>ENA-OPBG01002284-OPBG01002284.1-human-gut-metagenome-genome-assembly--contig:-NODE-2284-length-11509-cov-3.672691_pt1 | contig 11509 bp, 10 predicted proteins | sample MGYA00241065_ERZ501446 | MGnify/ENA primary metagenome ERZ501446 (study PRJEB25962, sample SAMEA2042632) | human gut metagenome | biome: human gut; feature: human-associated habitat; material: faeces...
GCCGCGCAGGCGGGCGAGGTCCGCCTCGACCGCGGCGATGACCAGGTTCGCCACGGCGAGGTCCTCGGCGCAGCGGGCGTGGTCGCGAACCCACGTCGCGCCCTTGAGGTAGCCCTCGAAGCGGCCCTCCACGTCGCTCTTGTCGTGGCGCGCGACCTCGAGGGTGCGCCTGAGGATGGCGACGAACTCGTCGTCGCCCGAGTAGCGCGAGGCGAGCGTGGTTGCGAGGGCGGCGATCGCCGAGCCCGCGTACTCCCGCTTGGCGTCGGCATCGCTAGCTTTCTTGCTGGTGAAGCTGTTCATTTCTATCCATCTCCTTCGTTGTTTCGGACGCCGCGTTATGCGACGCCCGCCTGCTCTCTTTGGCGGCACGCCCCTCCTCTCGCTCCCTGACCGCGGCAGCGGCGGCATTCCTCCGCTCACGGAGAAGCCGGGCGACCGAGCGAGCGTCGCGGCGCAGGGACGCCGCGACGATTCGGGCGTCGATGACCGAGACGCGGGGATCATCCGCCGGCGTCCAGCCGTCGTCGGCCAGGTACCACCGCCCGCCCTGGCGAGGCTGGCGGGCGGTGGGCTCCGGCGCCGTCACCCCTGGTCCTTGGGGGCCTTGCCGGTCTTCTGGAAGTGGTTCCAGGCGGTCGCCTTCACGAGCCAGCAGCGCGTGCGGGCGGGGCAACGACCGTGACTCTGTGGCAGCCATGCCGAGAGCTCGGAAGGGCCGTAGGTGACGTCGATTCCCTGGCCGCGGACGTCGGCGTGCGCGATGATCGCGCTGCTCGCGCGGTATTCGTCGAACCACCTTGCGACCGGGAGCTGGTCGGGGACGACGGCCCAGCCGTCGACGGAGGCGGCCTTGGCGAGCGACGCGCGGAACTCGCGCGACGTGTAGCCGGGCATGCGGCCGTTCGGCTCGTTGTGCTTCTTCCACTGGCGCATCAGCTGGTAGACGAGCTGGCAGGGGACCGCCTCGAGGAGCGCCAGGTCGTCGCTGATGCCCTCCCACGCCCGGAGGACGGGATCGGCCTCGGCGCGGTGCTCGGCATTTGAGCGCGCCACGTAGGCGTTGTCGGCGAAGACCTTGGCGTCGTAGAACGGTCGCATCTCGACGAGAGCAAGGTAGGCGGCGTAGGAGGCGATCTCGCGGCGGCACATGTAGTCGTCCTTGATCGCGGGGTTCTCCTTGCGGAAGAAGGCCGTCGGGAAGTTCAGGAATACGAAGCGCTCGTAGAGGGCGTCAGAGTGCTCGGCGGAGCTGATGGGCGCGTTCAGGCAGAAGAGGAGCGCGATCACGGGCTGCCACTCACGGTACTGGCCGTAAGGGGGGCGCCCGCCAACGATGTCGTGGCTGATGACGGCCTTGATCTTGGCGGTGTCGCCGAGGAAGCCCTTGGGGTTCGACTCGTCGGAGAGGTTGAGCAGCTTGCCCTGGATGTGCGGGAGCTTCTTCTCGTCCGCGAAGTCCTCGACGGAGAGGTGAGCGACGTAGCGCTCGGCTTCGGGGCCGACCATCGTCATGACGAGGCGGACCCACGTGCCCTTGCCGTTTCGCCCGACCCCGAAGAGGACGAAGGCGCGCTGCACGTCGAGCTGCGGGAGCAGGAGGCAGGCCGTGAGCTGGAGCAGGGCGCGCCTGCCGTCCGGGTCAGGCATGATCTCCTCGAGCCACTCGGAGAGGCACCACGTCGAGCCGTCGTCGAGCTCGACGATTGGCTCGGTCATGGGCAGGACGCGGCCGGAGGCGTCCGTCGGGAACTCGATCCCGGAGAACTTTCCGATGAAGTGGTCGTCGGGCGTGTAGGGGCGGACGGTGAGCGTGCGGCGGTCGTAGACGCCGTTGCGGATGCGGACCTCCTCGAGCCCGAGGGCGTCGGCGGTGGCGAAGTGGGGCGCGAGCGCGACGACGAGGTCGGTGTACGCCCTGACCCACTCGCGGCTCGCGCCGAGGCTCCAGCGCCGAGCCGAGCGCTCGAAGTCCCGGGCGTCGATGGCGCGGTAGGGGCCGTCGTCGCCCGCCGCCGGGTCGCGGACGTACTGGGCGGGGGTCTCGTCGATGACCGCGACGGGCACGCCGTCCTCGGCCGCGAGCGCGAGGTCGTAGAGCGCGTAGGCGTAGCGGAACGCGTCGCGGGTCACGCGCGAGATCTTCGCACGGTTCCCGACGGTCTCGTTGTAGGATGCCACGTACCCCACGCAGGGCATATGGTAGACGCGGTCGAGGAGCCTGCCGTACTCGCTGCGCTTGATGCTCCTCGGGCCGATGAGGCCGAGGATGGCGGCGGGGACGACGCTCGTGGCGACGTCGGGGGGCAGAAGCTTCCCGTCGGGGCGCGTGGAATCGAGGACCGCCTCGACGAGCTCGGCGTCGGACATGTCGCGCCAGTCGTCCTCGAGCGGGTGCTCCCTCGCCTCCTTGGTGTAGCGAACAAGGCTCTGGGTGTCCATGGTCATGTCCATCACCCGCCCTACTCGGCCATGCTCTCGCGCAGGAAGCGCTTGAGCTCGTCGAGGGGATAGACCACGCGGCCGCCGATGCGGGCGAACCTGGGCCCCTTGTTCTCGCCGCGCCAGTTGGCGAGCGTGCCCGGTGCGATCCCGAGCATGCGGGCAGCGTCCTCGGTGCTAAGGTTGACCAGCTCGTCGCCGGGCCCCTGACACGGGCGACCGCCGCCCGCGTCGACATTGCGTTCCAGGCTAAACAAAAGAACCTCCTAGGAAAACAGGCACCTTCAGGTGCACGACTGTTTTCCCGGTCGGTTCTAGTCGAGGCGAATCTCGCGCTGTATACCGCAAGAACACCAAGGCAGGCGACGGAGCCCGCTCTAATAAGTTCCCGGCAGGCCGATTGTCTAGGGCCTGGTACGCTTTATGCTGACGTCGGAATATCTACAACCGCTCTATACGCCACACGCCACGTGCGTGCGCATCACAACACCGTTATGCGTACAAAATCAAGATAGCATGCGGGATTTCACTAGAGCAAACCCCTGGCTCTTATGCATGATTTCTCCACATTAAGGTCCACCCCGTTACATCGACCACTGTTGGATGCCGCGCGCAGGCGCCTCGCACCGCACATAGTGGGGCGGGGGGAGTGCGACCGACCGTGCGGACGTCACACGAGATAGACCACGCGATCGGTCTCAGATGCACGGTTTCTCAGGTCGTTTCGAAGAATCGGATGCTTGCGTCTGACGTCGCTCCTTCCGTTACCCCCCCAAGGGCCGTCGAGTTCGCGCAGAAAAGTTTCGCGCGAAGGCCGATTTCTGAGATTCAACGGGAGAATTTGCCTTCTAGCTGCTGAAATGTCCGCACAGAGAATCCCGCCTCCATCTGTGCAGCGCATCTGGCAGAGACGGCGCCCACCCCGTCCATTGCCGCGGCTCACCGATCATCCTGCGGGCCCGCACAACCGTCCCTGTTTCGAGAGTTGATGTGCCATCGTTTGCCCGCTAGGTGTGCCTAACGGGCCTGTCCGGAACCCATTTTATGAAGTGCTCGGCCATCCAGCCGTGGTCCAGCAAAGATGTAGAAAGCTGATATGTGAATGTTGAAAACCATTTTTTGATGGGGGATGCGGAAGGGATAAAATCAAGACGATGGGTCTGTCCGGGACCCATGAAAAGACGCTCAGGGAGGCCTCCCCCGCGTCGACCGCCGAGAGCCATGACCTATCGGCTGCTCGCGTCGGCGTCGCGCCCTGTCGGCCACGCGCCGGCTCGGCGGAGCCACAACGAGAGGTCGGAGCCACATCGTCCCGCCTAAGACGCCGGCGGGCGGAAATCTCCCCGGCTGGGAGCGCGGGTGCTCGGATGGCACCCTTCCGGACGCACCGCCCAGCATCCGCGAGCGCGCGAGAGCGCGCCTGATGCTGGGGGGGCAATCATGACAAAAAGGAACGGCGGCGCGCCAAGCGCCGCGCCCATCCTCGTCACGTCCGACGAGGCTGCGCGCATCATCGGCATCGCGCCGAAGACCCTCGTGAACTGGCGCAACCGCGGCAAGGGCCCGGCGTACGTCCGCCTCGGCGAGAAGCACTCGCCGGTGATGTACCGCGTCTGCGACCTCGAGTCTTGGATCGACTCCCGCGTCGTCGGCGCCGGGAAGGGCGCCCGATGACGCCGCCTGTCGCTCGCCGCCCCCTTCCGGGGCCCGGCGACGGGGGCCCGCTCGTCAATTCCGCGACGAGGGGGTGGTGACCATGAGGGTGGCTCTAGAGCCGGGCGAGGACAGCACGTCCACGGCAAAGGTGAGCAGGGCGTCTGACGGCACGCGCTCGATGTCCTGGCACATCAGGCTGCATAACGGCAAGCTCGAACGCCACGTCACGAAGGGCAAGTGCTCGGCGGGCGAGATCAGGCGCCGGGCGAAGGCCAAGGCGGACGAGCTCAGGGCGGTCGGCCGCTCCTCCAAGTGGAAGCCGTCGTCGAAGATGAGCGACTACGTGAAGAAGGACGTGCTGCCCTACGTCACCGAGGAGCTCGCCGACGAGCTCAGGCCGAGAACGATCGCAAGGTACGAGAGCCTGCTGAGGATCTACCTCGAGGAGGTCAAGGGCTTCCGGATCTATGACGCCGTCCAGAGCTACAACCTCGAGGCTCTGCTCCGCAAGGTTGCGCGCAAGCACGGCACCTCGACGGCGAAGAACCTGAAGAAGGTGGTCTCCGGCTACGTCATCGATCGCCTGCTTGACGCGGGCGTCGTCCAGCACAACGTCATACGTGGGCGCTCCATGAGACTGCCGGACGTCAACAAGGGGCACCGGGGCCCCGGTGGCCGCGCCCTCTCCCACGGCGACCACATGCGCGCGATCGACTATCTGCTCGCGCTGGACCCGTCTGTGGACCCCAGGCCCAAGCAGGGGCGCTACACGCCCGAGCAGCGCGCGGAGCGCCGCCGGCTCGCCATCGACGTGACGCTCGTCCAGGCGGTCTGCGGCCTGCGCATCGCGGAGGTCCGCAACATGCGACGTCGCAATATCATCGACGACGGGGAGCACGTGGCGCTCGAGGTGACCAACGACACGAGCAAGACGCACCGCGGGCGCATCTGCCCCGTGACCGACGCGCGCGTCGCCGACCGCGTCCGCGCGAGGCTCGCGCGCGTCGCCGACGACCCCGACGCGCTCGTGTTCCCGGCGCCGACCGCGCCTGACAGGGTGTGGGACTCGGCGAACTGCACGAAGACCCTCCGGCGGCTCTACGACAAGATGGCGGACGACCTCGGCATCCCGCTGCTGCGCGAGGTCTCATCCCACGTGTGGCGGGCCACGCTAAACACCGAGTGGCGCGACCGGGGTGTGCTGCCAGAGGTGCGGGCGGCCTACTTCGGGCACAGCCCGGAGACGAACCTGCAATACTACACCGATCACGTAGACGTCTCGGGCCTCGTGGCGATGGTGACGGGCGCGGGCGACCGCTCTGACTGAGCACGTCTCCTCGCGGCGAGCGAGCGATGGGCGACGGCGCCGCGACGGAAAAGCGACGCCGTCGCCCTTCTCGTGTTTGATTGCGTGACTAGCCCGCCGCCTTTTTCTGATACCGTCACCCATACCGTCACCCTAGGCTGCATGGACAACAAAAAAGCTCAGAGGACATAGCCTCTGAGCTGGACTTTTGGTCGCGGGGGCAGGATTTGAACCTACGACCTTCGGGTTATGAGCCCGACGAGCTACCAGACTGCTCCACCCCGCAATTGGGTGCACATCGCGTGTGCAAGAAGTAACTATATCCACCCCTCGTTCTTCTCGCAAGGTCATTTTTAGGATGTGAACGTGTCTCCACAATTGAGCGGGTCACGAGGCTGTGTCGGAGCTTTTCAGCCTTGTTTCGGGCGGAAGACGCTGCGTTGCGGGAGGGCTTCGTACGTTACGGATTGCGCGCGAGCGCGTAAACAGGGCTGCCTTCGGGCGGCGTGCCGCCTCGGCTGGTGGGACACTCGCCGGCGTCACGTCCGCGCCCACCCAGGGAGGCCGCCATGTACGATACCGGCTCAACCGCCTTCATGCTCGTCTGCACCATGCTCGTCCTGCTCATGACACCGGGGCTCGCCTTCTTCTACGGCGGCCTCTCGCGTCGCAAGAACGTGGTCAACACGATGCTCATGTCGTTTGCCGTGATCGGCATCGTGGGGCTCACGTGGGTGCTCGTGGGCTGGTCGCTCGCCTACGGCGGAGACGGGTCAAATCCGGTTGTCGGCGGCCTTGACCAGCTCGGGCTCACGGGCGTCGTGGACAACATGCTGAGCGAGGCGCAGGTCGCGGACGGGTCGTCCTACCCCTCCGTGGTCGACGTGACCTTCCAGATGGCGTTTGCTCTCATCACCACGGCCATCATTACGGGGTCGGTGGCCGGGCGCATGCGCTTTGGCGCGGTCGCGCTGTTTGTTGCCGTCTGGTCCGTCGTGGTGTATGCCCCGCTCGCGCACATGGTCTGGGGCGGGGAGGGGAGCCTCGTCGGCGGCATCATCGGCGCGCTCGACTTTGCCGGCGGTGACGTGGTGCACATCAGCTCTGGACTCACCGGGCTCGTCCTGTGCCTGTTCCTCGGTGCGCGCAGGGGCTTTGGCCTCAAGACCTACCGGCCTCACAACGTGCCGTTCGTCGCGCTCGGTGCCGGCCTGCTCTGGTTCGGATGGATGGGCTTCAACGGCGGATCCGCCTTCGCCGCCAGCGACGTCGCCGGCCTCGCCGTCCTCAACACGGTTGCGGCGAGCGCCGCGGGCCTGTCTGCCTGGCTTGTGGTCGAGCGTGTCAGGACGGGTAAGGCCACGCTCGTCGGCGCCTGCACCGGCCTGGTGGCAGGGCTCGTCGTGGTGACCCCGGGCGCGGGCTACGTGGAGCCCTGGGCTGCCGTGGTCATGGGCGTGGTCGTCTCCCCGGTCTGCTACTTCATGATCTCCCACCTCAAGGCGCGCCTTGGCTACGACGACGCGCTCGATGCCTTTGGCTGCCACGGCGTGGGCGGCGTCCTGGGCGGTCTGCTCACCGGCATCTTCTGCCTGCCCGAGCTCTCCCCGAGCGGCCTGGGCGGCCTGCTCTACACCGGCAGTCCGGAGCTGCTTGTCCGGCAGGCGCTCGGGATCGTGGTGACGATCGTCATCGTTGGCGTGCTCGACCTGGTGATCGTGCTCGCGGTGCGCGCCGCCTTCCACGGCAGGCTGCGCGTGGAGCAGAGCGAGGAGGCGCTCGGCCTCGACGTCGCATCCCACGGAGAGAGCGCCTACCCCGCCTACTCGGGCCTCGACTCGTAGTCCCGGCGCGTCGGGGCGTCCCAGGAAGCCGGCAAACAGCCATCTGTCAAGGAGCAAAGCATGAAGAAGGTAACTGCCATCATCCGCCCGGAGAAGCTCGAGGAGCTCAAGGACGCGCTCAGCGAGAGGGGCGTGCACGGCATGACGGTCTACGAGGTCATGGGCTGCGGAAGCCAGCTCGGCTGGAGCGAGTTCTACCGCGGCACCGAGGTCATGCTCAACATGATCCCCAAGGTGAAGGTCGAGCTCGTGGTCAACGACGCGCAGGTTGAGGGCCTGATAGAGCTCGTCTGTGAGGTGGCGCGCACTGGCGAGGTGGGAGACGGCAAGATCTTCGTCTACCCGGTGGAGGAATGCGTGCGCATCCGTACGGGCGAGCGTGGCGTGAGGGCCGTCTAGCCTCTTGCCGGCGCGCCCTTCGCAAGGCGCGCCGGCGTTCCCTAGAGGTCCTCGGCGGTGATGATCTCCTGCGGGATGAGCCGTGCCCCGTCGAGGACCTCGCGCAGGTAGGCAGCCTCGCGCTTCTTGAGGCAGGGCTCCAGGAGCTCGAAGCCGCGCACGGGGACCCCGCCCTGGTCGGTCTCCTCGTTGCCGCGGGGGTCGGGGAAGCGACGCATCGCGCGCTGGAGCATGAGGCGGTAGGCGGGCGCGAAGGGGGCGACGTCAAAGCGCCCGTCTGCGAGCTCGACGAGCTTGGCGAGGATCTGCAGGCCCGCACGGTCGAGGTCGCCCCAGTAGAGCACCTCGACGCGCTCGGCGCATAGCGTGGCAAGAAGGTCGGGCAGCTTGTGGGGGTCGTCGACCAGGTATCCGTTGCCAAAGACCACGCCGTGGACCCGCTCTCCGAGGATGCGCTTGCGGCCCTCGACGAACATCGCGTTTCTCATGTTGACCCAGGGGTCGAGGTTCTCGGACACGACGAGGCGCATCTGGCGGTGGTGCTTGGGAATGTGGTGGAGCAGCTCGAGCTTGGCCTGCGGCCGGCAGCACAGCACGTCGGCGAGGCCCATGAGGTGCAGCAGCTTGCGCCCCTCGGACTCGAGCGCCAGGAACTTCTCGTCCCCAAAGACGCGGTAGGAGAGCTCGCGGCAGCTGAGGGTCCCGTCGCCGAGGGTGGGGGAGCCGGCGAGCGCGGCGTCGAGCGCGCGCAGCTCGCGCTCGTAGCGGACGAAGGCGTCGGGGGTGCTGAGCAGCCAGCCGTTGATCCACAGGCGCGGGTCGAGGTCGATGATCTTGCGGCGGATGTCGTTGAGCTCGGGCGTCTGCTTGCGGACGGTGTCGAGACGCGCGAGCGTGCGGGCGTCACGTCGTGCGGGCGGCTTGGGGCGCTCGGCGCGTGCGATGGCGCGCGGGGCGCCGTCGCTCTTTTCGGCGTGGTCGTCCGCCTCGCCGGGCTGGTCCTGGGGCTGGCGAGCCGAGAGGGAGAGGTCGTAGGAGTCTCCCTCCGAGGGGGAGAGCACCCCGATGCGTACGAGCGCCTTGAGGGAGGCGTCCCCCGCGCCGTACTTCGTGAGCACCTCGAGCACCTCCTCGCGCGCGAGGCGCGGCTTGCGCAGGCGTACGAGGCCGCTGGCGATTCCGCCCGCGTTGCCGCGCTCCTGAGCGGGCAGCTCCTTGCCCAGGACCTTGGCGAGCGCCACGACCGCGGCCTGCTCCTGCTCGGTGAGTTTCTGTGCCATGGGGTGCCTTTCGTTCGACTGGGCCTTCCAGCATACCGCGAAAGGAGGGAAGTGGCTCCTTGCATTGGCGCTGGCGCGACGCCGGGCCCTGCCCCCCGCCGTGAGCCAGCCGAAGAGTCGCGTGCAAAGGTCGTTTTGCGGCGGGCTCTTCGAATCGAGCGTGCAGTTTGGCCCTTCAGTCCATGAAGTCAGGGTTTCGTGGAGCAGTTTGGCCTCTCAGTCCATGCCCTTTTGCCCCCTCAGAGCGAAATGGGACTCATTCGATTCAAATTATGATTCTCTTTCCTGGGCAAACGGGAAACCGTGGCCGCGGTCGCGCCGAAAACGCATGTACTGAGAGGTCAAATTGCACAATCGACCCGCGTTTTCATGGCTCGAAGGGCCAAATTGCACAAATAGATGCCCCTGCTGGACCGCACGCCGCTGTTTTGGTCCCGGTCTGCAGTCCCCAATCCGGTTTCGCTCTCGGGCAGCCGCCCCTCAGGCATTCTCGGGCCGCTCCCTCTCATTAGCTCCCAGCTAATGAAATCGCCGCGGCGCTCTCCAATAATGGGCTCGTTCGAACGCAGCCTCGTTGGACGCCAAGGGAAAGGCACAAGCATGAGCGACAAGAACATGGGCAAGAGCACGTCTGGAACGGCGATCGCGGGCCTGGTGCTGGGTATCGTCGCGGCGGTCTCGTCGTGGGTCCCCATCGTCAACAACCTCTCGTTTCTGATCGGCCTGGTCGGCCTCGTCCTGGCGGTCGTCGGCCTGGTGGGCGTCATGCGCGGAAAGAAGTCGGGCAAGGGGCTGGCCATTGCGGCGCTTGTCGTGAACGTTGCTGCCATCGCCATCGTCTTGGGCACCCAGAGTGCCATGAGCGCCGCCATCGACGAGGCCACGAACGGCCCGGCGGTCTCCGGGGTCACCGCTCAGTCGGCGGACGACTCGGCGGACGCGTCGACCGGCGACCCCGCCCAGCCCGCCTCCACCGACCTTGCCCCCGGGACCTCCGTCGACCTGGCGAACGGGCTCTCCGTGACCGTGGACTCCGTCGAGGCCGGGCTCGTCAACTACGACGGGTCCACGGTCGTGGGCGTGCACGTCACCTACGTCAACAACGGGGAGGAGGGCGCCAGCTACAACTCCTACGACTGGAAGGGCGAGAACGCCGACGGCGCCCAGGAGCACACCGTCTACTTCAGCGAGGCGACCGACGACCTTGGCTACGGAACGCTCGCTGCCGGCGGCACCAAGTCCGGTACCATCTACTTTGCGGAGGGCACCGTCAAGGCGCTGTACTTTGGCTCTCCGCTGAGTGACACCCCCACCTCAAGCTGGGTCGTAGAGTAAGGGCACACGATGAGCGAACCGCTGACCGAGGAGCTGCTCGACGAGCTTCTCTCCACGTCGAGCATCGACGACTACCTCGAGGAGCACGAGTCGCGCAGCCCGACCCTGGCCGAGTACCTCCAGCAGCTTCTGGACGAGAAGGGCCTCGAGCGCTCGCGCGTGGTGCGCATGGCAAACCTCAACGACACCTTCGGCTACCAGATCTTCCAGGGCACGCGCCACCCAAGCCGCGACAAGGTCCTCCAGATAGCCTTCGCCATGGCGCTCACCCTGCGCGAGACCAACCGCGCGCTCACCGCGGCCGGCGTCTCGGAGCTCTACTGCAAGGACCGGCGCGACGCGATCATCATCTTCTGCATCGACCGCGGCTGCTCGCTGCAGAAGGTCAACGAGGAGCTCTATCGCTTCGGCGAGAAGACCGTCTGCTAGCGGCGCGGGCGCCTCCGCGTCACCGGGGGCGTCCGCGCGCTCTGCTACGATGTGCTCATGGAAGCCAGCACGAACAGCGGTGACGAGCTCGCCGCCTACCTTGCCTCGCTCGAGCGCGACGCCTGCTACCGCGTGGACGCGGTCTACAAGGACGGCCGCTACGAGCGCACCGAGCGCGTGTTCTTCGTGGGCGAGAACGGCGCCGAGCTCGGTCCGTTCGTGCGCAAGCTGCTCGTGGCGGACGCGGGGCTCGGCGGCGCCTACGAGACCCTGCTCGAGGCGCAGCGCGCCGGCGCCCGGTTCGCCCACCTCCCGCGCATCGTGGAGTGCCATCGCGGGGACGATCGCCTCGTCGTGGTGATGGAGCACGTCGAGGGGGAGACGCTCGCCGAGTGCGTGGATGGCGTCGACGGGGCTGCCGGGCGCCTCGACCTTGCCCGCCGGGTCTTCCCCGAGCTCTGCGACGCCGTGAGCGAGCTTCACGAGCGCATCGAGCCCCCGCTCATCCACCGCGACCTCAAGCCGGGCAACGTCATGGTCTCGCTTGGAGGCGTCACCCTCATCGATCTGGGTATCGCACGCAGCTGGCACGAGGGCGCGGAGCGCGACACCATGCGCTTCGGCACACGCGCCTACGCTCCGCCGGAGCAGTTCGGCTTTGGGCAGACCGACGTGACGAGCGACGTCTATGCCCTCGGCATGCTTCTTTTCTTCTGCCTCACGGGGTGTGACCCCTCTCCGGCGGATCGCGAGAGGGGCTTTGCTCGCGATGACGTGCCGGAGCGCCTGCGCGTGGTCATAGCGCAGGCCACGGAGCT
>ENA-OPBG01002289-OPBG01002289.1-human-gut-metagenome-genome-assembly--contig:-NODE-2289-length-11493-cov-12.279769_pt1 | contig 11493 bp, 4 predicted proteins | sample MGYA00241065_ERZ501446 | MGnify/ENA primary metagenome ERZ501446 (study PRJEB25962, sample SAMEA2042632) | human gut metagenome | biome: human gut; feature: human-associated habitat; material: faeces...
GGTGTAGAATGACGGGTTTTGGCAATCCATGGATATACCTTCTTTGCAGGAAGATGTCCGCCTTCACCAGGTTTTGCACCCTGTGCCATCTTGATCTGGATTTCTCTTGCAGATACAAGATAACGGCTGGTTACACCGAAACGTCCGCTGGCAACCTGTTTGATTGCGGAGCATCTGTCATCGCTGCTTCCTGCAGAATCCAGTCTCTCGTCACTTTCACCGCCCTCACCTGTATTGGATTTTCCATGGAGGTGATTCATGGCGATTGCCAGTGTCTCATGTGCTTCCTGTGAAATGGAACCATAGGACATAGCACCTGTCTTAAATCGTTTTACGATATCATCTACGCTCTCCACTTCTTCAAGTGGAACCGGAGTCTCAGCAAACTTAAAGTCCAGAAGTCCTCTTAAGTTTCCGTGGTTTTCTTTATCTACCAGATCCGTGTACTGTTTGAACAGATCGTAGCTTCCTGTCCATGTGGACTGCTGCAGAAGATGGATAGTCTGAGGATTGTAACGATGTTCCTCTCCCTGGCTTCTCATCTTGTGTGCGCCTACGCTGTCCAGAGTCAGGTCTGTAGGAAGTCCTAATGGGTCAAATGCTTCTGAGTGAAGCTTCTCTACATTCTCTTCGATGTCTTCCAGTGTGATTCCGCCCACACGGCTGACTGTACCTGTAAAGTATTTCTCGATCACATCAGAAGAGATACCAATTGCCTCAAAGATCTGAGATCCCTGATAAGACTGGATGGTGGAAATACCCATCTTGGAAGCAATCTTTACAATACCGCTGATCACTGCATGATTATAGTCATCTACTGCTGCATAATAGTCTTTCTCCAGCATATGGCTGTCGATCAGTTCATGAATGGTTTCAAGGGCAAGGTACGGGTTGATGGCACTTGCACCGTAACCAAGTAAGGTTGCAAAGTGATGTACTTCTCTTGGCTCTCCGGATTCCAGGATAATTGCAAGGGAGGTACTCTTTTTCGTCTTTACCAGATGCTGATGAACTGCGGATACTGCCAGAAGTGACGGGATTGGCATATGATTTTCATCTACTCCCCTGTCTGAAAGAACAAGGATGTTTGCACCCTCACGGAATGCTTTATCTACTTCTACAAAAAGACGGTCAATTGCTCTCTCAAGCTTGGTGCTCTTGTAATATAAGGTAGAAACAACAGCTGTCTTGAAGCCCTCATGCTTGAAGCTCTTGATCTTCATCATGTCTGTATTTGTCAGGATCGGGTTATTAATCTTTAATACCTGACAGTTTTCCGGTTTCTGCTCCAGCAGGTTTCCGTCTTTGCCTACATAAACACTTGTGCTGGTAACGATTTCCTCACGGATCGCATCGATCGGAGGGTTGGTAACCTGTGCGAAGAGCTGTTTGAAATAGTCAAATAATGGTCTGTTCTGTTTGGAAAATACTGCAAGCGGGGTATCCACACCCATAGCTCCGATGCTCTCTGCTCCGTTTAACGCCATGTTTCTGATGGAAGTACGGTACTGCTCATAAGTATAGCCGAATGCTTTCTGCAGACGTGCTCTCTGCTCAGGTGTGTATTCTTCCGGTCTTTCGTTAGGAATCTTGATGTCTTTTAACTGTACCAGATGACTGTCCAGCCATTCACCGTATGGCTGCATTTTTGCATAACCCTCTTTCAGTTCATTGTCATCAATTACTTTTCCCTTTACAGTATCTACAAGAAGCATTTTTCCAGGATGGAGACGCTCTTTTAATACGATTTTCTCTTCCGGAATTGGCAGAACACCCACTTCTGAGGAAAGGATCATGTAACCATCGGAGGTAATATAATATCTGGATGGACGGAGACCGTTTCTGTCCAGGACAGCTCCCATCACATCACCGTCTGAGAAGAGGATAGATGCAGGTCCGTCCCATGGCTCCATCATAGTTGCATAGTACTGGTAGAAATCACGCTTTGCCTGTGAAATAGTATCATTGTTTGCCCATGGTTCAGGGATTGTGATCATCACTGCAAGAGGCAGCTCCATGCCACTCATTACCAGGAATTCCAGTGTATTGTCAAGCATTGCAGAGTCGGAACCATTTCTGTTTACAACAGGGAGCACTTTATGAAGCTGTCCCTCCAGATATGGTGATTCCATATTTTCTTCTCTTGCAAGCATCTTATCTGCGTTGCCGCGGATGGTGTTGATCTCACCGTTGTGTACCATAAAGCGGTTAGGATGTGCTCTCTCCCAGCTTGGGTTTGTGTTGGTACTGAAACGGGAATGTACCATGGCGATTGCAGATTCATAATCCGGGTTCTGAAGATCTTCGAAGAAAGTACGAAGCTGTCCAACCAGGAACATACCTTTGTAAACGATGGTACGGCTGCTCATGGAAACTACATAAGTATTATCATTACTCTGTTCAAACTCACGTCTTGCAATGTAGAGCATACGGTCAAATGGAAGACCTTTTTCCACATCTTCCGGCTTTTTGATAAATGCCTGCATAATACATGGCATACATTCTCTTGCCTTGTGTCCAAGCACTTCCGGGAATACCGGGACCTGACGCCATCCAAGAAGTTCCAGGCCTTCTTTCTCAAGAATGATCTCAAACATCTTCTTTGCCTGTGCGCGTTTGATCTCGTGCTGCGGGAAGAAAAACTGTGCGATGCCATATTCTCTCTCATCGCCAATCTCAAATCCCTCTTTCTTACAGGCTTTCTTGAAAAATTTATGGGAAATCTGGAGAAGGATACCTACACCGTCACCAGTTTTGCCTTCTGCATCCTTACCTGCGCGGTGTTCCAGATGTTCTACGATCTTTAATGCATTTGCAACAGTATCGTGGGTTTTCTTGCCTTTGATATTGACAACTGCTCCGATACCACAGTTGTCATGCTCAAATTCAGACCGGTACAGACCTTGCTGTTGCTGCTGTTCTCTCACTTCTTTCATAATCTCCTCATCCTTTCTATTTTTTCTGCTGTTCTTCACTTATTAGTATCAAGTACGCTCCAGCGTACTTGCTGCGAGCTGCGCGTCATGCTTTGTATGACATTTACCTCTGCGCAGTTCTGCAATCCGCCGGAGGCTTTCAAAAGTAATTAATTACTTTTGAAATCTACAGCCGCCTGAATGAATCCTCTGAATAAAGGATGTGCATGGTTCGGGCGGGATTTGAATTCCGGATGGGCCTGAGTTCCTACATAGAACGGGTGCCCTGCGATCTCGATCATCTCTACGATATGATTATCAGGGGAAGTTCCTACGATATTCATTCCCTTCTCCTGAAGTTCTTTACGGAATGCATTGTTTACTTCATAACGATGTCTGTGGCGCTCATGGATTTCTTTTTTGCCAAAGAGTTCATAGGATCTGGAATCTTCTGCAAGAATACATGGATAGCTTCCAAGTCTTAAGGTTCCACCGATATCTTCAATATCTTCCTGATCAGGCATTAAAGCAATTACCGGATGCTTTGTCTCCGGATTCAGTTCAATACTGTTTGCATCTTCGTATCCAAGTACATGGCGGGCAAATTCTACGATTGCCATCTGCATTCCCAGACAGATTCCAAGATATGGAATCTTATGTACTCTTGCGTACTGTGCTGCCAGGATCATTCCTTCTGTACCTCTGTTTCCGAAACCACCCGGAACCAGGATACCATCTACATTGTGAAGCTGCTGATCCAGATTCTTCTCTGTCAGTTCTTCGGAATCGATCCAGTCAAGCTCTACCTTGGCTCTGCAGGAAATTCCTCCATGTTTCAGTGCCTCTACTACACTGAGATATGCATCATGAAGCTGTGTATATTTTCCTACAATTGCGATCTTTACTGTTTTATTCGGATTTCTCAGACTTTCTACCATTTCCTCCCAGTCACTTAAATCCGGTTTTCTGTTTTCCAGACGGAGACTTGAAAGAACTACATCTGCAAGCTTCTCTCTTTCCATTGCAAGAGGAGCTTCATATAAATATTCCACATCCAGGTTCTGAAGTACATGTGATACAGGTACGTTGCAGAATAAAGCGATTTTTTCTTTAATGTCCTCTGTCAGCTCATGCTCACTTCTGCACACCAGTACATCCGGCTGGATTCCCATTCCCTGAAGTTCCTTTACGCTTGCCTGTGTAGGTTTTGTTTTCAGTTCTTCAGATGCCTTTAAATAAGGAATTAATGTTACGTGGATCAGGATTGCATTGTCATGTCCCACATTGAGCTGGAACTGACGAATTGCTTCCAGGAACGGTTGGCTTTCAATATCACCGACTGTTCCTCCCACCTCGATAATGGCAATCTTGTTTTCCTCCGGTGATTTGGCGCGGTAGAAACGGCTCTTAATCTCATTTGTAATATGAGGAATTACCTGTACGGTACCCCCGCCGAAATCCCCGTGACGTTCTTTCTGAAGAACAGACCAGTAAACCTTACCGGTTGTCACATTGGAATTTTTATCAAGACTCTCATCAATGAATCTCTCATAATGTCCCAGATCCAGGTCTGTCTCTGTACCATCGTCTGTTACAAAAACTTCTCCGTGCTGAATCGGGTTCATGGTTCCGGGGTCGATATTGATATAAGGATCAAACTTCTGCATGGTTACCTGGTATCCTCTCGCTTTCAGAAGACGCCCCAGAGATGCAGCTGTGATTCCCTTTCCAAGACCGGAAACAACTCCTCCTGTAACAAATACGTATTTCACTGCCATTTTGATTTCCTCCTCCATCATCCTTTGTTAATAAAAAAGCGTCAGATGCAGCTATCAGAGGGCACTTGACCCATCTGGTATTCTGCATCTGACGCCTTTGTCAGATCATCATATCTTCTATAATAATATGTTCAATTGGCTTTCTTTAAAAATATGCTATACTATAAAACATTTTTTTTCGTTTGTCAATAATGAATTTCCCGTTTTTAAGCAAAAACAAATCAAATAAGTTCCTTCTGATAAACTATGAAGCAGTTATATTTTATGGAATTACTCTGAACACAGTCATAATACAGAAAAAACGAATCTGTAAAAATTCATCTTCCAGACCCGTCTTCTCTGCGATAATTATTCGGTTATAAAAATGTAAAATTTATGCAACTGCAAATTTCTTCAATGTACGATCAAATTCTCGGCTCTCCCCGTGGCAGTCTACTGTCAGTTCTCTGGTCAGATCCAGACTAAGTACACCAAGGATTGATTTGGCATCAATTAAAAATCTGTTGTAATAAACATCAATATCAAAATCACATCTGCTTGCAGCATTCACAAATTCCTGCACCTCTTCAGTTGCATTTAACTTGATTTTACTCTGTGACATCGTGATCACCCTTTCTGAAAACATTCTTTGTTTTTTTCTATCAGACGCCCATATTATGTTCCACATTTCAGAATTTGTCAAGTTTTTAAATTTATCCAATTTTCATAAAGCGCAGGGGTTCTATTGTGCATTTTGTTCGTTTATATATGTTTTCACAGCATTATTTTATACACTATGTATGATTCCATTCTATATTGGTTTTACCATTATGTGAGATTGATTCCATATATCATCGACAGGTTTCTGCATTTTTTATGAATTTTTGCGACTTAACACTTCACAATATCTGCAAACTCCGCATTTGTATAATCCGGAATCTCCATCGGATAATTTCCATCGAAGCATGCCTTACATAAGGGCAGACCGCCCGCCATTCCTTCCAGATAATCTGTCTGCATGTAGCCAAGAGAATCTGCTCCGATCATTTTACAGATTTCCTCTGTGCTGTGGCTGGCTGCAATGAGCTGATCATTTGACGGCACATCCGTTCCGAAATAGCATGGATGTAAAAATGGCGGTGAACTGATACGTACGTGCACTTCCTTTGCTCCCGCCTCTTTTAACATGTGGATCAGGTTTGCAATGGTTGTTCCACGAACAATAGAATCATCCACCAGAACAATCCTCTTATCTTTTACAACAGATTCCAGCACACTCAGTTTCAGATGAACGCTGGACTCACGTTCTTCCTGAGTCGGTTTGATAAATGTTCTTCCAATATAGCTGTTTTTATAGAACGCAAATGCAAACGGGATTCCTGATGCTTCGGAGTATCCCTTTGCAGCAGGGAGTCCGGACTCCGGTACACCTGTTACAAGATCTGCCTCTACAGGATACGACTTGGCAAGAGATTTACCTCCGCGGATTCTGGCATCATAGACCTTCACCCCATCAATGGTACTGTCAAGTCTTGCAAAATATATATACTCAAACACACAATGCGCGCGTTTTGCAGCAGCAGACGCAAGCTCTTTATTTGACTTCAGTCCGTCTTTTGTGATCGTAAGAATCTCACCCGGCTCAATGTCACGGATAAATTCCGCACTTACAGATGTCAGAGCACAGCTCTCAGAAGCAATAACATAAGCATTTCCTCTTTTACCGAGACACAATGGTTTCAGTCCATATGGGTCGCGGACTGCGATCAGTTTTCTCGGGCTCATAACTACCAGACCATATGCACCTTTGATCTTCTTTGCAGTCTTTAGCACTGCCTCTTCTACTGTTTTAGAATGCACACGTTCTCTTGCGATATGGAACGCAATAACCTCTGAATCTGTAGTTGTATGGAAAATCGCTCCATTCTGGATCAGTTCCCATTTCAGTTCCGGTGTATTAACCAGATTTCCGTTATGTGCAAGTGCAAGAGTTCCCTTTACATAAGACAAAACAAGGGGCTGTGCATTCTCTGCAACAGAAGCTCCTGTTGTGGAATATCTTACATGACCAATACCAATATCCCCCTCATATTTACGGACAACATCCTGTCTGAGAACTTCACTTACAAGTCCCAGATCCTTATGAAACTTCACATTTCCACGCTCTCCCTTAGTATCAGAAACTGCAAGTCCGCAGGATTCCTGTCCTCTGTGCTGCAGGGAAGTCAGTCCATAATATATGGACGGAACTACATTGCCGCCATCCAGATCATAAATTCCAAAGACGCCGCACTCTTCTTTTATTCCAGCCATCTGATTTCCTCCGATCGTATTCTCTTGTCTGACTTTAACTTTACTTTCAAAACCCGCTGACATTGTTTTCTTATGTTTGGCGGGTTCCAAAATCAAATTATAATAATAGAAACAAATTTGTCAACCTATCCTTTTTTTGTCATATCTCAAAAATTTTTTCTGAATTTTTTCAAAAAAAGTGCTTGACATCTGTTTTCATTTCGTTTATAGTACAGCACATAAAGCAAAGGCGCTTTGGAAAGATCTACAGAGATCTCATCCAGGGCGCTTTTTTCGTTTTATAAAACTTTCGTTTCATAGAAAATGTTCGATGAGGAATTTTCTATGAGACGAAAACCGCAGGCAGTCACAATGGTGATCTGTAGCGGCACTACACATATTCAGAAAATATTGCAAACCGAAAGGAGAGTACCTATATGGCACAGAATATCCCTGAACTGTACGGCAGCCTGGTCTTCAACGACAAAGTAATGAGAAGTAAACTGCCAAAAGACATGTACAAAGCATTAAAGAAAACAATCGAGAGCGGTACACACCTTGAACTTGATGTTGCCAACTCCGTTGCTGTTGCAATGAAAGAATGGGCTACCGAGAACGGCGCCACTCATTATACTCACTGGTTCCAGCCAATGACAAACGTAACTGCAGAGAAACATGACAGTTTCATTTCTCCTACAGGAGATGGTCAGGTGATCATGGATTTCTCAGGTAAAGAACTTGTAAAAGGTGAGCCGGATGCTTCCAGTTTCCCGTCAGGCGGTCTTCGTGCCACATTCGAAGCAAGAGGATATACAGCATGGGATCCGACATCACCGGCATTCATCAAAGACGGAACTCTTTACATTCCTACAGCATTCTGCTCCTACAGCGGAGAAGCTCTTGATAAAAAGACCCCTCTCCTTCGTTCCATGCAGACACTTGATAAAGAAGCTACAAAACTTCTCCATATAATAGGTAATAAAGATGTCAAACACGTAAATACAACTGTAGGTCCTGAACAGGAATACTTCCTGGTAGACAAGGAATTATACAAGCAGAGAAAAGACCTTGTATTCTGCGGACGTACATTGATCGGTGCTCCTGCTCCTAAGGGTCAGGAAATGGAAGATCATTACTTCGGTGCTCTGAAACCTCGTGTTGCAGCTTATATGCATGACCTGGATGTAGAGCTCTGGAAACTTGGTATTCCTGCCAAAACAAAACATAACGAAGTTGCTCCTGCACAGCACGAGCTGGCTCCTGTATTCGATACAACAAACGTTGCGGTTGACCACAACCAGTTAACAATGGAAGTAATGAAGAAAGTTGCCGACAAGCATGGACTTGTATGCCTCCTTCATGAGAAACCATTTGAGGGAATCAACGGAAGCGGTAAACACAACAACTGGTCTATGATCACAGATACTGGTATAAATATCCTTGATCCGGGAAAAACACCTGCTGAAAATACACAGTTCCTGATTTTCCTGACAGCTGTTATCAAAGCAGTTGATGAATACGCAGATGTACTTCGTATTTCTGTAGCAAGTGCAGGAAATGATCACCGTCTTGGTGCAAACGAGGCTCCGCCTGCTGTTGTATCCGTATTTCTCGGTGATGAACTGACAGAAGTATTAAAATCTATCGAAAATGACGAATATTTTGCAGGAAGCCGCGCAGTCCAGATGGATATCGGTGCAAAAGTACTTCCACATTTCGTAAAAGACAATACAGACAGAAACCGTACTTCACCATTCGCATTTACAGGTAACAAATTCGAATTCCGTATGCTCGGTTCCGAAGCTTCTGTTGCAAACCCGAACATTATCTTAAACACTGCTGTTGCTGAGTGTGTTCACCAGTTTGCAGAACAGTTAAAGGATGTACCGGAAGACAAGATGGAGGATGCAATCCACGAACTGATCAAGAAAACAATTATTGATCATAAACGTGTTATCTTTAACGGAAACGGTTATACAGACGAATGGATTGAAGAAGCTACGAAACGTGGTCTCTTTAACCTGAAATCTACACCGGATGCTCTTCCTCAGTGGATCGCAGAGAAGAATATTGAACTCTTTACCAAATATCATATCTTCACAAAAGAAGAAATTGAATCCCGTTATGAGATCTGGCTGGAATCCTATTCCAAGATTCTTAACATTGAGTCCAATACTATGGTTGAAATGGTACAGAAGGATTTCCTTCCATCTGTATTCGCATATATCGACAAAGTTGCAGCTACTGCTGTTGCTAAAAAATCAGTTGTTTCAGATGTCAGCACAGCTTCTGAAGGAAAACTGATCAAAGAGCTGTCACAGCTTGCTGATGAGATTTCCACAGGTCTTGAGACCTTAAGGGCAGACACTGCCAAAGCACTTGCTACAGAAGATCCTCTGGCTAATGCAAAAGCATACCAGACAGTTGTTCTTTCTGATATGGATGAACTCAGAAAATCTGTAGACGCAGCAGAAACTCTGATCCCGGATGCACTGCTTCCATATCCTACATATGACAAGCTTCTGTTTTCCGTTTAACTAACAGGTAATAACAGGGGAATATCTTTATGAACTCTACTTCATAATTCATTATCGATTTCCTCATCCATTAATCACACGATATTTTGATGTTCCCCTGTTTTACATATAATTTTGATTTTAAACTGCATTGCATACAGTCATACAAAATGTCTTTTCTATTACATCAGTTATGCAATACACTATAAATATGGATTTTATATTCGCAAAAGCGCGATGAACTGGCTACATTTCCAGGCATTGCGCTTTTTGCATTTTATAAAATATGAGGAAATTTTTATGAGGGAGGAATATTATTATGGAATTTTCCGCAGTAAACACAATATGGGTGTTGGTCGGCGCCGCGCTGGTCTTCTTTATGCAGGCCGGATTCGCAATGGTAGAAACAGGCTTCACACGAGCCAAAAACGCAGGTAACATTATTATGAAAAACCTGATGGACTTCTGTATCGGAACCCCGGTCTTCTGGCTGGTCGGCTTTGGTCTGATGTTCGGTGCAGGTAATGGATTTATCGGAAAGATCGGTGGTATTGCAACAGAAGCACACTATGGTTCAGGAATGCTTCCTGACGGAGTTCCCTTCTGGGCATTCTTAATCTTCCAGACAGTATTCTGTGCAACATCCGCAACAATTGTTTCCGGTGCAATGGCAGAACGTACCAAGTTCCTTTCCTATTGTGTCTACAGCCTTATGATCAGTCTTGTTGTATATCCGGTATCCGGACACTGGATCTGGGGCGGTGGATTTATCAGCCAGATGGGATTCCACGATTTCGCAGGTTCCTGTGCAGTACATATGGTAGGTGGTGTGGCAGCTCTGATCGGTGCCATCATCCTTGGACCTCGTATCGGTAAATATACAAAGGACGGCAAATCAAAAGCTATCCCAGGGCACAACCTTACAGTTGGTGCTTTAGGTGTATTTATCCTCTGGTTCTGCTGGTTCGGATTTAACGGCGCTTCCACAGTCAGCATGGAAGGCGATGCAATTGTAAGTGCAGGTAAAATCTTCGTTACTACTAACCTTTCAGCAGCTGTTGCAACTGTAACTGTTATGATCATCACATGGATACGTTACAAAAAACCGGATGTTTCCATGTCTCTGAACGGTTCTCTTGCAGGACTTGTAGCAATTACAGCAGGATGCGACACAGTTTCTCCTACATCCGCAGCAATCATCGGTATTGCTTCCGGTTTTATCGTAGTATTTGGTATTGAATTTATTGACAAGGTTCTGAAAATTGATGACCCTGTTGGTGCTGTCGGTGTTCATGGTTTAAACGGTGCTTTCGGTACCCTTGCAGTTGGTCTTTTCTCAGACGGATCAGGCACAGACTGGAAAGGACTCCTTACAGGCGGCGGCTTCCACGGATTTGGTGTTCAGTTCACTGGTATGATCATCACAATCGCATGGGTTGTTGTTACTATGACAATTATCTTCCAGGTAATCAAACATACAATCGGACTTCGTGTTTCAGCTGAAGAAGAGATCGCAGGTCTTGACTCCAAAGAACATGGTCTTGCAAGTGCTTATGACGGTTTCGCAATGGCTGGTGTTCCGACTCCTATGGGAACTTCCATAAAAGCTCCTGTTGTCACAGCCAGACCTTCTGCTCCTGCTGAATCAGTTCCTGAACTTCCGAAAGAAGGCGTTCATAAGCTTACAAAAGTTGTTATCATCACCCGTCAGAATAAGCTTGATGAATTTATGCAGGCAATGAATGAGATCGGTGTTACAGGTATCACTATTACGAACGTTCTCGGATGCGGTGTACAGAAAGGTGCTCCATCCTACTATCGTGGTGTTGAGATGGAAATGAATCTTCTTCCTAAGGTCAAAATTGAGATTGTTGTAAGTCTCGTACCTGTACAGAAAGTTATCGAAACTGCCAAGGCAGTCCTCCATACCGGTCAGATTGGTGATGGTAAAGTATTTGTATATGACATTGAAAATGTCGTTAAGATCCGTACAGGCGAAGAAGGTTATCTCGC
>ENA-OPBG01002291-OPBG01002291.1-human-gut-metagenome-genome-assembly--contig:-NODE-2291-length-11487-cov-3.907890_pt1 | contig 11487 bp, 8 predicted proteins | sample MGYA00241065_ERZ501446 | MGnify/ENA primary metagenome ERZ501446 (study PRJEB25962, sample SAMEA2042632) | human gut metagenome | biome: human gut; feature: human-associated habitat; material: faeces...
GACCACGGAAAATATTCCTTTTTGCCATATTCCTCTCTCCTTTTCTTAAATATATCCGCTTGCCTTTTTGATAATTTGATTATAACATACCTTTATGCGTCCTTAAATACCCACATTTTTTTAATTTTATACCTAAATGCAATATTTTGTGCTATAATAGATACTAATATCGCATTTTGGTATATACGGAGTGTTTTATGAGTAATACATTTTTTAATATTTTTCCAAATGAAAATTTTATTGATCTGTGCATGTATCAGTTTGGATACGAACAGTGTGATCCCGGTCATTCTTTCGGACCTGCAACACGCAACCACTATCTGTTTCACTATGTTCTTTCCGGAACCGGAACGCTTATGGCAGACAATGCAAAGGGGGATACACAGACCTATTCCGTAAAAAGCGGACAGGGATTTATGATTTTCCCGGGGCAGATCAATACTTACATTGCCGATGAACAGCTTCCATGGGAATATATGTGGATCGAATTTGACGGCTTACGTGTAAAAGAGGCTTTAAGTGTCACAGATTTGTGCAAAGACGCGCCCGTTTATCATTCCCATTCCAAAGAATTACGGGAAAAACTTGCCCATGAAATGCTTTATATCGTCAATCATCCGCAGGAATCCTCCTTCCATCTGATCGGGCATCTGTATCTGTTTTTGGATTATCTGCTGCAGTCGGCAAAGTCGACAACGCTGATCTCCAGCGGGCGCATGAGTGATTATTATATAAAAGAAGCGATCAATTATATGGAACAGAACTTTCAGAATACTATTTCGATTGAAGATATCGCTGCGGTATGTGGCATCAACCGGAGTTATTTCGGAAAAATCTTCCGCAACTCGACCGGTCGCTCCCCACAGGAATTTCTTATGAACTACCGCATGGTAAAGGCAACGGAATTATTAAAGCTGACTTCCCTGTCCATCGCAGATATCGGCTCTGCCGTCGGATACGAAAATCAGCTTCATTTTTCCCGTGCATTTAAAAATATTTATGGTGTTTCCCCTCGGGAATGGAGAAAACAGAACAAATAGCTTATGCTTCCTGTTTCTTTGCAGTGAACAGTTTCTTCAGACAGCTGAATGCAACCAGCACACCGAGAACCATCAGAAGAATAGCCACGATAAACTGCAGACCGTCTACCAGGAAGGTTGCCTGACCACCGGCAATATTGGAAACCAGTGCAATGGTCTTCTGGATCAGTGCGGTAAACGTAACTGCCAGCATAACAAACATCGGTATGTAAAGTGTCCAGCCGGTTCTTCCGGTTGTCTTTAAGAATACCGCAAGTGCAATCAGTACAAGTGCTGCAAGCAGCTGGTTCGCAGAACCAAACAGTGGCCAGATATTATTGTATCCGCCAAGAGTCAGTAAATAACCAAAGAATAAGGTAATAATTGTTGCAAAATATTTATTGGTCAGAACTTTCTGCCAGCCCGGCATCTTGGAAGTGTCAGTAGTATCCCCGTAAAACAGCTCCTGAAACGACATACGTCCGATCCGTGCAACAGAATCGAGAGAGGTCAGTGCCAGTGCAGATACACACATCGTCATAAATACGGTAGCAACCTGTACCGGAATACCGAATTTTTCGAAAAATCCTGCAACACCAGCAGAGAAAATAGAAAACGGAGTACCCTCCGGCTTTGTTCCGTTTACGGCAACCGCACCAACAACAACCAGTGCAATGACTCCGAGCAGTGACTCTACCACCATGGCACCATAACCGACCATCGGCATATCTTTCTCATTACTGATGGTCTTTGATGATGTTCCGGAAGAAACCAGACTGTGGAATCCGGATACCGCACCACAGGCAATCGTTACAAATAAGGTAGGGAACAGATAACTGCCATCTACATTAAATCCGCTAAATGCATTCAGCTTCATAGTCGGATGCTCGGCAATAACACCGACAACCGCACCAATGATCATGCCCAGCAGCATGAAAGTGGTCATGTAATCACGCGGCTCCATGAGCAGCCACATCGGCATGACAGAGGCAAGGAACAGATATGCCATAACAATATAGATCCAGGTACTCTTTGTCGCATACATTGGAAGTTTCATACCAATGATAAACATGACAACCAACAGGGCAATGGCAACCACTGCGCGAACCCACTCTTTCATTTTCCCGACCTTTTTCTGAATCAGGCCAAAGATGATGGCAACAACGATAAACAACATGGAAATGGATGCTGCTGCGGAATTCGCATAGCCTGTTGCCTTTGTCATCCCTTCCACACCTTTTCCGACAAACGTTCCGGCAACCATATCGGTAAAAGCTGCCATAACCAGAAGGGTAAACAGCCAGCAGAACAGCATAAATAATTTCCGTCCGGTTCTTCCGATGTATTTCTCGATGATCATTCCCATCGATTTTCCTTCATTTTTAACGGAAGCATACAGTGCACCGAAATCCTGCACGGCTCCGAAAAACAGACCTCCGATCAGCAGCCATAACAATACCGGCACCCAGCCGAATACGGATGCCAGAATCGGTCCGGTGACAGGTCCCGCACCTGCAATGGAAGAAAACTGATGGGCAAACACTGTCAGTTTGGAGGAAGGAACATAATCCTGTCCATCTTCATGCGTATAAGCCGGAGTTTTTGCTTTCGGATCCAGCCCCCATTTGCTGGCAAGCCAGCGTCCGTATAACAGATAGCCGGCACCAAGTACCACAATTGCAATTAATACGATAACTAAACCATTCATTGTTTTTTCGCCTGTTGGCGACTCCCTTCTTAAATATTTGCAAAGAGACAGGAACAAGAATTTAAAAAGCCTCCGTCCCATATACCTGTTACAGTATATAAAGACGAAGGCTTATTTTATGCTTCCGCGTTACCACTTTATTTGCCGTATCAAACGACCGCTCACTCTCATCTCAACAGACTCCCCTCTGCAGAAATAAGGTTCCTGATAACGGTAGAATACCGGTGAAGCTTACTGTCCTGACGGAATTCAGCCCACAGCTCACAGAGGATGGTCACCATATCTGTCTGTTGTCTCGCACCGCCCGACAACTCTCTGGAAAAAAGTATATTGTGATCGTATTCTGTTCGATGCATTTGCTCTATGACTCTTCGTTAACAAAAAACATAGCACTTGATTCGACAATTGTCAATACACCTTTCAACTATTTTCTCTTTTTTCTTGCAAGAACGACACTTTGGATCACCAGGAACAGACAAAGCATTGCTGCAATTGTGATGCCTGTCCACCATGCCTGATCCAGTCCGGCGGAGGAAACAATATTCTGAATCGTACTGAGGGAGAGTACACCGAAGAATGTTCCAATGATGTTTCCGACACCGCCGGTCAGGAGTGTTCCACCAATAATGGATGATGCAATCGCGTTCATTTCCATTCCGCTTGCATGTGTTGCCGCACCGGAACCGACATGCAGGAAATATACATAGCCTGCAATACCGGCGAGCAGCCCACTCAGCAGATGCGCAAGAAAACGTGTCTTTTTAACGTTAATTCCAAGCATAAGAGCACTCTGGCGGTTACCTCCAACCGCATAAAACGAACGGCCAAGCTTCGTCCAGCGAAGCATGACAAACATAATCACAACTATCAGGATTGCCACAATCACACCGATTTCCACATATGCATTCACATATTTGCCAATACGGTTGACAGATCCCATTCCCGGAACAATTACACGGGTATCTTTCAATTTCACAAATGCCTCATTTTGTACATTGAACGGATCTGTATGTACGATAGAAGTCATACCTCTTGCAAAGAACATACCTGCAAGTGTTACGATAAATGGCTGAATATCCAGATACGCTACCAAAAATCCCTGTACCAGCCCAAATCCAAGACCAATGGCAAGTGCAATCAGGAGAGATACAAACACATTTCCGCCCTTGAAATCCAGATATACCGCGCAGCACATACTTACAAGTGCAACGACACCGCCGACTGAAATATCAATGCTTCCGGTAATCATAACCAGACTAAGTCCGCATGCTGTAATGATCAATGCGCCATTGGCGTTTAAAATATTAAAAAATGTCTGTGGTTTTAAAAATCCGCCGCCCTCAAAAATCATCGCGCCGATATACATCAGGAAAAATACAACGATGGTGATTGTCAAAAGCAGGTTGGCATCGGAAAGTGATACCTTTTTTAAGGATTTTGATTTCATATTAGCCTACCTCCTTTGCATTTCTTACTTTCATCTTCTGTGAAAAAGATGCAAATTTTTCCCGTACCACCGGAGCACTGATGACAACTAGGATAATAACAACAATTGCCTTATAAGCAGAGATTGCTTCGGATTTTACGTTGAACTTATACAGTGTTGTGGTTAAAAACTGAATGACATATGCACCCAGAATAGATGCCGGCAGATTAAATTTGCCACCGCTTAATGAATTTCCTCCAAGTGCTACTGCAAGGATCGCATCCATCTCAATATCTTTTGCAATAACAGAATAGTTAATTGTGGAAATACGACTTACTTTGATCAGTGCTGCCACTGCCACACAAAGTCCTAAAATAACAAAGCTCAAAAACTTGATAAATGCCGGATTTAATCCGTTTAATCGTGAAGAACTCTCATTAATACCGACTGCCTGCGTATACAAACCAAGGCTTGTAAATTTCATAACCAGTCCCATAACGATCATACATGCTACCGCAATAAAAAACGGAGTCGGAATTGGAATTCCCGGAATAAAACCACCAAAGTATCCAAACGACGGATCACTGATTACCGGAAGTTCGTTATTGTTGATCCATGCTGCAATGGAACGCCCTGCAGTATAAAGAATCAGGGTTGCTACCATCGGCTGAATCTTAAATCCGGCAACGAGGATACCATTAAATGCACCAAAGAGCATAGCTACCACGCAGCTTACGAGAAAGGCTACAATGATTGGAGCCTGCAGATGATCCGGACGGGAATTTGTGCCGCAAAGTACACGAAGGATAACCGAACCGGCAATCGCGATACCTGCACCAACAGAAATATCCTGTCCTCCAGAAGCTGCTGTAACTAACGTCATACCGATTGCCAGAATGGCAAGTTCTGAGCCGTAGTCCAAAATTGTGATCAGATAACCGGATAATACATGATTTCCGGCGCTGTTTACGTCCAGTGTTATTTTATAGAACGATGGATCGGCGATCAGATTAAATACCGCCAGCAGCACCAGGGCCACGATCGGAATCAGAATCTGCTTTCCGCTGAATATATCCATAAAGTTCTTTTTTTGTAATGTTCTTGTTTTAGCCATTCTTTTTTTCACCTCCGGCAATGGTATCCATAATCTTGCTCTGCGTTAAGTCTTCACCTGAGATTTCGCCTACTTTCCTGCGATCGCGCATAACGATCAGACGGGAGCAGGTACGCAGCATTTCATCTGTTTCCGAAGAAATAAAGGTCACACTCATACCCTCGGATGCAAGCTTTAACACCAGCTTTTGAATTTCAATTTTTGTTCCGATATCAATGCCTCGCGTTGGCTCATCCAGGATCAGATATTCCGGATGTGTCAGAAGCCAGCGGGCAAGAATTACTTTCTGCTGATTTCCACCGGAGAGAGATTTAATCGGTGTATCCGCCGATGCCGTCTTGATTTCCAGCAGCTTGATATATTCGTCCGCAAATTTGTTTGCCTGCGCTTTGCTGAACGGACGGAAGAAACCGCGCAGCACCTGTGCTGCAAGAATGATATTATCGCGGACGGAGAGGTCTCCAACGATACCATCCACCTTTCGGTCTTCCGGCAGATAAGCAATTCCGTTTTTCATAGCATCTATAGGTTTTGTAATTTTGATTTCTTTTCCGTTCTTTTTGATCTTTCCACCAATGATACGGTCCGCACCAAAAATTGCACGCACACACTCACTTCGTCCAGATCCCAGCAGACCGGTAAATCCATTGACTTCTCCTTTTCTTATATAGAAATCAAATGGTTTGATGCCTGCGTTACTCTGTAACTGTTCCACTTCAAATACCGGTGGAACATTTTCATCCGCATGATATACCTGCGTCTCATCTTTGATCTGCGCCTCATCGTCCAGCTCTTTGCCCAGCATCTTTGCAACAAGCTGCACACGTGGAAGTTTTTCAATCTCGTATTCTCCCACCAGTTTGCCGTCCCGCAGCACGGTGATACGGTCACATACCTCATATACCTGATCCAGAAAGTGTGTAACAAAGATGATTCCTACACCTCTGGCTCTTAAGTCTTTCATTAACCCAAACAGCTTCTGCACTTCTTTATCGTCAAGAGAAGACGTCGGCTCGTCAAGGATAAGCACCTTACAATCCATGTCTACAGCCCTGGCAATGGCTACCATCTGCTGGATTGCAATGGAACAGTTTGCCAGCTGCTGTGTTGCTTTTGCCGGAATATCGAGTGATTGCAGAATTCTGTCTGCATCGGCGTTCATTTTTTTCCAGTTCTGCATTCTTCCTTTTGTTCGTCCGATAAACATGTTTTCTGCTACCGACAGATTCGGGCAAAGCGTAATTTCCTGATACACGGTACTGATTCCAAGATTCTGTGCATCCTGCGGCGAATGAATTGCCACTGCTTTGTCGTTTCCTTTGAGGAAAATTTCTCCCTCATCTTTTTCATATACGCCGGTCAGCACCTTAATCAATGTAGATTTTCCCGCGCCGTTTTCACCCATCAGCGCGTGAATTTCTCCTTCACGCAGGGAGAAATCAACCGCCTGCAATGCCTTTACCCCTGTAAAGTTTTTGTGGATATTTTTCATTTGTAATACAACATTTTCTTTCACCAGCTTATTCACCCCTTGCTTTTTTGGTTAGAAAACGCGGCGCTACGTTTTCCTCATACGCGGCGCCGCGCCAAATGTTTCCTGTTTTGTTTAGATACCGTATTTATTTACATCATCCTCTGTGATGGTTGTTGCATCAAAACCTTTCTCATCCATGATGATGGTCTTCTCTGTGATTTCCTCGTTGTTCTGTAATTTCTGGATAACATCGGCAATGTAAGAAGCCTGGAATGGATTACACTGTCCATCATAGTTCCAGTTCTGATCTAACAGTTCCTGTAATGCCCACTTGTTGCAGTCAAATCCCATAACGACAACGTCTTTGCCAACACCGTGAGAAATATTTGCTTTGTCAAGAGCGGCAACAGCACCCTTTGCCATATCATCGTTCTCTGCATAGATAACGTTGAATTTCTCTCCACTGTCGATAACGGACTGTACGATCTGCTGTGCTTTTTCTGCATTCCACTCTGCAGTCTGCTCATTTACAATGTTCCATCCTTCAGCTGCTGCTGTATCTGTTAATGCTCCGGATCTTCCTTTCTGTGCTGCAGATCCCATAACACCCTGAATGTGAATGATGTTATACTCATCAAGATTCTGTGCCTTTAACCAGTCACATGCAGTCTGTCCTTCTTTATCCATATCAGATACGATTGATGCTGCATACAGGCTTTCATCTGCATCGATAACACGGTCAAAAAGAATTACCTGTGTTCCTGCATCCTGTGCATCCTTTAATACGGAATCCCATCCGGATGTGTCTGCTGCGGAAAGAAGTAAGTAATCCACACCATCCTGAATGAATTTCTGTGCTGCTGTAATCTGTTCATCGTTCTTTAAGCTGTATGCAAATGATGCATCGTAACCGTTTTCTTTTGTAAACATGTTCTTCATGTCTTTATCGTTTGCGGTACGATATCCGGACTCGTTTGGATCATTGTTAATGATTCCGACCTTAATCAGATCTCCGCTCGAACTACTGCCGGCTGCTGATGTATCTCCGGCTCCGTCCTTTGTATCGGTAGCCCCGCAGGCTGCCAGTCCAAGTACCATCATTGTTGCTGTCAACATTGCTAAGATTCTTTTTTTCATACCCTTTTACCTCCCAATATGAAATCTTTTGTTTGCTTGTGCATTTACTATACCATCCGTAATTTTCTGTTTCAATCCGATTTATGCCTGTTTTAAACGGTTTGTAATATGTTTACAATACATATTTTGTATGATATCATCTAAAAAAAATACAAATTTATTTTTATGTGGAAAGATCTTTGATTTGAGGTGGAAAATCTTTTGATTTTATGGTATTTTCTGTAATTTCTGATGAGATTCTGTCTGAAATCTTATTGGTGAAAACGATAAATTTCTCTGGAAAAGTGGATTGTTTTTGAAAAAGGTAGAATCTTCTTTGATAAAAAAATAATTACACGCCTGTTTCCACCAAAGAAAGGAAAAATTTTATGGCAATCAAATATAAATGGCTGGCAGGACACCTGCGCGAACAATTACCGGATTATACAGCCAATGGAATTCACCGGCTTCCAACCGAAGCTGCCATCAGCCAGCGCTATAAAGTGAGCCGCCAGACCGTGCGGCAGGCACTGTCCGTTCTGGAACAGGAGGGATTAATCGAAAAAAGGCAGGGAAGCGGGTCCTATATCACGGGACGCAGCCGCGGAGAAGACCGGATCGACCTTCTGCTCTCCAGTGACTCTGCTTATTTGTATCCGATGCTTTTGCATGACATCAAAAAAACACTTGCGGCACAGGGCTTTTCCACGACTGTACACATCACGGAAAACACCTTTTCCACAGAACATACTCTTTTACAGAAGATTCTCCACCAGCCGCCGCGCGCCCTGCTTGTGGAAGGTGTAAAAACTGCGCGCACGAACCCGAATCTGGATCTGTACCGTAAACTGCAGAAAAAGAAATGCCCTGTTCTCTTTTTACAGGAATCCTATCCGGAACTGACCAATTGCCCATGCGTCACCATGGATGACTTTGGCGGTGGCATTTTGCTCACCCGGCATCTGCTCGCCACCGGCCATACCCGCATCGGTGCGATCTTTCCTGCGGATATGCGTTCCGGACTTTTGCGCTGCCAGGGGATGCTGCATGCCCTGCGGGACACAGGTGCACTTCCGGAAGATTCCCTGATATGCTGGTATTTTTCCAATGATCCGGACTATGGCATACAAAAAGCGATGCAGAAACTCATTTCTTCCTGCACCGCTATTGTCTGTTATAATGATACCATTGCCTATGCACTTTGCCGTGCTGTCTCAGACCTGCCACAGCCACCGGAGATTACGGTTGCCTCCTTTGACCACAGCTACCTGTGCCACTTTGGACACACAGAGTTTCTCTCCCTGACCCCGGCCGAAGCGCCTGGCAGCCGCGCCGCCGGGGTTCTCCTCCACCAGCTGCAGGGGATTTTAGTCTCTTCCACAGAAATTCCCTGGAAGCTTTAAATACTGCTGCGGTATTCACGCGGACTGCACCCCTGCGTCTTTTTAAATACAAAACTGAAATAATGAGGATCTTTGTACCCCACCTGTGCGGCAATTTCCGATGTCGGAAGTTCCGTACTTTTCAGTAGCTTTTTTGCCTTTTCCATACGTTTTTCCGAAATATATTCGGTAAATGTCTTCTGCATATTCTGACTGAAGACAGAACTTAAATAATTAGCACCCACCTGTACCTCGCACGCAACGGTACCCAGCGATAAATTCTCACTCGTGTAATGCTCATCAATATAAGCAAGTGCTTTTTTTAACGTTTTACTGCTCAGATTGGTGTTCTGTTCATCACGCAGATCGATTGCCGTCTGTAAAATACTCAGGAAATATTCAAATACCTCGTCCTGCTGCACATGCACATTGGTTCCGTATTTGCCGATATGCGCCAGAAATTCTTCTTTTGTCACACCGTTTCGCTCCATAAACGCAATCGCCGTAAACCGGATATTAAGCACAACATAGTCACGGAATATCACGGAATGTATTACCTCGGATATGCTCTGCAGATAAGACTCTACAAAGTTGTATACTTCTTTGCTGCTTCCTTTTGCCAGAAATTCCGAGATAATTTCCGGTGACATTTTTGTCGCATCTACTTCCGCAATCCGCGTGTCATCCTGCGCCGGCAGATAACTTTTTAATGTCTCTTCCGAAAGTACATGCATTTGCGGATACAAAAAACGATATGCACCATAATGATTTACACGATCATAACACTCTTTCAGCATCGACAGCCGTTCCACAGGCGTTCCCACAACAACATACCAGTCTGCATTGGCGTTTTGTGACTCGCAGTTCATCTGGATCTGTGCAATCGCCCGCTGTGTATAATCTTCCATTTCCTCCGCATCGCATTTGACTAAAACCCCATAACAGTTGACGTTCCAGCGAAACAGGATATATTGCGGAAAACGCAGAAAATACTGCAGAATTTCTTCCTGCAGGTGCACAAAAGTATTCATCTCCCGCTCGGAACCATTCTCTTTTTCCTGCTGCACGTACAAAAACAGCAGATTGTAACACGATGCTGACAGATCCAGCGACCATTTGGCAGCTTCATCATAAATTTCTGTTACACAAAGCTCGCCTTCTAACACCTGCTCAAAGAAATGCCTTATGGAAAACTGCTCATATTCGTGCATTTCGTTTGCCAGTTTGCTCTGAAAATCTTCCTGCTCCTGCTCTGCCTCGATTTTTTCTTTTAATTCCTGAATAAGTTCAGGGTCATTTAATTCTGTTGTCCAATATTTTACTTTTATAATGTTTCCATTATTATCTTTAGGTGTAATTTCTATCTTATTGTTATTGAAAACAACTGATTCCACATTATTATTTTCAAGCAAAGCTATAAACTGATTGTAACTAATCTCCTTGGTAGTCATTGAATCAACTATATATGAGCTTAATGTTGTAAAAAGAAATGCGGCTACAAGTGCAACCACTATGCCTATTATTTGATTTTTCTTTTGATTCTTGTTATCCCTATCGTTTTTCGAATTATTCCTATTAGTATTTCTATTAGTATTATTATCCATCAAGTCTTCCCTTTCTTTACATTCTGCATATCTTTTATGTATATCTTTAGACTTTAATAATATACCATATACTTTGTAAATAATGTGAATTTTTGATAAAAAAAATTTAAACTTTTAAAATTTTTACATTCCTATGGAATTAATTTTTTGATTGTAGTACACTAGTAAGGTGATTTTTTATGTTTAGATGATGTTTAGCCCCAATACTACTAAACATCATAGTGTATTATACAAATGGAGGAATGTCTCATGGCAGTAAAATATGTATTTGTAACAGGCGGTGTTGTTTCCGGTCTCGGAAAAGGTATCACTGCTGCATCTTTGGGTCGTCTTTTGAAAGCTCGTGGTTACAAGGTAACAATGCAGAAGTTTGATCCTTATATTAACATTGACCCAGGTACTATGAACCCTATTCAGCACGGAGAAGTTTTCGTTACAGACGATGGTGCTGAAACTGATCTTGATTTAGGTCATTATGAAAGATTTATTGATGAAAGTTTAACAAGAAATTCTAACGTTACAACCGGTAAGGTTTACTGGTCTGTACTTGAAAAAGAAAGACATGGTGATTTCGGTGGAGGAACTGTTCAGGTTATTCCGCATATTACTAACGAGATTAAAAGTCGTTTCCACCGCAGTCTTTC
>ENA-OPBG01002299-OPBG01002299.1-human-gut-metagenome-genome-assembly--contig:-NODE-2299-length-11450-cov-2.316806_pt1 | contig 11450 bp, 9 predicted proteins | sample MGYA00241065_ERZ501446 | MGnify/ENA primary metagenome ERZ501446 (study PRJEB25962, sample SAMEA2042632) | human gut metagenome | biome: human gut; feature: human-associated habitat; material: faeces...
AGTTGAAGAAGTGGTTCGTCGTCTAGCCGCAGAAGGCGTATGCGTCAGTGTCGATACGCGCCATGCTGAAGTTGCGCAAGCCTGCATCGAGGCCGGAGCTAGCATTATTAACGACGTAACAGGATTTCGCGATCCTGAAATGGTAAAAGTTGCCACGTCATGCGATGCAGGTTTAGTGGTTATGCATATGAAGGGCGACGATCCTCGCACTATGCAGGATGAACCCCGCTATGACGATGTGGTTGATGAAGTGGCCACCTATTTGAAAAACCGCGCAGAAATGCTGGAAGATGCGGGGATTGAGCGTGGGCGAATTTGTCTTGATCCGGGTCCTGGTTTCGGGAAAACAGCCAAGCAAACTATTCAACTTATGCGAAACTTCCAGGAATTTGCTCGTTTGGGATATCCCCTTATGGTGGCGGTTTCGCGAAAGAGCTATATAGGGTATGCCTACCACATTGATGATCCAAAGCAACGAGATGATGCTTCAGCGGCAGAAGCCCTTTTGGCTTGCGAGCTTGGTGCGTCGGTGATTCGAACTCATAATGTACCTCTTACGGTTACTTCAGTAGAAGAGAATTTGCGTCCCTATGTTTTTATTGGCATGGGTTGCAACGTGGCTCTTGTTGCCGATGAAGGAGAAGAGCTTGAAGGCAAAAAGGCAATGCTTAATCAGGCTATTTCCGATATGTGTATGTTGCCCGATTCCCAGATCATTGATGTATCGAGTTTTTACGAAAGTGAACCTGCCTATTTCAAAGATCAGGACACGTTCGTCAATGCGGTAGTTCTTTTGCGAACAGGTTTGCCGCCGCAAGAACTCCTTCGATACTTGCAGGCCATTGAACAAAGCTTGGGCCGTGTGCGCGAACAGGAAAATGGACCTCGAACTTGCGATTTGGATATTCTTGACTATCAGGGATACGTTTGCGATCACGAAATTCTTACCTTGCCGCATCCTTTACTTCAGGAACGTGACTTCGTGGTAAAGCCTCTGTTGGAGCTTGCTCCTCGTCACGAGCTGGCAAATGGGGTAAAAGTTACGCTGGATACGGTAACGGTAGGCAAGGCATGGAAGTGTTAGCGCCTCTTGCTGTTCCTTCGGATAAAACTCATTTTGATACTTCGTTTTGGCGTATCCAAAGCTATAGTTGCGTAGATTCGACTAACCGCATCATAAAGGATGCGCTGGCGCAGGGCTCTGGTGAGGGGTTGTGCGCGATAGCGCTTAAACAAAGTGGAGGCTATGGGCGTCAGGGACGTCTATGGGAAAGCCCTCTCGGGGGATTGTATACTTCTTTTGCTTTGACCCCGTCGCATCATGGGGTCTCTCTTGATAAGTTGCCGCTTGTTAGCCTTGTGATGTCGATTGCTTTGCGAAGAGCTTTGAGTAAGTGGTGTGATGCTTCTAAGCTTGCTATTAAGTGGCCCAATGATCTGCTTTTTGACGGGGGCAAAATTGCAGGTATATCACTTGAGGCGATCTCAGGCGGGGTTTGCGTTGGTATAGGCATTAATGTGTTTGCTTCCCAAGATGCTGCATCAAAATCCATAGGGAAGTATTCGCTTTCATATCTTGGTAATGAGTTGAACTGCCTTAGCTCTGAAGAAAACGATATTACTGTCGAAGAAAAGGGTAGAACTGGAGTCTTTGCCGAAGGTAAGGAACTGACAGGAAGCTTTATAGAAAGTCAATCATCGGAAACGGCAGAAGACGATCTTACTTCTATTCAGCGCAAGGTATTAACGCAGATTCTTTTCGACATGCTCCATGAAGTGCAGCACTGCTATTTGAAGTGGTGCACTGAAGGCTTTGAGCCCTTTAAAGATGAATATCGTTCCCATATGGCTTTTAGAAGCACTCGCGCAACTCTTGAGGCTCTTGATGGCTCTGTATTTGCTCAGGGAACTATCGCGGGGATAGACGATCAAGGCCAATTGCTCTTAGAGACCGCTCCAGGGAAACTGGTAGCGGCTCAATCGGGCGAAGTACATGTATGCTCATTGGAACATTAGCAAAATGCACATCCGTTAGAGTATTAATGAAACGCACGTCGAAGTGTATGTTTCTTCGTTGGACATTAACGAAGTGCATGTCCGCTCACTGCATTAAAAAAGAAGAGACTTCAATCCAATTAAAATCAAAACAATGCCACCAATAATAGTTGCTCGTTCTCCTAAGGCATTGCCAAAGCGCCTTCCGACCACCAACGCAATTCCGCACGTTAGTGCAGTGGTTAGCGCTATTGTTCCTGCGGCAAATGCTACATTCACAGAAAGTGCCGCAAAACTCACACCAACTGCAAGGGCATCAATGCTAGTTGCAATTGCTTGGAGTGTGAGTACTGGTAGCGTAAGAATCTGACCCGAGTGGCCAGAGTTGCTTGAACTGCCTTCTTGGGTGGACTCTTCGTCCATTTTCGCTTCTTCATGAAGCGCATCCCAAATCATTTTGGCGCCAATGAAGCCTAAAATTGCAAAGGTAATAATGCCCGCGTATTGTGATATTACATCGCTGACAAGACGACCAAGTATATAACCAACACAAGGCATGAGACCTTGAAAAAGTCCAAAAGTTATGGGCATGAGAATGTTTCGAGCTCTGGAATTGCCCTGATAAATAAAGGTATTTGAAATGGTTACCGCAAAGGCATCCATCGAAAGTGCTAATCCAAGCAGCACAAGTTCGGTTATGGTCACAAATTTCCTCTCTTCGCAGTTTGACTACTATACGTCAAATCAAGACAGAGGGGAATGTGCGACAAGTAAACGACACTGAAGAGAAAGACACTTGGGTCAATCAAGCGATACCGAAGAGAGATCAGAGCGAGCGTCGATCTTTCGCGCTCTTTTAGCACCTTGCTTTAAATTTAGTAGCATTTCAATTAGTGCCGTGGGATAATAGCGCGTGCTTGTAGGGGAGATGAAGGGCGAGGGCTACCAATTACCATATATACGGTATTTTGAAGGATAGGGAATGACTAACCAAGAACAAGACTCTCATATTTGTCATGATCGATTCGGCCGTAATCGTTTCGATGATACCCAATCAACTCTTGCTTCAGAAGCAGATCCTACTCAAAATGAGGGTGATAAAAAGTCCGTAACCTTCTCAAAGGGCTCTTTGCGAGAAGAGCGCTCTGCTCAACCGAGCAAAAAAGGTGATGCGCGTACTGCACGTATGGGAACGGGTTCGATCCCGAAACTAATCATGGAATTTGCTATTCCTTCTATTGTTGGAATGCTCGTTAACGGCGCCTACAACGTCATTGACTCCATCTTCTTGGGTCAGGCTATGGGAGAAATTGGTCTTTCGGTAGCAACGGCTGCCATGCCTTTGATGACAATATTTATGGCGCTTGCCATGCTTATTGGCAATGGTGGAAATGCTCTTGCAGCTTTGCGATTAGGCGAAGGCAATAAAGCTGCTGCTGAAAAGAGCTTAGGCAATACCGTTTGTCTTGGAATTATTGCAGCACTTTTAGTGGCAGTGCTTATCCATATTCCCCCGTGCGTTGAGGCGATTTTAACGTTGTCGAGCGTTACGCCTGAAATTCGCGATTATACGTATTCCTTTATGTATATTCTGGCCCTAGGTTTTATATTCCAGCTCATTGGTATGGGCGTTAATAACTTTATTCGTACGGCTGGTGCTCCGAATCGAGCATTGGCAACCATGGTTATTGGTACTATTTCTTGTATCGTATTTAACTATCTTTTTGTGTTAGTTTTTGGCTGGGGAGTAGTAGGAAGCGCTTTGGCTACAGTGCTTGGCCAGGCGATTTCATGTGTCTGCGTACTGTGGTATTTCTTGTTCACTAAAGATGTTGCTTTTAAGTTGTATGCCGCCAATCTGAAACTTGAAGCCGAAGTAGTTGGCTTAATTATTTCTCTAGGTGCGGCAAGTTTTGTTATGCAGCTTGCCATGTCCGTTATTAATTTCCTTGTTAACTACCTTCTTGTTTTGTATGGCGGGCAGTCTCCTTTAGGGGCAGAAGCAGCGCTTGCTTCTATCGGCGTTGTACAACGCTGTGCGATGTTTACGGTGCTTCCTTTGATTGGCATTGCTGTGGCAATCCAACCTTTATTGGGCTTTAACTATGGGGCGAGTCTTATCTCTCGTGTAAGAAGTACGCTAGGGTATGGCATTCTGATTGCAACAATAATGGGTACGATAATGTGGGCGCTGCTTCATATTTTTGCCTTTGATATCGTTTCCTTTTTCGGTATTCGCGATGATGCTCTGCGGGAGTTTACGGTTTTTGCGCTTAACGTTCAGGTGCTGGTTTTGCCTGTGGTAGGCATGCAGATTGTCACCTCGAATTATTTCCAGGCAACAGGGCAGCCGATTAAGTCGGTTATTCTTTCACTTACTCGTCAAGTATTGTTCCTTATCCCCCTTTATATTGTGCTTCCGCTGGTGTTGCCTCGCCTTGTGCCAACGCTTACTAGCTTAGATGCGCTCTATTTTGCAGTTCCCATTGCAGATATTCTGGCTGTAGTTACTTCGTTGATCTTTATCTTCTTCGAACTGAAGCGCTTAAAAGGAATCGAAGAAGGGACAATTCAGGCGAAATTTGGGAAAAAGAACGCATAACGTTACCAAACGATAAAAGAATTTATTTCTAAGGGATACTTTCTTCCTGTTTGTTAAAATGTGCGTTCATCATGTTGGTCGACTCTAAAAGAGTTTGACAGGAAAGGAAACAGGCGTGAACGCTTCTACATCGCATTCTCGAGCTTATGGTAGTGCAGTATCAATTGCATTTTGTGGTTTATCAGTTGCCTTTATGACGGTTTCAGCCTGGATTACCGTACCGTTTGGGCCTATTCCGTTTACCTTGCAAACCCTTGCGGTCATGTTTGTTTTGTTTGCGCTAAAACCCAAAGAGGCGCTTACCTCAATTGCGGTTTACCTTATTTTAGGTGCCCTTGGATTGCCAGTGTTTTCTTCCTTTAGGGGAGGTATCGCTGCATTGGTAGGACCAACGGGTGGCTTTATCGTAGGCTTTTTGATTGCCGGAGCGGTAGCGCTTGCGGTTGGCTGTCTGATCAAGGGAAAAGGGATTTTTTCTTCAGATCAATCTAAGTCAATTTTGGGTAATTCGATCACAGTAGGAACTCTTGCGCTTAACCTCGTGATGGGTGTTGTGTTCTTGCTTGTTCTTTACGCCTTTGGTTGGGCGTGGTTGAGTTATATGGGCAACCTAAGCGCTGAAGCAGCTTTTGTGATGGCAGTTGCTCCTTTTGTTCCTATTGATGCGATAAAGATGTTTGCAGCAGTATTGCTCGCTCAGGCAGTTTCGAAGGTAATTAAGTAAAGCGGGCAATCAGGCGAATCAGGTAATCAGGTAAAGCTGGTAATAAGGTAAAGCCAGAGCTTAGTTGTTAGCGGGTTTAACCATTTGCTGTAGTTGCGTAGAGCGAGGAATGGTTGTCTGCCGTAATTTAATCGTAATCATAAAATCAGGAATCGTTAGCTGTTCTAATGCTTTAGCGCATTGAAGGGAACGACATAGTAAATACGGCACCGCCTTCAGGCGCATTAAATGCCGTTACAGTTCCATCAAAATCTTCAGCAATTTCTTTTACGATCGCCAGGCCTAATCCTGCTCCGCCGCTGTTACGTGCGCGGGATAGATCGCCGCGGTAGAAGCGTTTAAAAAGAAGTACCGGATCAATATTCCCGATACCGCAGCCATCGTCTTTAACGGCTACGACCGAGTTGTCATTAACGCCAGATAACAGGATGCGTACATGACCGCCTTCTTCGACATGACGAATAGCATTATCGACTAAGTTGATAAGTGCTTGCTTTAAGCGGTCTTCGTTCGCCAAAATATCGGGTGCAGCGCCTTCTATGCTCAGCGAGACATTCTTATCTTGTGCAATAGGCTCGAGTGTGTCTACCACATCTCGCGCGACTTCTTCGATGTTTAAGCGCTTAAGGGCGTAGGCAGGCACTCCTTCTTTGGCGTGCTGTAAAGCAAGTAAGCCGTTAGTAAGCTTCTTAAGACGATCGGCTTCGCTTAAGATAATCTCGCAAAAATGTTCGCGGGTCGATTGTGGCATGTCGGGATCTAGCATCAACTCCGCATTGCCGCTGATGGCGGTCAGGGGGGTACGAAATTCGTGGGCTACATCGCTTACGAAGGTATCTTGACGTTCGTTGAGCGCTTTTAACTCTTCTACGCGTGTGATATAGATGCGATTAAACTCATTAATACTTTCGGAGAGATCGTCAACTTCGCGCATGACTCCAGACGGGGCAAATGTGATGCTGGTGTCGCCCGCCTTGGAGGATTGAACTTTTCGGACCAGTTCGGTAAGGGGACGGCTAATAAAGTGCGCAATGAGTAAGCTCAAAAAGTAGCATACGCATCCTACGGGAATGATGGTAAGGAGAAGGGTGTAGGGGCAGTCGAAAACAAAAATAGCCACGAGTGCCATAATGGCGCAGGCCAAAATTGCCAAGAGGGTAGCAAGAAAAGAAATATGCGTGAAAAGACGCATAGGCTTTTCTTCTCGTTGTTGGCTAGCGCGAGGCGTTTCGGCAGATCGTGGCATTACTCAACTTCTCTTTTAAGCGGCATTCCTATAGATATACATTGGATACGAACGAAAAGATCACGTACGAAAATCGTTTTCGCAGCGGCTTTCAAATTTCGCAGACGACTCTCAAAAAATAGTTTCCTAAAAACAAGCGGTTTTTTAAAAGCATCCTTCAGGACTATTTCTTGAAACGATAGCCATAGCCTCTGACGGTTTCGACCAGTTTAGGATCGTATCCTGCAGATTCAATTTTATCGCGCAAACGCTTGATATGGGTGTCAACCGTTTTTGTTTCAGTAATAAATTCCCAGTTCCATGCGTCATGGAGTAAGTCTTCACGCGAAACTACTTTGCCTGCATTGCGCATGAGGCAAGCAAGAAGCTCAAACTCTCGTGGTGTAAGGTCGATAGCGCCTTTGTCGCCTTGCGCAACATGAGTATCTTCGTTGAGGGTTATACCTCCTGCAGAAATTTCATTTCCAGAGACCATCTCATTACCTTGGCTTCTCCGAAGTAAAGCTCGGGTGCGTGCAAGAAGCTCTCGAACTCCAAAAGGTTTTGCTAGGTAGTCATCTGCACCAAGCTCAAGGCCTACAACTTTGTTGAGTTCGGTGTCGCGTGCAGAGAGAAACAAAATTGGCGTAGACATTTTTGTACGGATACGACGGCAAAGCTCATAGCCATCGATACCGGGCAACATGATGTCGAGAATAAACAGGTCGAAATGCTGTTGCTCTATTTTGCGTAAGGCTTCTTCGCCATCTGAAGCAATTTCAGTGAGGTAGCCCTCTTTTTGCATGGCATAGCTTACGAATTCGGTAATTGAAGGCTCGTCGTCAACGATCAGAATGCGAGCAGGCGTATTTTCCATACGATCACCCTCCAGCTAGTATTGTTAAACGCTTCAAAAATAAAGCTCGTGTATATCACCTTCAATAGTATGGTAGCATTCGCAGGTAGTGCATACTTTGAAAGGGACTGTCAGAAATATGTTACTTGCAATAGACGTGGGAAACACGCAAACCGTCCTCGGAATTTATGACAATGACAAACTTGTTCATATGTGGCGTGTTGCTACTAATGTGGATCATACGAGCGATGAGCTTCGAATTAAGCTTCATACGCTCATGATGGCAGAGGGTCTTGAGTACTCTCATATTGATGGAGCGATTTTAGCTTCGGTAGTACCTGCTCTTACTCATAACTGGGAAAAAGCATGCTGTCGCTCCTTTAATGTCGACACGCTTGTGGTTTCAGCAGCTAGTGCAGGGCACTTAATCAATGTTGATATGAGTAGGTTTCCTGAATTGGGAGCTGACCGTGTAGCTGATGCGGCAGCGGCAAAGCATCTGTATGGATCTCCTGTCATTGTGGTGGACTTTGGTACGGCGACCAATATCGAAATAATCAACAAAGAGGGTACGTTTGTAGGGGGCATCATTGCTCCTGGTGTAGAGTCCTCAATGAAGTCATTGTTTAGTCGTGCAGCGTTGCTTCGTTCGGTGGAATTAGAGGATCCAGGCACTGCGATTGGCACTAATACCGCTGAATGTAAACACCACCTGCATCTTCATCAACCAGCTGCGGGAAAAGGTGGGCATCATGTACGGCGAGGCGGCTCGTATCGATGGCTTGGTCGATCGCGTATTCAAACAGCTTGGATACGAGGCAACCGTGGTGGCAACAGGTGGATTAGCGCATCGAATTGCACCACTTTCAAATTCTATTACCGAAATCAATCTCGAATTGACCTTACAAGGATTACGAATGATTTATAACGAGCTTTCACGCTAAACTTTGTACGTGAAAGCGGTTGTCTCTCGAGAAAAAAGTTTAGAGAGATCGACGTTTCGCAAGGCGCACTAAAGCCATGTCAAGTGCGCTAAAAGCTATATTTAGCGTGTCAAATGGTGTGCCCGAACAATATCCAAACAGACACGTTGAAGATTGCGTTTTCGCAGGCGCATTACATGATGGATTGCAACAGGTTTATAAACTGGATGCAAATGAATTCAGGCGAAGGAAGGTAGGCTTACATAATGCTGAGCGATATCGAAATTGCACAAGCGACCGAACCACGTGACATTACCGAAATTGCCGAAAAGGCAGGAATTGATCCTTCATATTTGGAGTGTTACGGCCGTTCAAAAGCCAAGGTAGATTACAACTTGCTTCGCAATGAGACTCATGAGCCAGGCAAGCTTATTTTGGTTACTGCTATCAATCCAACTCCAGCTGGTGAAGGAAAGACCACTACTACCGTAGGTTTGGGCGATGCTCTTTCCCATTTGGGCAAGAAAACTGTAATCGCTTTGCGCGAGCCTTCATTGGGACCTGTATTTGGTATTAAGGGTGGTGCTGCAGGTGGCGGCTATGCCCAGGTTATTCCTATGGAGGACATCAATCTTCACTTTACGGGCGACTTCCATGCGATCGGAGCAGCAAACAATCTCTTAGCTGCTTTGCTTGATGCCCACATTCACAATGGAAACGAATTGAATATCGATGTACGTCGCATCACCTGGAAGCGTGTTGTCGACATGAACGATCGCCAGTTGCGCAATATTGTGTGCGGCTTGGGCGGTAAAGCAAATGGCGTTCCGCGTGAAGACGGGTTCGACATTACGGTTGCTTCAGAAATCATGGCTATTTTCTGCTTGGCAACTTCCATTACGGACTTAAAGGAGCGCTTGGGCCGCATCGTAGTTGGCTATACCCGCAACGATGAGCCGGTAACGGCACATGACTTGCATGCAGAAGGTGCCATGTGCGCCTTGCTAAAGGATGCTTTGAAGCCTAATTTGGTTCAGACTCTTGAAGGAACTCCTGCTTTTGTTCATGGTGGTCCTTTTGCCAATATTGCACATGGCTGCAACTCCATTATGGCTACTCGTATGGGCCTTGCTTTGGGCGATTATTGCGTTACTGAGGCAGGCTTCGGTGCAGACCTTGGCGCGGAGAAATTCCTGGATATCAAGTGCCGCTTAGCAGGTATTCAGCCTGATGCTGTAGTAGTTGTTGCAACGGTTCGTGCGCTCAAGAATCATGGTGGTGTTCCTAAGGATCAGCTCAATGAAGAAAATCTTGAGGCGCTTGAGGCAGGTCTTCCTAATTTGCTTCAGCATGTTGAAAACATTACCAAGGTATACAAGCTTCCTTGTGTGGTCGCGATCAACGAATTCCCTGCCGACACGCAGGCAGAAATTGATCTGGTTCGCGCAAAGTGCCAAGAGTTGGGTGTTAATGTAGCCCTTTCTCAGGTTTGGGCAAAAGGTGGCGAAGGCGGCGTAGAGTTGGCCGAAGAAGTTCTGCGTTTGTGTGAGCAGCCTAGCAACCTCGAGTTTGCCTACGAAGATAATCTGGGTCTTGCAGAAAAGATGGAGGCAATTGCTAAGCGAATCTATCATGCTGATGGCGTTAACTTCACCGCAGCTGCTAAAAAGCAAATTGCCCAGATTGAAGGAATGGGCTTTGCGCATATGCCTGTATGTATGGCAAAAACGCAGTATAGCTTCTCCGATGACGCTTCTAAGCTTGGTGCTCCTCGTAACTTCACTATTACGGTTCGCGAAGTTAAGGTTTCCGCTGGTGCAGGTTTTGTAGTGGCTCTTACGGGTAACGTAATGACAATGCCTGGTCTGGGCAAGAATCCTGCTGCTTTCAAGATCGACGTTGATGAGAGTGGTAAGATTTCTGGCTTGTTCTAGTTGTTCTAGCTTGGTTCTTTCTTATACGTTGGGCATTGCGTAAAGGTTTTTAGGTTTCGCGCTTTCGGTGGTTTCAGGTAACTATCCATCGGGAGCGCGAATTTTATTGTGCTCATTCATATATAATGTGATGCACCTTCTTAATGAGGCGCCAAAAAATGGATAGCGCCACAAGAAAACAGAGGCATTCTAGTGGTGGGGTGTCAGGAAAAATCACCGCTGCGAAGGCGTTGAGAACCTGAGATTCCTTCTGTAGAGATGCCGTAATACTTAGAAAGTACGATATTGGTAGATCAAACATTTATTTCTGAAGTTGCTGCAGGAACGCCAACCCCGGGAGGCGGGGGTGCTTCTGCCTATTGCGGAGCACTTGGTTCTGCGCTCCTTTCTATGGTTGGTAATTTAACCACAGGAAAGAAAAAATACGCAGAGGTAGAAAACGAAGTTGTCGCGCACTTGAAGCAACTCGAGGAAGTGAGACAAGAACTTCTTGAACTTGTTGAAAAGGATGCACTTGCTTTTGCCCCCTTGGCAGATGCTTTTAAACTTCCTCGCGACACCGATGAGGAAAAAGCATATCGTCACGGAGTCATTCAAGAGGCTCTTATTGACGCTATTTCGGTTCCTTTTGCCATTATGAATGCGTGCGATAGAGTTATCGATTTAAGCGATTTCTTGGCACATTATGGAAATCGGAGTGCTATTTCTGATGTGGCAACGGGTGTTTCTTTCGCGCAGGGTGCTCTTAAAGGTGCTGCACTTAATGTATACGTAAATGCCGCAATGTTGGACGACCGAGACATGGCAGCGAGGTATACTGATGAAGCGGACAGACTTATAGCGGAAAGTGGTCGTCGCGCGGACGAGATTTACAACTACGTGTTAGAAGAAATCAGGTAACTACAATGACTCACGTTTTGCATTCCCGCCCCGTAACTGAAGCGATTGCGGAAAATTTAGCTCATCGAATTGAGCGTTTAAAAATTTTGGGTATTGAGCCTACTCTTGCTCTGGTGCGTGTGGGCGCGCGTCCGGATGATTTGAGCTATGAGCGTACGGCAGTTCGTCGTGCTGAATCGCTGGGTATTACAACACGAGTTTTTGATTTGCCGGAAACCGCTTCTCAAGAAAAGTTGCTTTTGCAGCTGCGTCGCATCAACGGTGATTCTAAAATCCATGGCTGCTTACTAT
>ENA-OPBG01002303-OPBG01002303.1-human-gut-metagenome-genome-assembly--contig:-NODE-2303-length-11441-cov-2.153258_pt1 | contig 11441 bp, 9 predicted proteins | sample MGYA00241065_ERZ501446 | MGnify/ENA primary metagenome ERZ501446 (study PRJEB25962, sample SAMEA2042632) | human gut metagenome | biome: human gut; feature: human-associated habitat; material: faeces...
CAGCCGCAGAAGTTACTATCAACTACGTTATCACAGATACAAGCAAGAACCGTAAAATGGTATGCGTTGACCCACACGATATCCCTGTCGTAGCTGTTGTTGACCCTGATATGATGTCTAGTATGCCTAAGGGGCTTACAGCCGCAACTGGTATGGATGCTTTAACACACGCTATTGAAGGTTACATAACTGCTGGTGCCTGGGAATTATCTGATATGTTCCATCTTAAAGCTATTGAAATCATTTCTAAGAGCCTTAGAGGTGCTGTTGAGAACACACCTGAGGGACGTGAAGGTATGGCACTTGGACAGTATATAGCAGGTATGGGCTTCTCTAATGTAGGTCTTGGTATTGTCCATTCCATGGCTCACCCACTTGGTGCCCTCTATGATACACCACACGGTGTTGCTAACGCTATTATCCTTCCAACAGTTATGGAATACAATGCTCCAGCAACCGGTGAGAAATATCGTGACATTGCCAAAGCTATGGGTGTCAAAGGCACAGATGATATGACACAGGAAGAATACAGAAAAGCTGCTGTAGATGCTGTAAGAAAGTTATCACAGGACGTAGGTATCCCAGCTAACTTAAAGGATATTGTCAAGGAAGAAGATATTCCATTCCTTGCACAGTCAGCTTATGATGATGCATGCAGACCTGGTAATCCAAGAGAAACAAGTGTTGAAGAGATAACAGAGCTTTACAAGAGCCTTATTTAACAGACAACTACTTAAATTATTATTTATCATATTTTACACCTCTAAAAAAGAACCCCGCTATACCGGCAGGGTTCTTTTACTATTTACTATTTTAGTGTTATATAACAAAACATAGGTTATAGGACAAAACGCATTAACAGCTTAATCCCACTCATCAAGCAGTCCATTAAATACATTTAATGCAGACTGTACAACTTCACGTTTTTCCATATCTATTCGGCATAGCTTAAGCAGGTCAATAGGGTGAAGACTGCTGCCGCCTGAAAGGAACTTTTTATAGCCCTCTTTAACAGCTTTATCTCCCTTTAATATTCCAGCCGCTATCGCAATAGCAGCAGAATATCCTGTTGCATACTGGTATACATAAAATGGAGTATAAAAATGTGGTATTCTCGCCCACTCGTATGCTATCTCATCATCAATAACACACTCACTTCCAAAATACTTTTCATTAAGCTTTCTGTATACATCACACAGGTTATCAGCAGTAAGGACATTGCCTTCTTCGACCATTTTATGGGCTGTCATCTCGAATTCAGCAAACATCGTCTGTCTGAACAATGTACCCTTAAACTGCTCAAAATAATGGTTAAGAAGATACTTTCTTCTCTTATCATCTTTATCATTCTTACAGCTTTCCAACAGATAATTCATAAGAAGTGCTTCATTACAGGTTGAGGCAACTTCTGCAACGAATATCTTGTAACCGGCATATATATATGGCTGGTTGGAATTAGAATAATATGTGTGCATTGCATGACCCATTTCGTGAATAATTGTAAACACATCATCTAATGTTCCTGAGAAATTAAGGAATACATAAGGGTGAGTTCCATATGCTCCCCACGAGAATGCTCCCGTTCTCTTTCCTTTATTCTCATATACATCAACCCAGCCTGTTTCAAAGCCTTCTTTAACCTTAGCAACATACTCCTCGCCCATAGGTGCTAAAGCTTCAAGAACCATCTGTCTGGCTTCATCATAGGTAACCTTCCACTCATAGTCCGCTACCATCGGAGCATATATATCATAAAAATGAAGCTCATCAACCCCTAAAGCTTTCTTTCTTATATCAACATACCTGTGCATAAGATTAAGATTGTCATCTACAGTATTAATGAGATTCTTGTATACATCTACAGGAATAAATGAATCAGACAGATACATATGTAATGTTGATTCATATTTTCTTGCTTCAGCCTTAAATACTGCCTGTTTTACGTTGCCATAAAAGCAGGCTGCAAGCGTATTGATGTACTGCTTATATTCCTTATAAAGACACTCAAAGGCTTCTTTTCTTACACTTCTTTGCTGGCTCTGCATATATTTTACATATGTTCCATTAGTCAGCTCAACCTTATTCCCAGATTCATCAATTATACTGCCAAAATGGACATCTGCATTGTTAAACTTAGAAAATATCTCATTAGGAACAGACATTACCTGCGATGCTTTTGCAAGAAGAACTTCTTCCTTCTCAGACAGCGAATGTTCTTTCTGGCTTAACATATCGTCAATCATATGCTTATACAACTTAAGCCTGTCATCTTTTAAATATTCATAGAGAACATTTTCATCCATACTTAATATTGCAGGCTCAACAAATGCGTACTTCTCAGCACATTTAGCTGCTGCCGTCTGTGCCCTGCCTGACATATCCTGATACACCGAATTAGCTGTATCCTCATAATATCTCATATATGCGTATACATATAATCTCTCAACAAGATAATCAGTATCATTCAATTCCTTTAATACATTATAAAGATTATCAGCCGACTCAGTTAAAACAAACTGATATTCACAAGGCTCGCCTGCCTGTTTAATAAGCTTCTGGTAATCTTCTTCCCACGCATTATCTGATGAGTAGATGTCATTAACTGCCCATTTGAACTCATTATCAATCTCACTTCTTAAAGGTGCTGCCATTATTCTGCCTCCGGTACATAAGCTGACACTGCTATTGCCAATGAACCATATCCTATATGGCACGCAACACTGAGTGACAATGGATCCATATGGAAATCATACTGAGGAAATGCTTCTTTTACAGCCTCAGCCCATTCCCTGGCTTCTTCTTCATTACCAGTATATGCAACTTCCATATGAAGCTTTCCTTGTTGTGCATAATCTTTAAATCTGTTATCACAGTCATCCTTCATAGCCTTAAGCATAATCTTCTTGGCTGATGACTTTCCTCTTGCCTTGGCAAATGCATCAAGCTTCTCACCCTGTATCTGTAATACAGGATTGAGCTTTAACATAGTTCCAATAGCTGCCGCCGCAGGTGTTATTCTTCCACCCTTCTTAAGATACTTAAGTGTTTCAAGAGTTATATATATGCTTGAGTCCATTTTGTGAGCTTCAAGTATATCCTTAATCTCCTCGGCATTCTTCCCCTTATCTGCCAGAGCCTTTGCATCCATAACTGACTGGCGCATAGTAACTGATATACGCTGGTTATTAACAACCTGCACCTTTCCATCATAATCACCTGCAACCATAGTTGCTGTCTGGCAGGTACCACTAAGACCGCTTGACATAGGTATAAATACAACCTCATCATTGTCCTTTAACAATTCATCAAAATAGTCCTGTAATGTTCCTATTGATGGCTGTGATGTAGATATATCTGCATCATTTTTAAGCTTTTCATAGAATTCTTCCTGTGTAAGATTAATATCTTCAAGGTATTCCACTCCATCAATAAAAAAAGGCATAGGTATAACTGTAACACCCATATCCTTAGACTGTGCCTGTGTAATACCGCTATTGCTGTCTGTTAATATTGCTACTTTACTCATAATATGACCTTCCTATTATTTACTGTAATTGCTACCAATCATCACTAATATATATAGCAATTACTCTCTATCTACCCGTAGTATAAAAATGATTATCAACTCTTATTGTACATTATCTTTTAGTTTGCTACAATGATTTTTACATAAAATTTGCAACAGATTACCAATTTTACTTAAATCAGGGGGATTTAATATATGAACGCACACGCCAATACTACTTCATTCGCCAATACAGATATTATTATAGAAAATGTCTTCTCTTATGATGATGTTTTAAAGCTTTCCGGATTATGCAATTATGAACCATTCTGTGATGAACCTGAGGCTGAAGACTTAATACAACTTGCGGCTTTTACAAAGGATACCCACTGCCTTGTCGGGTTTATTTCGTGTTTAAACCCTATTATTAACTGCAACACTGATGACTCCGATGACATAGACACTCACAATAATTCAGATACTATTAAACCGAGTATATATGATGATATAGTAATTGAATTTACCGCTATGACTGACCCTGACTACAGGCAGCAGCACATTTTCACATCAATGTTTTATGCACTTATGTGCACCATTAATGCTTTAATATCAGACAGCAACATAAAATACATCACCGCCATTGACGATAAAACTGCGAACAGCATTATCAGCCACAAGCATAATCCTGCTTGTAATATTTCCGGCAATATCAATATAGCATATGCCTGCAGCGAATATCTTATGGAACTTTCAATTAAACATATAACTAATAACTTTTCCACTGTCCTTCCGGACACTATTGAGTTATTAAAATATGATGATGAATATCAGCTTTTATCAAGTGCCTCTGATGAGCTTATATCATCAATATCATTTGAACATTTTAACACACATATATGTATACACGATGTATGGACTGACCCTGATATGCGCAGATGTGGCTATGCCAGATTATTATTAACAGAGCTTATTCAGGATTGGAAAAATGACAGCTTAAACAACAGCCACGATAATACTATAATTCCTCTTATACTTCACGTTTCAGGCAGTAATATGCCCGCTGTCAGTCTTTATAAGTCAAGCGGATTTGTTGTAAAGGAAGAACTAAAGTATTATAACGTAAAATAAGTCCTACAAGCAAAAGGTGTGGATAATGTAACTAACAATTCAGGCTTTAACCCTGAATACTGCGGTTGTTACATTATCCACACCTTTAATAATTTAATCTGTTCTCTTCGTGCTATCCCATTTATTATCTTGCTGCTATAACATCAGACATATCATACATTCCTGCACTCTTGCCTGCAAGGAACTTAGCTGCTTCTATAGCACCCTTTGCAAATACTGACTTAGAATATGCTGTATGTGTGAATTCAATAACTTCATCTTCACCAGCAAATATTACATCATGTACTCCTACTATTGTACCACCACGCACTGCACTGATACCGATTTCTTTAGGGTCTCTCTTTACTCTTTCCTGACTTCTGTCATACTTATAGTAATAATCATCACCAAGAACTTCCTTGATTGAATCTGCTAATGCAAGAGCTGTTCCACTTGGAGCATCTACCTTCTTGTTATGATGTCTTTCTACTATCTCAACATCGAAGCCTGCTGGTGCAAGAATCTTAGTTGCATCCTGTAAAAGCTTCATAAGCATATTGATACCAAGTGACATATTGGCTGACTTAAGCACTGCAACTTTGCAGGCTGTCTTTCTTACGTGTTCAATCTGCTCATCTGTAAGTCCTGTTGTACATACTACAACCGGAATCTGCTTCTTTTCACAATAATCAAGAAGTGCATCCTCTGCCTTTGCTGCTGCAAAGTCTATTATAACATCTGCTTCTACATCACAGTCATTAACTGATGCAAATACAGGATAATCATTATGTCCATCGTCAAATGGATCAATTCCTGCTACTATCTTACATTCATCATCTTTGCTTACAAGGTCTGTAATAACTCTTCCCATATGTCCATTACAGCCATGCATAATAATTCTTGTCATTATCATAGCCTCCATACATTATTTTCTTTATTATTTCAATGTTTATGTTCGCACACTTCTTTTATCTGTCAAATTATAGATTCTTACACTACTTTATAAGTCCGTAATTCTTAAGTGCTGTCTTTAACTTATTAAGGTTAGCTTCCTCCATTTCGCAAAGAGGCATTCTGAGTGGTCCGACTTCCATACCCATAAGATTAAGAGCTGTCTTAACTGGAATAGGGTTAACCTCACAGAATAAAGCGTCAACAAGCTCAAGCGCCTCAAACTGTAACTGTCGGCTCTTTTCAATATTGCCGGCAAAGAACTCAGCACATATGTCGTGTGTCTGCTTTGGTGCAATATTTGATAATACAGATATAACACCCTTAGCACCAATAGACATAAGAGGTACGATAAGTCCGTCTTCACCTGAATACATATCAAGACAGCCTTCTGCTAACATCATTGTCTTAGATTCCTGTGAAAGATTGCCTGTTGCAGCCTTAATGGCTACGATATTATCTACTTCCCTGGCAAGCTTTACTGCTGTCTCTGGCTGAATGTTGCAGCCTGTTCTGCTTGGTACATTATACATAATAATTGGAAGGTCAATTGATCTGGCAACTGCTGTGTAATGCTCTATAAGTCCCTTCTGTGTAGCCTTATTATAGTAAGGTGTTACAACAAGACATCCGTCAACGCCTGCCGCCTGTGCTTCCTTTGAAAGTTCAACAGCTGTCTTAGTACAGTTAGAACCTGTTCCTGCAACAACAGGAACTCTCTTTTTAACATAATCAGCAGTAAATCTTATAGCTTCAATATGCTCTTTTTCTGTCATAGTTGCAGACTCACCAGTTGTTCCACAGATAACAATCGCATCTGTTGAATTATTAATCTGATAATCAAGAAGCTCTGCAAGCTTATCATAGTTGATTTCTCCATTGGCTTTCATTGGTGTGACAATAGCGACACCTGCACCTGTAAATATTGACATAACTCCTCCATTCCAACGCTTATCCGTTGTATTAATATTAATTATTTCAATTCTATTCCTGTATTGTCTAATAGAGTACAACGTTTAAATAACTCTTTTACAATAAAACAGACCGATCTAATGACAGACCGGCCTAAGTAAGAATTCATTATACAAATATCATTATATAAATCTTCGCGTAGCCCTCCATCATAAGGCATCAATGCCCATAATGACAGTCATAAGATTATTAACCTTATGCCCAGCATATAACTTCCCTGAATTATATGCTTCGGCACTTTCCCCTTTCGCTGCACATCATATGCTTGGGGACATCCGTACAGTTACTCTTGAATCGTGCGACCTCTACTTTGTAGAATTAAAAGTTAATTTGACTATATCACTTGCGTAGTTCATTGTCAATATCAACACATTCTTATTTATATGATGTCAGGTGTAAATAGCCATAAACTATTCGTGACTACGCAATATTTTATTCTTCTTCAACTAAATCAATCTTGCTGACAGAAACCTCATAGGCTACTCTCTTCTCAACTGACTCCTCATCAACCTTTTTGGTGTATTCTCTTGACTGTACTCTTCCACATATCTGAAGGTGGCTTCCTACTTCAAGTCCGCCTGCAAATCTTGCATTTCTTCCCCACGCAATACATGGTATGTAATCAGACTTGCCATATGGTCTGTTGACAGCTACAAGAATATCAGCTATCTCTCTTCCTAATGGAGTCTTTCTATATATAGGTGGCTTACATACATAGCCATCAAGGAATATCTGATTAGACTTTGACTGCTCCTCTGGAATATCTTCATCTTCTATAAAGCGTAATTCTCTTACAAATATTGAAAGAACGAGCTTATTCTTAACACCTTCGTGTCTGTTATAAGAACGGAACTGTCCAGATACCTCTATCTTCATTCCCCTGTAGTCTTTAGTTACATCAATAAGTCTTTCACTTATCATAAGTGGAATTATATCCACCATATCACTGAGACGGTTGACAGATACATTTGCAATATAAAAGCCCTCTCCAAATACCTCGTGGCTAAATGTAAATTCTGATACCACTTCTCCGATGATACACACCCTGTTGTTTTCAATTACCTTATCAAGCATAAGTATTTCTCCCTTCTTTGACCGATATTATTATGCCTCGGTCCTGTGCTTTATTTATTGTTCTCAATATGTATATGTTCTAACTTGCTGTAATATTACAAAAATATTTTGAAAAAGTTGTGTACAAATTATAATATTTTTGAAAACATTATAAAAATACTGTGTTTTACTGTATTTACACAAATTGTATTTTTTTACGAACATAGTGGTATACCGGTATACTTCTATTAAAATATATGTTATAGTCTTACTAGCATAATCGCAATTATTAAATATTAATATGTATATATATGTGCAATCTGCTATAAAATATATTTGATATTTTTTAATATTTTTACCATATATACTATTGTATTTTGATAGCTTTGTGATAGAATATAAAAGTTGCTAACCATAACCATTCAATGTATAATATATATTGCTGGTAAATATGTAACAGTGATTGAACATTTTGACTTATATATGAAAGGAAAACATAATGAAAACTAAACGCGAAGATATTCGTAATATCGCTATTATCGCCCACGTTGACCATGGTAAGACAACTCTTGTAGATGAACTTTTGAAACAGAGTGGTACTTTCCGTGCTAATCAGGAAGTTGCTGAACGTGTAATGGATTCTAACGATATAGAACGTGAAAGAGGTATTACTATACTTTCAAAGAATACTGCCATTCACTATAAAGATACTAAGATTAATATTATTGATACTCCAGGACATGCTGATTTCGGTGGAGAAGTTGAGCGAGTTTTAAAGATGGTTAATGGTGTTGTTCTTGTCGTTGATGCTTTTGAAGGCGTTATGCCTCAGACTAAGTTCGTTCTTCAGAAGGCACTTGATCTTAATCTTGCAGTTATCGTATGTATTAATAAGATTGATCGTCCAGAAGCCAGACCTAATGAAGTTATCGATGAAATTCTTGAATTATTCATCGACCTTGATGCAAGCGATGAACAGCTTGATTGTCCATTCATATTCGCATCAGCTAAGTCTGGTTATGCTATGGCTGACCTTGATGACGAAAGAAAGGATATGCAGCCTTTATTTGACTGCATAGTTAATAATATACCAGCACCAGAGGGTGATCCTGATGCTGATACACAGATGCTTATATCTACTATTGATTATAATGAATTCGTTGGACGTATCGGTGTAGGTAAGATCGAGAATGGTAAGATTAAGGTTAATCAAGAAGTAGCTATTGTTAACCACCACGACCCATCTTTAAGAAAGAGAGTACGTGTAACTAAGCTTTACACATTCAACGGACTTAATAAGGTAGAAGTTAACGAAGCAGGAATCGGTGAAATTGTTGCTGTATCAGGTATTGCTGATATTCATATCGGTGATACAATCTGTTCACTTAACAACCCTGTTGCCATTCCTTTCCAGAAGATTTCAGAGCCTACTCTTTCTATGGACTTTATGGTTAATGACAGCCCACTCGCTGGTAAAGAGGGTAAGTTCGTAACTTCAAGACATATCCGCGACAGACTTTTCAAGGAACTTAATACTGATGTAAGTTTAAGAGTAGAAGAAAATCCTGGTTCTGAGAACTCATTTAAGGTATCAGGACGTGGTGAACTTCATTTATCTGTTCTTATTGAGAATATGAGACGTGAAGGCTATGAATTTGCTGTAAGTAAGGCTGAAGTTCTCTACCACACTGATGAACGTGGCAAGAAGCTTGAACCTATGGAGCTTGCATATATTGATGTTCCAGAAGAATTCTCTGGTTCTGTAATCCAGAAGCTCAGCCAGAGAAAGGGAGAACTACTTGGAATGACACCTATTAATGGTGGTTACACAAGATTACAGTTCTCTATTCCATCCCGTGGTCTTATCGGCTACAGAGGTGAATTCCTTACTGACACTAAGGGTAATGGTATTATTAACACTTCATTTGAAGGTTATGAAGAATACAAGGGTGATATATCTTACAGAAAGACTGGCTCACTTATAGCTTACGAAGATGGTGAAGCTGTTACTTATGGTCTTTTCAATGCACAGGACAGAGGTACTCTTTTCATCGGACCTGGCGAAAAGGTATATGCTGGTATGATTATCGGTGAGAACCCAAGAACTGAGGATATTGAAGTTAATGTCTGCAAGACAAAGCACCTTACTAACACTCGTTCTTCAAGTGCTGATGAAGCTTTAAGACTTGTACCACCTAAGATATTAAGTCTTGAACAGGCTCTTGATTATATTGACACAGATGAGCTTCTGGAGATCACGCCCAAGAATCTTCGTATCCGGAAAAAAATTCTGGATCCTACCATGCGAAAGAGAGCAAATCGAAAATAAAGAGACACAAAAAACAGTCCATATGGGCTGTTTTTTGTGTCTGGTTCTTTTTCAAATAGTTACTCAGGAAAATAGGCGATCCAAAAAGAAGAATTTCAGCTTGGGTTTTTCCTGGGGAAACAGGCTGTCATACTCTTCTTCTGTCAGCACATATTTTAGCTCCTGCTTTTGTTCTTCCGGCACCACGCCGTGCAGGGAATCGATAAAGCACAGATTTGGATAGAGTACGCACCACCAGTTTTTCCCTTTCGCTTCCCCGATACGAATGCGCAAGGCCTCATAGTTTCCGGCCGGAAAGGTACAATCCCCGTATGTTTTTATGGGAAAATAACAGGTAGTCAGTTCTGCCTTAGCCTCATAGGGTGTCTGCTCTTTGGCAAGCAAATTTTGGGCTTCCTCCTGGATGAGCCCCAGATTTTCTTTTAAGATCTCTCTGGACTCTTCCACACTATCCGCGCCGGAGAGCATAGGCTTAAGATACGCCACCAGTCCGTCCTTCACTTTTAGCTTCAGCGCCTGATCCTTTTCACTGTCGCTGTTTGCCAGCACGTGAAATCGGATAATCTCCCCCGCAATCCCCTGTTGTAATCCCGTCTTCTGGCCCAGGAGCCAAAAAACACTTCCAAGCCCTATTCCCGTTAAAATCAGCGCTAACATGACCACTGCTTTCCTGTGACGAACGATATATGTTTTCAACCTTATGTACCTCCTGATTCTTTTATCAGGAGTATGAACCCTTTTGGAACTTTTATACAACATCCGGCGCCTGTTTTTCCCAGATCAACACCTCGGATCCGTCCCGGATGAAATCTCCGTCTTTTATTTCCAGACATGGAATCTCCAGACGTTCTTCTGCGTTATGCAGATAATTCAACGCATCCTGCAAGGTCACGCCTTTTTGCATCTGTTCTTTTGGCTGGTTATTGTACAAATCCTCCAGAAGAAAACCGGATTCCTTTTGATTTTCCTCCGCTGCCTGTCTCACCTTTTCATCTGCGCAAAACAGCAACAGGTTTCTGGCAAAATCGGGCCTGTGCTCCATATATAAGAGCGCCTCCTTGAAGGCTTTCCGGTCCTTAAGTACCTCCCGGTCCATAAGTACCGCCTTGGTATGGCCAAAATCCAGAAAGAGACTGCTTTCCTCCTGCTTTTTATGGATCGCCTCCTCCAGATTTCCGTCTTCCACAATCAGCACAGAGGGAAAACTGCGATCCTCTAATTCTCGTTTACTGCAGCCTGAAAGACCAATGAGCCACAGCGCCATCAAAACAATAATGTAAAGCCTCTTCATGCTTTTCTCCTCTTTTTATTCCACTCGATCAAAGCCAGCAAGCAGGTGATTCCCACTGCCAGCGGAACCATGACATATCCGTTTACCACAACGTACACCCTTGCCGCGGTCTCATAGGATTTACACCAGCACGCGGCCAGAAATACTGCCAAAGCGCCGAAAAGCAGGAAGACCTTGGGCCTGCGCCAGGGTAATAGCTGCTCGCTCATCAGCCGGATATAAAACATCCCCGT
>ENA-OPBG01002309-OPBG01002309.1-human-gut-metagenome-genome-assembly--contig:-NODE-2309-length-11413-cov-5.973939_pt1 | contig 11413 bp, 11 predicted proteins | sample MGYA00241065_ERZ501446 | MGnify/ENA primary metagenome ERZ501446 (study PRJEB25962, sample SAMEA2042632) | human gut metagenome | biome: human gut; feature: human-associated habitat; material: faeces...
ACTGATGAATGGAGTAAGTGTAAATGAGTAAGATTGCTTTTATTTATCCGGGACAGGGCGCTCAGGCAGTTGGAATGGGAAAAGACTTTTATGAGAAAAGTCCTTTATCCAGGACAATATTTGACCAGGCATCTGAGGCAGTGAACCTTGACCTTAAAAAACTTTGTTTTGAAGAAAATGATCTTCTGGACAAAACAGAATATACACAGGTTGCAATGGTGACTGCCTGTCTGGCAATGACAAGAGCTGTTGAATCCATGGGACTTCATGCGGATATGACAGCAGGTTTAAGTCTTGGCGAATATTGCGCGATCGCTGTTGCAGGCGGTATGTGTGATCTGGATGCAATCCGCACAGTGCGTTCCAGAGGAATCTTTATGGAGCATGCAGCACCGGAAGGAAGCGGCGCAATGTCCGCAGTACTCGGAATGGATGCGTCAGTGATCGAAAATGTTTTAAATGGCCGAGAGGGCGTTTCTATTGCAAACTACAACTGTCCGGGACAGATCGTTATCACCGGTGAGGCAGCTGCGGTTGCTGAGGCAGGAACTGCTTTAAAAGAGGCAGGAGCAAGAAGAGTACTTCCACTTAAAGTGAGCGGACCATTCCATTCACCGATGATGAGACCTGCAGGAGAAGAGCTGGCAAAGGTTTTTGCCAGAGTCAGCATGAATCCTCTGAAGATCCCATATGTGGCGAACATTAATGCAGAAGTGATCACAGACTGTGGAAGAATCGAAGGGCTTCTGGTGGAACAGGTCAGTGGATCTGTCCGTTGGCAGCAGAGTGTGGAAACCATGATCCGTGAAGGTGTGGACACCTTCGTTGAAATCGGACCTGGCAAAACCCTGACAGGTTTCCTTCGTAAGATTGATAAAAACGTAAAAGCTTATCACATTGGCAGCTGGGAAGAAGCAGTTCAGGTGTGTGAGGAATTGAAATAAAATTTGATAAGACCGGATAAAGGTACATCTGGTCACAGCAGATGCCGAGAGGAGAGAAATAAGTGGCAGAGCAGAGTAAGAAGAAAGTTGCTGTTGTAACAGGTGCTTCCAGAGGAATCGGAAGAGCCATTGCCCTGGAGCTTGCTTCCAGAGGTGCAGCAGTTGTAATCAATTATAACGGTTCTGAGGAACGGGCACGAGAAGTGCAGAAAGAGATTGAGGAAAAAGGCGGCGAGGCTGAGATCAGACAGTGGAATGTTGCGGATTATAAAGCCTGTGAAAGTGCCGTAAAGGACATTGTAAAAACTCATGGAAGCATTGATATTCTGGTAAACAATGCCGGAATCACAAAAGATGGACTTCTGATGGGAATGTCAGAAGAAGACTTTGATCAGGTGATCGATGTCAACCTCAAAGGAACTTTCAATATGATGCGCTTTGTTTCCAGACAGATGCTCCGTCAGCGCAGTGGACGCATCATCAGCATGGCATCTGTAGTTGGAATTGCAGGAAATGCAGGACAGGCAAACTATGCAGCGTCCAAAGCAGGAATCATTGGTATGACCAAAAGTGTAGCAAGGGAACTTGCATCCCGCGGTGTTACGGTCAATGCAGTTGCACCGGGATTTATTGAGACAGAGATGACAGCAGTATTATCTGAAGAAGTAAAAAAAGCATCTGCTGCGCAGATTCCGCTGGGACATTTCGGCAGACCGGAAGACATTGCAAAAGCAGTAGCTTTTCTGGCATCTGACGATGCAGCATACATTACCGGACAGGTAATTCAGGTTGATGGAGGAATGGTCATATGAGTAAGAGAAGAGTAGTTGTAACCGGACTTGGCGCCGTTACTCCTATTGGAAATAATGTTGAGGATTTCTGGGCAGGAATCCGTGAAGGAAAAGTCGGCATCGGACCGATCACAAAATTTGATACAACAGATTACAAGGTAAAGATCGCAGCAGAAGTTAAGGATTTTAATGCAAAAGATCATATGGATCCGAGAGCCGCAAGACGTATGGATCCATTCTGCCAGTATGCAGTGACAGCAGCAAAAGAAGCTTTTGAGGATGCTGGCCTTGATATGGAAAAAGAGGATTCTTTCCGTGTGGGTGTTATTGTTGGTTCTGGTATCGGAAGTCTTCCGCAGGTAGAAAACAACTATGAAAAGATCCTCACCAAGGGACCTGGAAAAGTAAATCCACTGATGGTCCCGATGATGATCTCTAACATGGCTGCAGGAAATATTTCTATTCAGCTGGGACTCCGCGGCAAATGTACAGATGTTGTGACAGCCTGTGCATCCGGAACACACAGCATTGGTGATGCATTCCGTGCAATTCAGTATGGGGATGCGGAAATCATGCTGGCAGGTGGAACCGAGAGTTGTATCTGTCCGACAGGAGTGGCTGGCTTTACCGCACTTACTGCACTGACCAAGACCGAAGATGTCGCAAGAGCATCTATTCCATTTGACAAAGACAGAAGTGGTTTTGTACTTGGAGAAGGTGCCGGAATCGTAGTTCTTGAAGAACTGGAGCATGCGAAGGCAAGAGGAGCAAGAATCTATGCCGAGCTGGTTGGCTACGGTGCAACAGCAGATGCTTTCCACATCACTTCTCCTGCAGAGGACGGAGCAGGCGCAGCCAGAGCAATGGAACTTGCAATGGAAGAAGCTGGTGTTCAGCCATCTGAGGTAGAATACATTAACGCGCATGGAACGAGTACGCATCACAATGACCTGTTTGAGACAAGAGCGATCCACAAAGCATTTGGAGATGCGGCAAAAAATCTGGTTGTAAATTCTACAAAATCCATGATCGGACATCTTCTTGGTGCAGCCGGTGGAGTGGAATTTGTGACCTGCGTTAAATCTCTGGAAGAGGGATTTATCCACCAGACAGTTGGAACCACAGATCCGGACGAAGAGTGTGATCTGAACTATGCGATCGGTGCTCCGGTAGAAAAAGAGATCCATTATGCAATGAGCAATTCTCTTGGCTTTGGCGGACACAATGCGACACTTCTTGTAAAGAAATATGAGGGTTGATAATTATGGAATTTGAAAATCTTCTTACATTAATAAAAACAGTATCAGATTCTGAACTGACAGATTTTGATTACGAAGAAAATGGTACCCGCATCCGACTGAAGAAGAAAAAAGAAACCGTTGTGGTTTCTGGCACTTCTTCAAATGTACCGGTTATGGGACTCCAAACAGTGCAGCCGTTGGGACAGATCACGGAATCAGAAGCAAAGATGGAGAAAGATATTGCAGATGGTGAACCAGAGGGTATGCTTATAAAATCTCCTCTTGTGGGAACTTTTTATGCAGCACCTGCCGAGGACGCAGATCCGTTTGTTTCTGTTGGAGATCAGGTCAAAAAAGGTCAGACGCTTGCCATCGTGGAAGCAATGAAACTGATGAACGAGATTGAAAGTGATTTTGACGGTAAAGTTGCGGAAATTTATGTGGAAAACGGACAGGCAGTAGAGTATGGACAGCCGTTGTTCCGGATTGCATAAATTCAGGGTATAAACCTGAAAAAATGTGGATCATTCGAATGTACAGAGAAATTAATGTGGATAAACGAAGTTTCCATTGTAGGAGTATAGATTATGAATAAATTAGGGGTAAAAGAAATTGAACAGATTCTTCCTCACAGACATCCATTTCTTCTTGTGGATTATATCGAGGATTATGAGCCGGGCAAATTTGCTGTCGGTTATAAATGCGTGACTTTCCGTGAGGACTTTTTTAAAGGACATTTCCCACAGGAACCGGTAATGCCGGGTGTCCTGATGGTGGAAGCTCTTGCGCAGACAGGCGCTGTGGCAATCTTAAGCCTGGAAGAAAACAAAGGCAAGATTGCATACTTTGGCGGGATCAAGAACTGCAGATTCCGTGGAAAAGTTGTTCCGGGGGATAAACTTCGCCTGGAAACAACGATCATCAAATGCAAAGGACCGGTTGGTGTCGGTCATGCAGTTGCAAGTGTTGACGGCAAAGTGGTAGTTGATGCAGAACTGACTTTTATGATTGGATAGGTGACACACTATGATTAAAAAAGTGCTGATTGCGAATCGAGGGGAGATTGCAGTACGGATCATCCGCGCATGCAGAGAAATGGGAATAGAGACGGTTGCTGTTTATTCAGAGGCAGACAGAGATGCACTTCATACTCAGCTTGCGGATGAGGCAGTCTGCATCGGACCGGCACCGTCATCCGAGAGCTATCTCAGCATGGAAAATATCATCAGTGCAACGATCGTTACAGGTGCGGATGCAATTCATCCGGGATTTGGTTTCCTTTCCGAAAACAGTCGTTTTGCGGAACTCTGTGAACAGTGCAATATTACATTTATCGGGCCGCCGTCAACTGTGATCGCAAGTCTTGGAAACAAGCAGGCAGCAAAAAATACAATGGCAAATGCAGGGGTTCCGATCATTCCTGGTGGCAAAAATCCAATCTATACAGTAGAAGAGGGAATGAAGGAAGCCGAAACGATCGGTTATCCGGTCATCATCAAAGCTGCTCTTGGTGGAGGCGGCAAGGGAATGCGAGTTGCTGATACACCGGCAGATTTTGAAGAAAGTTTCCGTACCGCACAGAAAGAAACGCAGATGGCTTTTGGCGATTCTACGATGTACGTGGAGCATTTTGTACGTCATCCAAGACATATTGAATTTCAGATCATGGCAGATAAATTCGGTAATGTAATTCACCTGGGGGAACGTGATTGTTCCATTCAGAGAAATCATCAGAAGATGATCGAGGAATCCCCATGTGAGGTGATCTCCGATGAACTTCGTGCCAGAATGGGAGAGGCAGCGGTGAAAGCGGCAAAAGCAGCCGGGTATGAAAATGCCGGAACGATTGAATTCCTTCTTGATAAAGAAGGCAGATTTTATTTTATGGAAATGAATACCCGAATTCAGGTGGAGCATCCGGTTACGGAGTGGGTGACAGGTGTGGATCTTGTCAAAGAGCAGATCCGCATTGCATCCGGGCTTCCACTATCCTGTAAGCAGGAAGATATTCAGCTGACAGGGCATGCGATTGAGTGCCGGATCAACGCAGAAAATCCATCCAAAGGTTTTCGTCCGTCACCAGGAACGATCACGGACATGTATTTTCCAGGAGGAAAAGGAATCCGTATTGATTCCGCTGTGTACAGTGGATATACGATCCCACCGTATTATGATTCCATGATCGCGAAGGTGATCGTGTGGGCGAAGAACCGTACCGAAGCAATCCGTAAGATGCAGAGTGCGCTTGGTGAAGTGATCATAGAGGGAATCGATACCAATGTAGACTATCAGTATGAAATCCTGGATCATCCGGATTTTCAGTCAGGAAATACAGATGTAGAATTCATCGAAAGAATGGAAGCAGATAAATAAAGTGTTACTGTAAACGGAGTGAACAGTAACGTATAGTTTTGGTATTAACAGGAGTGAACGATCATGAAGTTGGATAACATGTTCAAAAAGACAAGAATTGTTTCCAGAATACAGAGCCATAGTGCGGTCCGTGCTTCCAGGCCGGAGGTACCGGAAGGACTTCTTCGTAAATGTAACAAGTGCGGAGCTGCCATCATCGCAGAGGATGTAAAACAGGGATATTATATCTGTCCGAAATGCGGAGGATATTTCCGTGTACATGCATATCGCAGAATCCAGATGGTGATCGATGAGGGAACTTTTGAGGAATGGAATCAGGATCTGATCGGTGGAAATCCTGTAAATTACAAAGGGTATCCGGAAAAAGTACAGGCACTTCAGGAGAAGACCGGGCTCAAAGAGGCTGTTGTCACAGGCAAAGGCAAAATAAATGGCAGAGATACTGTGATCGCAGTCTGCGATGGAAGATTCCTGATGGCAAGCATGGGCTGGGCAGTTGGCGAAAAAATCACCAGAGCAGTAGAACGTGCAACGGAGGAAAAACTTCCCGTTATCATTTTTGCCTGTTCCGGTGGTGCCAGAATGCAGGAAGGGATCACATCTCTGATGCAGATGGCAAAAACTTCCGCGGCGCTGGAACGTCACAGCAAGGCCGGACTGCTTTATGTAAGTGTTTTGACAGAACCTACGACAGGTGGCGTGACGGCAAGTTTTGCGATGCTGGGGGATATCATTCTGGCGGAACCAGGTGCACTGATCGGTTTCGCAGGTCCGCGTGTCATTGAGCAGACTCTTCGTCAGAAACTGCCGAAAGGATTTCAGAGAGCAGAATTTCTGGTTGAGCATGGTTTTGTAGATGATATTGTAAGGCGTGAGAATCTGAAGGAAACACTTGGTAAGATCTTGGAGATACATGCGGTATCCTGGAAAACAGAAAACAGGATCAGAACGGATGCAGCTGAATTACATCACGCGGATCATCCGGGATCAGATTCTGAAAATCTGACAAATGACAAGTGTGATTCGGATAGAGGAGATTCTAATCCAGCTGGCATCAACCCTTACCTCACAGCCTGGGATCGTGTACAGATCTCACGCAAGACTGACCGACCATCCGGCAGTGATTATATAGAAGCACTTTTTACGGATTTTATGGAATTTCATGGAGACCGAAATTGCGGAGATGATAAGGCAATCATCGGTGGAATCGCAAAATTTCATGGAAAACCGGTCACTGTTATCGTACAGGAAAAAGGAACCAACACCAAAGAAAACATTGCACACAATTTCGGCATGCCGATGCCGGAAGGATATCGCAAGGCGCTGCGCCTGATGAAGCAGGCAGAAAAGTTTCAGCGTCCGGTAATCTGTTTTGTGGATACGCCGGGAGCTTTCTGTGGTATCGAGGCAGAGGAACGAGGACAGGGCGAGGCTATTGCCCGTAATCTCTGGGAGCTTGCCGGACTGAAAACACCGGTTCTGTCTATTGTGACAGGAGAAGGTGGAAGCGGTGGGGCACTTGCTCTGGCAGCAGGTGATCAGGTATGGATGTTGGAGAATTCCATATATTCTATTCTTTCACCGGAAGGATTTGCAAGTATTCTCTGGAAGGACAGTACTAAGGCAAAAGAAGCTGCCGCGGTCATGAAACTGACAGCATCGGATCTGTATGAGAAAGGAATCATTGAGCAGGTGATTCCTGAACCGGAGAATCTGACACCGGAAAGTATGTGGCAGGTGGCTGAACGCCTGAACGATAAAATTTGTACTTTCCTTCAAAAATATACATCTCTTTCCGAGGAAGAGCTTCTCGAAACAAGATATGCCCGTTTCCGTAAGTTCTAAATTGAAATATCACGCGACTCACTTCTTTCACTTTTCCTACATTATATAGAAAAAGGCGCGCAGGAAAAGAAAAATATTTGGGACAGAAAAGGAAAAGTGTGGAAAAACCGAACACTTTTCTTTTTTTGTCTATACAAAAGGACAGAAACTGGAATTATAATATATAAAAAGAAGAAAAATCGGAGGAGACACGAATGAAAGAAGTAAAATCGCCAAAGAAGCCATTACTTTATTATTATGGAATCGTGCTTCTGATCATAATTGTTTTTAATGTGCTTGTAACCCCGATGCTCACAAAAACAATGGTCAAAGAAGTCGATTATGGAACTTTTATGTCGAAGATCGAAGATAAAAAGATTGATGATGTCCAGATTGAGGATAATCAGATCCTTTTTACAGATAAAGATGATAAAAATACCATCTATAAAACAGGCGTGATGGAAGACCCGACTTTGACAGAACGTCTTTACAAGGCTGGTGCAAAATTCTCAAAAGAGATCGATCAGCAACTGTCACCGGTTGCAGGCTTTCTGCTGACAGGAGTACTTCCTCTGATCATCTTTATTGCCCTGGGACAGTACCTGAGCCGCAAAATGATGAATCAGATGGGCGGTAAGAATTCCATGGCATTTGGAATGGGAAAAAGCAATGCCAAAGTTTATGTACCGTCAACCGAAGGTATCCGCTTCAGTGATGTAGCCGGTGAAGAAGAAGCAAAAGAAAATCTGCAGGAAATCGTTGATTATCTGCATAATCCGGAGAAATACACCAAGGTGGGAGCTTCCATGCCGAAAGGTGTTCTGCTTGTCGGCCCTCCAGGTACCGGTAAAACCATGCTGGCAAAAGCAGTAGCCGGAGAATCCAATGTACCGTTCTTCTCGATGTCCGGTTCTGAATTTGTGGAAATGTTTGTTGGTATGGGTGCTTCCAAGGTTCGTGACCTCTTTAAACAGGCAAAGGAAAAAGCACCTTGTATCGTATTCATTGATGAGATCGATGCTATCGGTAAGAAACGAGACGGACAGATGGCAGGTGGAAACGATGAACGTGAGCAGACCCTGAACCAGCTGCTTACGGAGATGGATGGTTTTGAGGGAAATAACGGTGTTATTATTCTGGCAGCAACCAACCGTCCGGAATCTCTTGACCCGGCACTGACCCGTCCGGGCCGTTTTGACCGCCGTGTACCTGTGGAACTTCCGGATCTTGAAGGTCGTGAAGCAATCCTTAAAGTACATGCAAAAAAAGTTCAGCTTTCTGACGATGTGGATTTCCATACGATCGCAAGAATGGCATCCGGAGCTTCCGGCGCAGAGCTTGCCAATATTGTAAATGAGGCAGCTCTTCGTGCTGTTCGTGATAATCGTGAAGTGGTCACAGAAGCAGATCTGGAAGAAAGCATTGAAGTCGTTATTGCAGGATATCAGAAGAAAAATGCGGTACTTTCAGATCAGGAGAAAAAGGTAGTTGCATATCATGAGATCGGACATGCTCTTGTAGCAGCAATGCAGACACATTCTGCACCGGTTCAGAAGATTACGATCATTCCAAGAACTTCCGGCGCGCTTGGTTATACCATGCAGGTAGAGCAGGGAGACAAATATCTTCTGACAAAGCAGGAACTGGAGAATAAGATTGCAACATTTACCGGTGGCCGTGCTGCGGAGGAAGTGGTATTTGGTGAGATAACGACCGGTGCATCCAATGACATTGAACAGGCAACCAAGATTGCCCGGGCCATGATCACCCGCTATGGTATGAGTGATGACTTTGATATGGTGGCTATGGAAACCGTGACAAATCAGTATCTTGGCGGTGACGCATCCCTGGCATGCTCTGCGGATACGCAGAATGAGATTGACCGTAAGGTTGTGGAACTGGTTAAGAGAGAGCATGAGAAAGCGAAAAAAATTCTTCTTGATAACCGTCAGAAACTGGATGAGTTATCCAATTATCTCTATGAAAAAGAGACGATCACAGGAGATGAATTTATGGCAATCCTGAATGGCGAGGCAAAAAATGAGACAAATACAGAAACGAAAATAGAATCAGGAGCTGAGAAGAAGGAGGCGGATGCAGATGAACAGACGATCTGATATTGGATGGTTTGAATTAATCGTGGGTATCATTCTGATCATATTTGGTGTTGTGATCATGCGTCAGCCGGTAGGGGTACTTACCTGGATCGTGATTCTGTGTGGTGTGCTTGCAATCTTAAGCGGAATTGGGGATATTGTTCTGTATGTCAAAATGGAACACTTTACCGGGTTTGGACCGATCGTTTCACTTGTCACAGGAATCCTGAGTGTGATGGCCGGATTTATGCTCGCGGCACATCCGGAAGCAGGAAACTGGGCGCTTGCAATGATTCTTCCAATCTGGATTATTGCGCATTGTATTTCCAGACTTTCTCATCTGCAGTATATGAAGATGCATTACGGAATGACTTATTATACGATTTCACTGATTCTGAATATCCTTGGTCTGCTCGTTGGAATCCTTCTGATCTTCCGGCCGATGATCACGATCCTTTCCATAGGTGTGCTTGTAGGAGGCTTTATGATCATTGAGGGAGTGGAGCTCATTCTTGTTGGACTGGACGGCAGACAATATTACAGATAAAAAAGAAATTCAGGTACAGGTGGATCTGGTATTGGCCTGTCAGTTGCAAAAGCAATCGTACAGGCGCATAAAGGTAAAATTACCGCAGAAAATAAAAACGGAAAAGGATTGACGATCACGATTCTTCTATAAAAAGAAGAATATGTGAACAAAGCCGCCGCACTCTTGTGCGGTGGCTTTTTATATTGTAAAATATATAAAATAAAACTTCTTAGGGTTCAATGACAAAGGGAGGAGAAGTTTTGAAAAATAATTATACCGTAAGCAGCAGAAAAAGATTTCTGTTCTATATTCTGATGATATTAAGTCTGCTCTGTATCATAGCATTGCAGTTTTTTGGACAGAATGAAAGGGATGGAAATACAACAGAAAAAAATCTTATTTACCAGGGAACTTTTACCTGGTAAATAAGATGGAAGCAGTGAAAAGATCAGCGTTCCGGGACAGTATGATGTAAAAGCAAAGGATACGATGACTATCCTGACCAGACTGCCGGAAGATTATCATGAGAATACACTGGCAATCCGTTCATCACTTCAGTCGGTCCGATTTTATGTGGATGGAGAACTGAGAATGGAATATGATACATCAGGGACTAGACTTGTCGGAAAAAACTCAGCAAGCTGTTATGTGTTCTGTCCGACATCAGAAGATGATGCAGGAAAAGAAGTGCGTATTGAACTTACCACAAATACAGCAAAATATTCTGGAGTGGTAAATACTGTTTATTGTGGAGATGAGGCAGCAATCTGGGGGTATCTGTTTCAGACGTATGGACTGGAGACTGTCATTGCTCTTTTTTTGTTGTTTGCCGGAATCATTACGATCATTTTTGGGTTTTCTCTCGGGATTGCCTATCAGACGAAATTTGATATGGAATATCTGGGCTGGTGCGTTTTTATGGCAGCAATCTGGATGCTTGGTGAGTCCAAGATGCGGCAGCTGTTTTTTCCGAATCCGTCAGCACTTGCAACGCTGTGTTTTGTAATGATCATGTTAAGTCCGATCGCAATCGGATATTATATGGATACGCTGCAGAAAGGAAGATACCGGAAAGTATTTGGAGTGGTAGAAAGCATAGCATTTCTGAATGCTCTGATCTGTTCAGCACTTCATATTCTTGGGATTGCGGATTATATCGAGACACTTCCTGTTGCCCATGTGATCCTTGCAGGCAGCGTTCTGATTGGGTTCATTACGATGGTCTGTGACCTGAAAAGAGGATATGTGTCAGAAAAATATACTTTTTTCAGTATTATATTGGCAATGATCGCTATTATAGCAGAGTCGAGCCTGGTTTATTTCAGAGTTTCCGCATCAGGAATCTTTATAGGAATCGGAATGATCATACTGCTGTGCACAAACCTGCTGAAAACGATCAAAAATATCCAGAAAGTGGAAAGCCGCCGTCAGAGAGCAGAGTTAAATAAGCGCAGAAAACAGATGGAAACCATGTCACTGCAGATGATGCGGACACTTTCCACAACGATTGAGGCGAAAGATGAGTATACAAGAGGACATTCTTATCGGGTGGCAGAATACGCAGCTCTGATTGCAGAAGAACTTGGGTGGGATAAAAAAGAAATCAGAAATCTCA
>ENA-OPBG01002310-OPBG01002310.1-human-gut-metagenome-genome-assembly--contig:-NODE-2310-length-11410-cov-3.221841_pt1 | contig 11410 bp, 7 predicted proteins | sample MGYA00241065_ERZ501446 | MGnify/ENA primary metagenome ERZ501446 (study PRJEB25962, sample SAMEA2042632) | human gut metagenome | biome: human gut; feature: human-associated habitat; material: faeces...
GCGGCTGCGCGGCCTGCTGTTCTGCACGGTTGGTGTGATACTCCGGAATTTTGGCAATCATTTCGATGTGCTGGCGGTACAGGTCCATCAGGCGCTTTTTGAACGCATCCGCTTCCTGCTTTATTGTCACAAGCTCCTGCTGGGCCAGCTCCACCTCATCGCGGGCGCGCTGTTCACGATCCTCCGCCTTAATGTTGGCGGCACGAATGATCTCGGCAGCTTTCTGCTTGGCTTCCTTGATGACGTTCTCGCCAAGGCGCTGGGCATTGATCATGGTTGTGCTCAGGGTATCTTCGTCGGCACGGTACTGGTCAATGCGCTGGGCCAGTATGACCAGCTTTTTCTGCAGGTCATCATTTTCTGCGGCCAGGCTGTCGATGCTGTCCGCAACCTGTTTGAGGTAATCGTCTACGTCCTCACAACGATAACCGCGCATGGCACGGTCAAAGGTCACGCGGCGCACATCATCCGAAGCAATCATCCAAATTCCTCCTGTTTCGGGTGGCACACACCCGGAATGGTATCCGAAATTTTACCGTTCGGCACGGCTGCCGGGCTGCCCCGGCCCATGGGTTTCACATTCAGGTTTTATGTTCAATACTGATAAAACGTGATAAAGATGCGGTCCTTGCGGCTTTTGCCGCCGATTGCCACCAGACGGTAGCGCCCAACGCCCCGCACGGTGAAGATATCGCCTTCAAACACATCCTCATGGGCGGTGCGCAGCGGAACGTGGTTCACTTCCACCCTGCCGCTTTGGATTGCCTGCGCCGCAATGGAGCGGGAGGTGTGCATCATGGCTGCCAATACGGTATCTGCCCGCAAAGATGGCACCGTTGCATCCTGCGTCTGGCGTTCCGGCCCGCGCAGGACTTCTTCCGGCACGGCATTGCAGCGCTCGACATGCACCGGGCTGCGGCCAGCTTCCGTCAGGTTGGAAGCAATAAAATCCGCCTTATCTTCCAGCACAAAGGCATACACACTGCGGGCATCGGCCGGATCCGGCAGGATATCCCCCAAACAGGCACGATCCAGGCCAAGACCCAGGATTGCCCCCAGATAGTCACGGTGGCCCGGCACGGCGCTGCCGCCCTGCTGCGGCGCTGTGAAATGCAGCACCGCAACTGGCTCTTCCGGCCAGGAATCCGGTGGTTCAATGCAGAGCACTTTGCGTTCCGCATCCGGCCAGCCGCCCTGAAAGCGGGCAAAATCGCAGCCCTCACGGTTGAGCGCGGCCTGCGCAAGGGCCTGTTCGCGATCCGAAAGGAAGCCCGTTGCCCGCGGGATGCCACGCTGCATGGCGGTACGGCAGAGTTCTTCCACCCGGCGCATCAAAAAGCGTTCATCCTCGTTCTGCGGCGGCACAAAGCCGCGGGTCCTTGTATCAGAAGAAGACGCCATTGTTTTCCAGCTCGTCCAGCAGATCACCCATGATATCCACGTTGTACGGAGTGATGATGAAGGTGCTGTTGGCCACGCGCTTGATCTGGCCATTGTTTGCATATGCAACACCGGACAGGAAATCCACCAGACGGCGGGACACTTCCTTGTTGGTGGACTCCAGATTGAGCACCACGGTGCGCTTGTTGTTCAGGTGGTCAGCAATGGTACTGGCATCCTCAAAACGCTCAGGCTTGACCAGAACGACCTTGAGCTGAGTGGTGGCATTGATGTTGACCACCTTGCCGTTCTTCTTGGCACCCTCAACAGGCTCTTCATTTTCGTCGTCAGCACCAAGGCCGATGCCATTGTTATTGTTTACCATCTGGGGGCCATCGTCAATGTACTGATCCTCGTAATCGTCTTCCTGGTCAAACAGACCTTTCTTAATGCTGTCAAGCAAAGACATACAATCTGCTCCTTTCATTCGGGCAGCATGGCGCTGCCTGGCGTTCTTTGCAAATAGATGCAAATAATAGCTTTATCTATTATCGGATTTTTTGCCTCAGATGTCAATAACTACAAAAGCTTTCCATCATACAAATTTTGTCCGGAAACGATTATTTCGTCATAAAGCCTCACCTTGCTGACCGAGCCCTCGGTCCCTTCGGGCAGAACAAGGATGTAATCGCCGTCCGTGATGAGGGGATGGTCTGCGTCCACCGGGTCGATCGGGCAGAAGCGGGCAATGTTGCCAAGTTTCACGTACACACCGGGAATGTAGTTTTCGCCCTGCGTTTGTGCCTCGGTGCCATCCTCTTTTAAATAGTGCACAGCCGCAGCAGGCACCCGCAGGCCGCTGCGCTCTCCTACCGAGATGCGTGCTGCAGCCCGGTTCAGGCAAAGCACATCGCCGTTGATGGAGTTGCAGGCAAGCACAAAGCGGGCAAGGCCGCTGTCCTGATCGATCTCCACCTCGGTGACGGTGGCCTTGAGGCTGTTCTCCACCTGACCCGGGAAGCTGATCTCCACCGCTGTGCTCAGCGGCTTGCCGTTCTGACCCAGCAGCTTTTCGCCCTGCTTTGCAGTGCACACGCCCACATAGCGCCATGTGAACCCTGCCACGATCTTACCGGCGCAGCCGTCCAGTGCCAACACTGGGTCGGACTGCAGATAGCCCTGCAGCTCCTGTGCGTTCAGTGCAAGGATATCATCGGCACTGGCATTGAGCCGTCCGCTGCTGGAAGAGCGCACAAAATAGCCGGTCTGCGGTGCAGTGATCTGCGCCGGGCTGCCCAGCTGCGCCTGCACGCTCTGGGACTGCTGGACCAGCGCAGTGATCTGATCGGTAAAGTTTGCTGCTTCGCCCGTTACCACCCAGAGCTTGTTCTGGGCCAGCAGGTAGGCATTGGCATCATCATCCACCGCTTCATAATCGCTGTCGTCTAGCGTATCCAGCAGGTCATACAGCGCAGAAGAACGTTCTTTTAAAAGGGTATCCAGCTGCAGCGCAGAAGTGTTCTGCGATTTCTGCAGCAGGTCGATCTGATCATTCAGCTGGTTCAGCTGCAGGCGCAGCGAAGCCTGCGAAGCGTTGCTGTACACCTCTGCCACTGCGGTGCCCGCTGAAACGCGCTCGCCGTCGGCAGCAAGATATCCAAGGTTTCCGCTGCCTGCCACATAGCTTTCGTCGAACAGCAGAACTCCGTCGGCTTCCACCGTATCCGAAATGACCGCAGGCAGCGCAGTCTCATAAACATTCTGCGGGAACAGGATATGTGCGGCCTGATACACCACATAAATTGCTGCCAGCAGCAGAAACGCGATCAGCACGCCTGCCAGAGTTGTAAGCACATGCGGCGCATGGCGTTCCTTCTGGGTCTCATCCGGCATATCGATCATCCTTTCGCTAAAAATTCGCTAGTTTTGCGGATGGCAGTCTGCACTGCATCCGGTGCACCGGCATCCAGCCAGACCACATCGTCCATATGGCGGAACCAGGTCAGCTGGCGCTTGGCATAGTTGCGGGACGCCTGCTTGAGCTTTTCCGTGCAGGCTTCCAGTGGAGCCGTCTGCTCAAAATACGGAAAGAACTCCTTGTATCCGATGGCCTGCGCTGCCGTGCGGAAGCTTTCCCGGTTCTGCCAGACATGCTCCGCTTCCTTTATAAGGCCCGCTTCCAGCATTTTGTCCACACGCAGGTCAATGCGGCGGTAAAGTACCGCGCGCTCTGGGAAATCCAGACCGAGGATCAGGCTGCGGTAGGGCCGCTCCGGTGGGAGAGACTCCGCCTTCTGTTCGCTCAGCTTTTTGCCGGTGGCACGATAATGTTCAAGTGCGCGCAGCACCCGCACCTGATTGTTCGGGTGGATAGCCGCAGCAGCTTCCGGGTCGGCCTGCTTCAGTTCTTCGTACATGGCAGCACCGCCTTTTGCAGCCAGTTCCGCCGCCAGCTGCTCCCGCAGACCGGCAGGTGCTTTTTCCTCTGTAAAGCGCACCCCATACAGAAAGCTCTGAACATACAGCCCTGTGCCGCCCACAAGGATGGGCAGCTTCTTCCGGGCAGAGATCTCTTCTTCCAGCTTTCCGGCCATGGCGGTAAAGTCTGCCACGCTGAAAGCCTTGTCCGGCGTAAGGATATCCACGCCGTGATGCGGGATACCGCAGGTCTCCTCCGGTGTCACCTTTGCCGTGCCTATGTCCAGACCTTTATAGATCTGCATGGAATCACAGCTGATGACCTCGCCGGAAAAATGTTTTGCAAGCTCTACGCCCAGCGCTGTCTTTCCGGTTGCGGTAGGGCCGACGACGGCCACCACGGGATGTTTATACGATGCGTCCAAACTGCTTTTCCAGCTCCTTCCGGGTCAATTTGAGTACGCAGGGACGGCCATGCGGGCAAAACGGCGGCACCTCGCCGGAAAGGATCTTTTCGGCCAGCGCCAGCAGTTCCTGCGGCGAGGACTTGTCCCCCGCCTTGATGGCTGCACGGCAGGAGATAGAATGCAGCACCCACTCAGTGTGCTCGTTCAGCGCATCATGGCCGCCCCTGAGCAGCTTATTTGCGATCTCCACCAGCAGGCTTTCCGCATTCTGCGGCTCCACATCTGCGGGCACCGCGCGCAGCACCACGGTATTGCCGCCAAAGTCCGCGATCTCAAGGCCCGCATTTTCCAGCAGAGGAATGTTATCCAGCAGGGCCTGCTTTTCCTCCGCAGCAAGGTCGATGGCAGCAGGCTCCAGCAGCATCTGGCTGGGCACATTGCCATAGTTCGCGGCTAGTTTTTCGTACAGCTGGCGCTCGTGGGCAGCGTGTTTATCGATCAGGCACAGCTCGTCGCCGCGTTCTGCAAGGATATATGTTCTGAACACCTCGCCCACATAGCGCAGCGGTTCCGGCTGATCCGCCGTCGGATCAAAGTTCATCTGCTCCGGCTCGGCCAGTACAGTTTCTTGTTCTGCCGCTTCCGGCGCATCCGGTTCTGTTTCTGCACAGGGTGCACTTTCAGGTTCTTCCTTCGGTGCTTCCTGCGCAGGGTTCCACGCTGCCATATGGTCCTGAGGCGAATGCAGTTTTGTCTCACCAAATTCCGGTTCCACATCCAGCTGCGTTTCACTTGCCGCCGCACGAAACGGCTCTGGTGCCTTTGTCGTTTTCAGCTTCGGGCTGTGAAGGGTCACGAACGGATCCAGCATATCCTCGTTCTGAGCACTGCCTTTCCAGCGCGGCACACTGGGTGCTGTCGGTATTTGCATTGCAGCAGCCGGGGCAGGCTGCTGCGGTGCTGCGGCGGGTTTTGCCGGTTCCCAGTGCTGCTGTGGCAGAACGCCCGGGTCTGCCTGTCCCCGAATGATCGCAGAAAGGCCCGTAAAGTTATTATTCTTTACATCATTTTTAATTATATCAGCGTCTTTTTTTGAATTTTCAGCTTTTTCTTCTTCTTTGTCTGCTTCAAAGGTAAAAAGCCGTTCACCAGTGCCGGGCTGAGCCAATGCCAGCTTGACGGCATGATACACCACATCAAAGACATCATTTTCGCGGGCAAAGCGGGCTTCGATCTTGGCCGGATGCACATTGACATCCACAAGGTCGGCCGGCATTTCCAGCAGCAGAATGCCGCCCGGGAACTTGCCCTGCATCATGGTACCCTTGAACGCCATCTCCATACCGGCCATCATGGTGCGGTTGCGCACATAGCGGCCATTGATGTAAAAATGCTGCATACTTCGGCTGGCGCGGCAGCTTTTGGGCGGGGTGACCAGACCGGTGATGCGGTACACGCCCTCCTGATTTTTCAGCTCAATGAGGTCCCGGCTGAACTCCCGGCCCAGCACCGCATAGGCTGCACCGCGCAGCTGGCCGTCGCCGGGCGTGACATACTGCAGCTTGCCCTCACGGATGAACTTGACGCTGACTTCCGGGTGGCTGAGCGCTACATGGGTAACTGTATCCGACACAAAGGTGCCCTCGGAGGAGTCCTTTTTGAGGAACTTCATGCGGGCAGGCGTGTTGTAAAACAGATCCTTTACCCGGATGGTGGTGCCCACAGCTCTGGCACCCGGCTCGCGGGAGACCTCTTCCCCGCCCTCAATGCGGTAGACCGTGGCAAACTCGTCCACCTCGGTTCGGGTGGTCAGCTCTACACGGGCCACGCTGGCAATGGATGCCAGTGCTTCACCGCGGAAGCCAAGCGTATGGATGTTGGTCAGATCGTCCGGTGTTTCAATTTTGCTGGTGGCGTGGCGGATAAACGCCGTGGAGATATATTCTGCCTCGATGCCGGTGCCGTTATCGCTGATCTCGATCAGCTTGACGCCGCCGGATTCAATGCTGACGGTCACCTGCGTGGCACCGGCATCAATGGAGTTTTCCAGCAGCTCCTTAACAACGGATGCCGGACGCTCGACCACCTCACCGGCTGCGATCAGCTCGGCTGTGTGCTTATCCAGAACATGGATCACTGCCATGGTGTTTTCCCTCCTTGTATGGTCTGGGTCAGGTAGAGCAGTTTCATCTGTTCAGGCTGCCCTTCAGGGTCTTTTTCAGCTCGTAGAGGAAGTTCAACGCCTCAATGGGGGTGAGTGTTTCCACATCCAGAGCTTCCAGCTTGTCCATCATCTCGCTGGGCACAGCCGGAGAGTTATACTCCTGCAGGGCATCAAAATCCATCTGCTCTACTTTATTTTTAGGTGCAGTTGCTTCCAGCGCGCGCAGCACCTCATGGGCGCGGCGGGTCACACTGCCGGGCAGGCCTGCCAGCTTTGCCACCTCGATGCCGTAGCTGTCATCCGCCGGTCCGCGCACGATGCGGCGCAGGAAGGTGATGTCCTCGCCGCGTTTTTTTACTGCAATATTGTAGTTTTTTACGCCGTCCACGCCGCCTTCCAGCTCGGTCAGCTCGTGGTAGTGGGTGGCAAACAGAGTCTTGCAGCCAAGGCCCTTGGCGGGGTCTGCAATGTGCTCCACTACGGCGCGGGCAATGCTCATACCGTCAAAGGTGGAAGTGCCGCGGCCGATCTCGTCCAGCACCACAAGGCTTTTGGCGGTGGCATTTTTCAGGATCTCCGCTACCTCGGTCATCTCCACCATAAAGGTGGACTGACCGGCAGACAGGTCGTCCGACGCACCGATGCGAGTGAAAATGGCATCCACCACACCCACATGGCAGCTGGAAGCCGGTACAAAGGAGCCGATCTGCGCCATCAGCGCGATCAGTGCATTCTGGCGCATGTACGTGGATTTACCTGCCATGTTGGGGCCGGTGATGATCAGGCAGCGGTCTGCACCACAGTTCAGGGTGGTATCATTGGGTACAAACATGCTGCCTTTCAGCATCTGCTCCACCACAGGGTGACGGCCCTCGGTGATGGTCAGCTCGTCACTGTCGTCCACGATGGGACGGCAGTAGTTGTTTTCCGCTGCCACCTGCGCCAGCGCCGTGAGCACATCCAGCTGGGCCACCGCATTGGCCGTGCGCTGGATGCGGTCCAGCTGAGCGCTGATGCTTTCCAGCAGTTCGCTGAACAGGCGGTGCTCCAGCGTGATGAGCCGTTCGTGGGCACCTAAGATCTTGCTTTCCAGCTCTTTCAGTTCCTGCGTGATGTAGCGTTCGCCGGAAGTCAGGGTCTGCTTGCGGATGTAGGTCTCCGGCACCATGCTCTTATAGGAGTTGCTTACCTCGATGAAGTAGCCAAACACATGGTTATAGCCGATCTTCAGCTTGGGGATGCCGGTCTCCTGCCGCAGGCGGGCTTCCAGCTGCGCCAGAACGCCCTTGGTATTGTCGCGGATGGAACGCAGCTCGTCCACCTCGGCATGGTAGCCTTTGGCAATGACACCGCCATCCTTGAGGGTAGAGGGCGCTTCCGGGTCCACCGCCGCATAAATACGGGCCTTGATGTCCTCCAACGGATCGATCTGTACTGCCAGTTCAGCAAGCTCCGGGCAGCCGCAGGCCTCAGCCAGCCTGCGCAGGCCGGGCAGCCGGTCGCAGGTCTGGGCCAGCGTATAGATCTCCTTGGGTGTGGCAGAGCCGTAAACCGTGCGGGTCATCAGGCGTTCCATATCCGCAATGTAACCCAGCTCTTCGGTCAGGTCGCCGCGGGCCATGGTCTGCTTGACAAGGCTCTCCACAGCGTTCAGGCGGTGGTTGATGAGTGCACTGGAAATAAGCGGCTGCTCGATCCAGCTGCGCAGCATACGCTTGCCCATGGATGTACTGGTCTTATCCAGCACCCAGAGCAGCGTGCCCCGCTTTTCGCGGCCGCGCAGCGTCTCGGTCAGCTCCAGATTGGCGCGGGTCACGGGCGAAAGACGCATGAACTGGGCCTTATTATAGGTTATGACCGTTTTCAGACGTTCCACGCCCTTGATCTGGGTATCGTGCAGATATTCCAGCAGTGCCGCCATGGCAAAGCGCACAAGGCCGTCCGCTGCAATGCCGGTGGTCTGCGCCCAGTCGCGGCCAAACTGGTTTTCCAGCGATGCCGTCACAAGGCCCGGTGCATAGCGCTCCTCTTCGATCAGCTCCACCGAACAAGTCATATTCTTTTTGATGTACGCCGTCACCTCGCGGCAGTCCAGCAGACCCGGATTCATCAGTACTTCGCTGGGATGGTAGCGGCACAGCTCCGTAATGACCGCCGGGGCGATCTTGTCTGCATTCAGCTCTGTGATATGGGCCGTACCGGTAGAGACATCCGCAAAGCACAAACCTGCTTTCTTTCCTTTGAGGAAGATACTGGCAATGTAGTTATTGCGGTCATCCTGCAGCATACTGCTCTCAATGACCGTGCCGGGTGTGACCACGCGGATGATGTCCCGCTTGACAAGGCCCTTGGCCTTGGCCGGGTCTTCCACCTGCTCACAGATGGCTACTTTGTAGCCCTTGGCGATCAGCCGCGCCACATAGCCCTCGTAGCTGTGGAAGGGCACGCCGCACATGGGTGCCCGCTCTTCCATGCCGCACTGCTTGCCGGTCAGGGTCAGGTCCAGTTCCTTGGATGCCGTCAGGGCATCGTCAAAGAACATCTCATAAAAATCGCCGATGCGGTAAAACAGAATTTCGTCCTTATGTTGTTTTTTGATCTCAAGATATTGCTGCATCATGGGCGACAGCTCTGCCATGGTTTACCCTCTCTCCCGTTCTATGGTTCTGTGCACAAGTTTGCGGCTTGTAACCGCTTTTGCAAACAAAACGCGGTCTGTTTTGCACAGCCGCGTTTTGTTTTTGCCGGTTTTAGTGGCAGCCGCCGCAGGTGGAGCAGCTGCCGGTGCAGGAAGCAGAAGGCTCCTGTACCGTCATGGGGTCGCCGCCATTCATGGCAGTGTTGATGATGGCATCGATATAGTTCACGAGGTTCTCGCAGTCACGCTTGGCCTCGTTGTAAGCCACCATGCCCTCGTTGCCCATGATCTGGCCGTACAGGCTGTTCACCTTTTCGTTCAGTTCGGCGATGCGGGCATCGTTGCGCTCGCTCTTGCCGATCTCATTGTTCAGATCCATGCGGGCGAGGTTGAACTCGCCGATCAGGTTCTGCAGCTCTTCGTCCTTATCGTTTGCCTTGCGGGTCTGATCCAGAACGAGGTAGCGGCTATCGGTCTGCAGCGCAACGGCTGCGCGCTTGAAAAGATCAATGCAATCCATTTGAATGGTCTCCTTCTTATTTATACGTTCAGGGGCACTGCCCCGGAATCACTCAGGCAAGCTCACCCAGCAGCACAGTCGCCCGTGCGCCCGTGAGATGTACGTTGGCATAGCTGCCCATCAGGGAAGCGTCTGCCGTGAACTCCACCGTCAGGTTGTTGTCCAGACGGCCGGAGAGGGTGCCCTCATTGCGGCCAAAGCCCTCTACCAGTACCTTCACAGTCTGACCAACCTGCGCCTTGACCAGTGCCATGGCGATCTCGTCCTGCACCTTGAGCAGGCGGGTCATGCGGTCGGTCTTTTCCTTGCGGGGGGTGGGGTCCGGCATATCGGCGGCCTTGGTGCCGGTGCGCTTGGAATAGATAAAGGTGAACAGCTGCATATAGCCCACCTTCTGCACCAGTTCCAGCGTCTTTACAAAGTCCGCTTCGGTCTCGCCGGGGAAGCCAACGATGATGTCACTGGAAAAAGTGATGCCGGGCACCGTTTTGCGGGCGTATTCGATGAGCTCAAGATACTGTTCCACCGTGTAGTGGCGGTTCATCTTCTTCAGCAGTTCATCGGAGCCGCACTGCACCGGCAGGTGCAGGTGCTTGCACAGCTTCGGCTGGGCGGCAATGGTGTCGATCAGCTTGTGACTGGCATCCTTGGGGTGGCTGGTCATAAAGCGGATCTGGTAATCGCCCGGAACGGTGCACAGCAGGTTGAGCAGATCGGCAAAATCCGTCTTTTCTTCCAAACCTTTGCCATAGCTGTTTACGTTCTGGCCCAGCAGGGTGATTTCTTTATAGCCCTGTTCCACCAGCGTTTTGAACTCTGCCAGAACATCCGCCGGGGTGCGGCTGCGCTCGCGCCCGCGCACATAGGGCACAATGCAGTAGGTGCAGAAATTATCGCACCCATACATGATGGGCAGCCAGGCGCGGAAGCCGGAATCACGCCGGATGGGCAGCTCCTCCACCACGGCGTTGCGCTCGACCGGGGTTTCCAGGTAGCGCTTGCCGCGGTGCAGGCGCTCCACCAGCATGGCGGGCAGGCGGTCAATGCCGTCCACGCCGAACACCAGATCCACATAAGGGTAGCTGGCGCGCAGCTTATCCACAATATGCTTTTGCTGCGCCATGCAGCCGCATACCCCGATGATCAGGCGGGGGTTCTTTTCCTTCAGCTTTTTCAGCGCGCCGACATTACCGAACACGCGCTGTTCCGCATGTTCGCGCACAGCGCAGGTATTGAACAGGATCAAATCTGCCTGCTCGACGGAATCACAGACGCCGAAGCCGATGTCCATCAGCACGCCGCGTATCTTCTCACCATCGTTCACGTTCTGCTGGCAGCCATAGCTGCGCACATAGGCAAGGGGCGGGGTATCATAAGTCTGGGCGATGACGGCGGCAGCATCCGCGTTATGGGTATAGGTTAGTTTTTCCAAGATATTGCTCCTGACGGGTGCAGTTTGTCCCAGCTAACGCCTGGGAGAGCACAAAAAATTAGAATCTGACACTTAAGTATACCGCAACGCACGGCAAAGTACAAGATGCCTGTCCCCAGAAATTTTGCTCAGAAAATTTTCTGGTGTCGAGAACTCTCACCGGGTTTGGAGTCCTCATAAAGTTAGGCAGGGGGTGTGGCATAAAGGCGGAAGTATTTGAGGTGTATCTGAAAACAAAGAAAATGACGGATATTTCGCAAACACAAGCAGGATTCCAAGGATTTTTAACGCATAATCCGGCTGTGCTTGTAGAAATAGACGATAGTTTCGACTTTTCAGATACACCCTAGGCAGTATTCTCGAAAATGCCGAAAAGATGGGTGCTCCTATTCCACCGCTTAAGGCAACACCGCACAATTCCCGCCTTGCGGCTTAAGCACCGCTCCGGCAG
>ENA-OPBG01002313-OPBG01002313.1-human-gut-metagenome-genome-assembly--contig:-NODE-2313-length-11400-cov-7.411635_pt1 | contig 11400 bp, 6 predicted proteins | sample MGYA00241065_ERZ501446 | MGnify/ENA primary metagenome ERZ501446 (study PRJEB25962, sample SAMEA2042632) | human gut metagenome | biome: human gut; feature: human-associated habitat; material: faeces...
GCGCCTCGAGCGCGGCGCGGTACACCGGGCCGATGCTGTTGGCGCTGCGCAGCAGGATGACCACATCGCCGTAGTGCGCAGGGCGCTCGGCGCCGTTTTCCCACACGGGCGTGCCGCCGTCGATGAGCGCGCGGATGCGCCGCGCGGCGTAGTCCGCCTCCAGCGCGGCCTTTTCCGGCGTGGGCGCGTCGTCGTCCGCGCCCGGCAGCTCGAGCACGGCGAGCTCCGGCAGCACATCGTTGCCGGGGTAGCTTGCTCCGGCGCGCAGCCGCGCCGCGTCGTCATAGTCCAGCTCGCCGAGCGCACGCGACATGATGTTGGAAAAGACGTGGTTGGCCGCTTCCAGCACTGCGCGGCGGGAGCGGAAATTCTCCCGCAGGAGGATGCGCCGCGGCGCACCGGGCGCAGCCTCGCGGAAATCCGCAAAGCGCGCGTATTTGTCGAGGAAGATCGTGGGATCGGCGAGGCGGAAGCGGTAGATCGACTGCTTGACGTCGCCGACGAAAAAGAGGTTGCTGCCGCCGCGCGACACGGCGCGGAAAATGAGGTCCTGCACCTCCGACACGTCCTGATATTCATCGACCATGATCTCGGTATACCGCCCCGAGAGCTGGCGCGCAAGCTCGGTCGGTGCGCCGTCCTCGTCCGTGAGCAGCTGCGCCGTCATGTGCTCGAGGTCGGAGAAGTCCACGAGACTGCGTCGCCGCTTTTCGGCGGTGTAGGCCGCGCCGAAGTCGAGCGTCAGCGCCAGCAGCGCCTGCATGGCCGGGGCCGTCGTGTGCAGGTCGGCGCCGGTTCCACCGGTCTGCTCGGTGATGGCGAAGTTGCAGTAGATGGTCTTGTCCTGGAACTTGTCCATGAGCTGTGCCTTGAGCTCAGGCTTACCATAGTCCTCGAGGATACGCCAGTTCATGTCAGCTGCATGATGGAGATGCATACGCATTCCGCCAGGTCCACGAGAGAACTCTTCCTGAACCTTCAGGATTTCAAGCTCGTTGAGGTCCCATCCACCGTATTCTGATGGCAGATAGTAGCGATAGAGGTCGTTCTTCTTAGAGAGCTCATAGAACTCCTCTGGGAACGTATTGGTTACCTCGATCTCCTTCTGCATTTCCTCGAATGGGCCTTCAGCCAATTCGCGGATCTGCTTGAGATAAGCCTCAAACTGCTCATCCGTGATCTTTGCGTTAGGATTCATTAGTCCCCCTTCTTTTCATTTGCTCAAGCTTAGCGCTTTTGCTTACAGGTCTATTCTGACGGTGAACGGTTTCTAAATCAAATCATTAACCAAATTTAGTTTCTTAGGAATCTATATTTTTTCTGAATAGGTTATATATAAACGACCACAACAAACAATTTTTCGTTAAATAAAATCGATTCGCTGAACTAATTTTATGCAACGCGTTCACGCTTTTCTTACAAATCCCCCGCATACCTAACACAAACTATCTAACTTCATATCTATCTCTGTGACCTATAGTTTTCTGCACGTTTTTCTTTTGCCAAACTCTTCACCGCTTGGCTCACAAATCTTCACCATTTGGCCCAACAAAAAGGAGGCGCCCGCCAAAGCAAACGCCTCCGTAAACCCCTCCCGCGCAATGTGAAATCACGAAAAGAAGTAACTATAACAAGTTGTATCTAATCACCCTTGCGCGATTAGCTTTGATGATCTGATCGATCCAGACCTTAACGTTCATCAAGATGATGTCGGTTAAAGTTAGTCGAGCTGACCACCATACAGAGGAACGCGATCCTCTTCAGGCTCAATGTCGTCGCCTAAGCGAATAGAGCCCTTCTCCTTAAGACGAGCAATCGTCTCATCGTCTGCGCCAACCTTCTTGAGATATTCCTCGGTATCTGCACCAAGAGGAGATACTTCCTCAAAGTCTGCAATGTTAACAGGGATGGTGGACAGATGATGAGGAAGACCAGTCTGAAGAACACGACCAACGCGAGGGAAATCAACCCAAGCAAGAGCCTCTGGGTTCTCGCGGGTAATCTGCTCAACAGCTTCAGTCTTGGAGTTAACCTTAGCGATGCAGAAGTCCTTGTCCTCGAGCCATTCCATCCATTCATCGGTAGTCTTAGACTTGATGGTCTCTTCTACGATCTTGAATGCCTCAGGAGCTTCCCAACGACGCTTCAAGCCGTCACCCTTGATTTCGGGATGACCAATTGCGTCGCAGAAAGGCTGCCAGAACTTAGGCTCTACCATACCAAGTGCCAGCTTACCGCCGTCCTTGGTTTCATATACATTGTAAGCAGCAGAAGGATACTCGAGGTCGTTACGATCGCACTGGCCGCCATTGAAGCACCAACGAGAATCGAGCAATGAGTTCCACCATACGAAGCAGTCAAACATGGAGGTATCAATATAGGTACCCTTACCAGTCTGCTCGCGAGCATACAATGCTGCCAGGAGTGCCTGACCTGCAACCATACCAGAAGAAAGGTCGCACAGGTGAAGTGGAGAAGTACCGCCATGATTTACTGACAGATAACCACTGGTTGCCTGCATGTTGAGGTCATGCTGAGCTTTCTTGGAACGAGGATCCTCAGCACCATAACCGGAAATGGAGCAGTAGATGATACGAGGATTAATCTTGTTGATGGTTTCGTAGTCAATGCCAAGTTTCTTGGTCACGCCAGGACGGAAGCTTTCTACGATAACGTCAGCTTCTTTAGCCATCTTCAAGAACCAATCAACAACTTCCTGGTCCTTCAGGTTCAAAGAAACAGATTTCTTATTACGACCAAGAGCGGTGATGTAGTAAGAAATGCCATTGCCCATTGTTGGGTAGTCATGACGCATGAAGTCGCCAGCGCCGGTATCTTCGCACTTGATTACCGTAGCACCAAGGTCAGCTAATACCTGAGTAGCATAGCCACCTGGAAGGTAACGGGAAAAGTCAAGAACAGTAATTCCTGAAAAAGGTGTAGTAGCACGTGCCATGTAAAGAACTCCTTATTATTAACTACTTAGTCTTCTTAGAGTTAGGACCGAAGCTAGGCTCAAGTACCTCAGGAGGCAATGGATCGCCGGTGTATTCCATTACGGCGCCATCTGCAATAAGCTTATCGACATCAGCGTCGGTGTAGCCATACTCTTTCAGGATCTTACGGGTGTCATAACCGGTAGGACGGCTGCGATAGAGTACAGGGTCGCCAATGCTGTCAAGACGGAATGGCATGGTCGTAATAACGTATTCGTCTTCTTTGCCATAAGGGCTGGAAGGACCTTGCTTCTCGTACTTAACGTAACGGAGCTGGTCGTTATCAAATGCTTCCTGATCCTGAAGAACGTCGGTAACGGTCTGAATCTTCTCGAATGGAATGTCGTTCTCGCGGAACTTCTTCTCCAGTTCAGCAAACGTGAATTTCTTGCATGCCTGATGCATTGCAGCAACAACGTCAACATACTTGCCATTGTCTGCCAAAACTTCGAGGCTCTCATACTGAGGATCGGTGTACCATACTTCGTCCATTTCAAGAGTCTTGAAAACAAGCTCGTGATACTTGTTGTAATGACCGAAGCACATGAGGAACCAAATACCATCAGAAGATACATAAGAGTTATTGGTTGGGCACTTAGCCTCCATGCGGTCCTTAGGATAGTCGCAACCCTGCTGCTGAGCGATAAGAGCAGAGGTCATGCCCCAAGTGCCTACGTGATACAGAGAACCAGTTACCTTGTCGCCTTGACCGGTGCGAAGAGCGCCTGCATAAGCACCAAGGATACCAGCTGCCAAAGCGCAACCAGTGTTCCAGTCACCAAAAGCAATAGGAGAGTTACCTGGCTCATAATGAGCATTTGCCTGAGGAGTTGCGCTAACAAAACCAGAGCGAGCAGCAAAAGCCGTAGCGTCAAAGCCCTTAGCATCTTTCATAGGACCATGCTCGCCATAACCACGATTCTGTGCCCAAACCAAACGAGGGAACTTCTCGTGCAAGGTTTCATAATCAAGACCCAAACGCTGCAATGCGCCGGAACGTAAAGAGGTAAGGAAGATGTCTGCGGTTTCGAGCAGTTTGTACATTACTTCCAGACCTTCAGGATTCTTAGCATTAATTGCAGTCCATTCCTTGTTAAAAGAACCGCAGTCATATGCTACGTCGTCAAATTCGGTACGGAAAGCCATACCCCAAGCCATGCCCTGAGTACGCTGTTCGTCACCGGTGAATGGCTCTACTTTAATTACGGTTGCACCCATTTCAGCAAGCGCACGACCAGCTGCTGGTCCTGCTGCATACTGAGTAAGCTCAACAACCTTTACTCCTTCAAGTCCTGCCATATTTATCTCCTAACTAAGTGATATTGGCGTAATCATCTATTACACCACTGACAGAAGTTAAAAGGGGCACCGGCACCGATGGTGTCAGCACCCCTCATATCAAATCCTACTTCACTACCTGATTTCGGTTTATCGAGTAAAGTAATGAATTTAGAAAAAGAGTTGATCTTACGGCTCGAGAATTACGCGCAAGCCCTCGCCGTCATCGATGAGCTGCATGCCCTTTTCAAATTCCTTCAAAGGAAGAACATGGCTTGCAATAGCATCAATGTCGAGACCCTGTGCGAGAAGGTTCAAGCCCTGGCGCCAATGCTTACGCTCGTAAGCACGAGAACCAACAATGCTGATCTGACGCATAGCGATTGGGTTCATGTGGATGCTAGAAGGCTGTGCAGGAAGACCAGTGATACCGATGCGACCATTCTTAGCAACCATCTCTACTGCCTGCTGTACAACCGTAAAGTGACCAGCTGCATCCAAGATGATCTCAGGACCAGTACCGTTGGTGAGTTCCTTAACCTTTTCAATTACGTCAACTTCGGAACCATTGATAGGAATAGCACCGAGGTCTTCAGCTACCTTAAGACGCTTGGTATCAGCAGCAAGACCAGAGCAGATTACCTTCTGGATACCATAAGCCTGCTTCAAAACAGCAACCATGAGCAGACCGATTGGGCCAGGGCCCATTACCAATGCGGTGTCACCAGCTTCAGGATGTACACGCTCAACAGCGTTCAGAGCTACACCCAGTGGCTCGAGCAAAGCGCCCTGTACGAAAGAAACCTCGTCAGGAATAGGAATAACATTGGTAGCACGGATTGCCATGTACTTTGCGAAACCACCAGGAAGGTCGGTGCCATAGAATGGACGGTTGTCGCAAATGTTTACCATACCCTTGTCGCAGTATGGGCAGGTGTTATCAAACAATACAGGGTTAGCGGTAACACGCATACCTACTTCAAGGTTCTTAGGAGCGTTTGCGCCAAGCTCTGCAATAACGCCAGAGAACTCATGACCAAAAATGGCAGGGAACGTGATGTCATAAGAGTTGAACAGAGCTTCCTGGCCACGATGCAAAGAGTGGTCAGTACCGCAAATACCGCAAGCCTTGATCTCGATCAATACTTCGTCATCCTTGATCTGAGGAATAGGAGCATCCTCTACATACTGCCAAGGTTCAGTACGGCCTACACAATGGATTGCGTTCATTACACCTTCCATGTATTTACCCCTTTCTAGGTAAAGAAAACGAAAGTCAACAGTGTGCAGTCGCACTTACGCGACTGCACGAAGTCGATGAGTTACTGGATAGACCAACCACCGTCGAGAGTAATGGTCTGACCAGTGGTGTACTCGTTGATTGGATGCAGGAAGAACATAATTGCTTCTGCCATCTCGTCGAGAGAGCCCATGTAGGTGAAGTCGGACAATGGAGTGCGGCTCTTTACATAAGCTTCCTGCTGAGGATTGTCAGCGAATACCTTTTCAACCATAGGAGTCATTACGTAACCAGGTGCGATACCGTTTACTTTGATGTTGTACTGAGCAAGGTCAACAGCCAAAGCGCGAACCATACCCATTACAGCAGACTTGGTGGTGCAGTAAGGAGCAATGTTCTCCATTGCGCGGTCGCCACGGCCAGAAGATACGAGAACGATCTTGCCGCCCTTGTCCTTCATGTACTTAGCAGCAGAGGTTGCGATGAACCAATTTGCCTTTACGTTTACAGCGAAGATCTTCTCCCACATTTCCTCGGTAACGTCGAGAGCGTTGGTACGAGGAAGAGAGATGCCTGCGGTGGAAACTACCATGTCGATGCCACCGAATTCTTCAACGGTCTTGGTGAGCATTGCGTCAATGTCGCTCTGCTTGGTGCCGTCGCAGAACATGCCGATTGCCTTGCCGCCTTCTGCCTTAAGTTCTTCAGCAGTGTCAAGGCAGATCTGCTCAGGAACGCCGCAAACCATTACGTTTGCGCCTGCTGCGCAGAGAGCCTGTGCGGTTGCCTTACCGATACCAGAGCCGCCACCCATTACTACAGCAGTTTTACCTGCGAGCTGCTCCTTTGGTTCTCCAGCAAACCAGTTAGCCATAAAAACCCTCCTCTTTTCTTTATTTCAAGGAAACCCTTTCTTCTTTGTTTCCTTGATTCACACTATTTCAGACAAGTAATATGGTCTGCCAGAAGTGAGTTTGGGTCTAATTGTCTACTGATGAGTATTTATAGCTAACTCAAATGATATGTATTTGTATCTATCAGTTTGAACCTATTATTAAGGTATTAGTTATCAATTAACGGAAAATCGACCATTTTTGACGTATTTTCATAGTTGGAAACTATGGTTCGATAAATCTCAAATGAATATATAGCTTTATCAAGCCTTTCTCGTAAAACTTTAGCCATTGACCGATTGATAAAACATTGTTCCATGACGAAAATTAAACGTCAAAATAAAAAGTGTTTAAAAGCATTCAGGGCAACCCATTGGATTGCCCTGAAATACTCATAAGAGATTATTACGATAAAGGATTTGAAAGCGATTGAGGCGCTTTAATACTGCTGATCGTAGAGCTTAACCGCCTGATCTGAAGTTCCGCCCTTCAAATAGCTTTCTTCAAGCGGGATAACTCCTGTCGGGAACTTAATATGGCGCTGGGTAAACTTAATAAATTCTTCAACCAAATGAGAATGGAACGATTTTTTGTTGTAACCCAAATAAATAATATGGAAAGGCTCACGAAGTTCTGCAATAGGCACTGTTACAAAGTTCTCTAAAGAAAGATCATCAAGCGTTTCAAGAATGACAGCCGTAATGCTTCTATCAGAAGCAACCAACGATGCAGCACTAATCTCATCATCAAAACCCTGTTCAACATGAAGATCATATGCTTTAAAAAGGCCTTCGAAGATAATGTGCATATATGATTGAGAACGGTAAGAAGTGAGTTTTACATCTTTCAATTCACGCAGTGATACCACTTCACGCTTTGCAAGTGGACTTGAAGAATTAACCGCAAGTACGACGTTCTGTGAAAACTGAGGTACAAATTCGATATCTTCACTTACCCCATCAAGCTTTCCACAGAAGACTACGTCGTATTTACCATCTTCAAGGCCTTTAAGGCATTCATAAGTAGTTCCCTGATAGATATCAAATACTACATCGTCACCAAAAGCGCCCTTGAAGGTGCTAAGCAAACGAGGGAGGTAGTTTCTCTGAATACTAATAACCGAACCAATACGAATTCGACCACTCAATCCAGAGTTATAAGCACGCATGATTTCAACAGCTTTGTCAATCTCATCTAAAGCTAAACAGATATGCTTGTTAAACTCTTCACCATACTCGGTAAGACGAACATTGCGCCCTACACGCTCAAAGAAAGGAACTCCAATTTCCTTTTCAAGGTTTTTGATCGAGTTAGAAAGAGAAGGCTGCGTAATGTAGAGACTTTCGGCAGCTTTACCATAATGCTCATACTTAGCAAGCGTGCGAAAGTAATACAGCTGAGCAAGGTTCATACAGTAGCCCTACCTTCCAAGCAACATTACAGAATATCTGTAATAACGAAACATAATAATGGGGATTCAAATGTTGCGTTAATGGATAAATCTGGTTAGATATTACCAGAAAACCATCAAAAAGAAATGAATTAATAGTGTAAAAGCTATTAAAAACAGATAGCGCCCTGCATGAGCAGAACGACCTATCCTCCCACGGACTACACCGCAGTACTTTCGGCGATGGGAAGCTTAACTACCGAGTTCGGAATGGGATCGGGTGATCCTTCCCTCTATGGTTCCGCTCATGCAAGGCGCTGATCTTATAACCTTGCATAAAACTTATTCGTTATATGCTTGTCAAAGGTATCTAAGCACCCTTGAGGGTTACATAGCGCATGTTTTAAGTGATTGATCAATTAGTAAACAATTAAAAGATGAAGAGCTCGGCCGATTAGTACCGCTCGCCTGAAACGATTGCTCGCCTTACAGCTGCGGCCTATCAAACTCCTAGTCTAGAAGTGGCCTTACCAAAAAGAGAACTCATCTTGAGGTCGGCTTCCCACTTAGATGCTTTCAGCGGTTATCACATCCGGACGCGGCTAGGCAGCCATGCTGTTGGTCAACAACTGCGACACCGGAGGTCCGTCCATCCCGGTCCTCTCGTACTAGGGACAGATCCTCTCAATTCTCTTACGCCCACGGAGGATAGGGACCGAACTGTCTCACGACGTTCTGAACCCAGCTCGCGTACCGCTTTAAATGGCGAACAGCCATACCCTTGGGACGTGCTCCAGCCCCAGGATGCGATGAGCCGACATCGAGGTGCCAAACCTTCCCGTCGATGTGGACTCTTGGGGAAGATCAGCCTGTTATCCCCGGAGTACCTTTTATCCGTTGAGCGACGGCCATACCACGCTGAGCCGCCGGATCACTAGAACCTGGTTTCCCATCTGCTCGACTTGTTTGTCTCGCAGTCAAGCCTGCTTATGCTCTTGCACTCAAAGGGACGGTTGCCGACCGTCCTGAGCAGACCTTACGTGCGCCTCCGTTACGTTTTAGGAGGCGACCGCCCCAGTCAAACTACCCACCTGACACGGTCCCCGCGCCGGATAACGGTCGCGGGTTAGGATGCCAGAACGTCGAGGGTGGTATTCCAAGGGCGACTCCCCAGAGACTGGCGTCCCTGGTTCAGCGTCTCCCACCTATCCTCTACACGGCGAACCGGCAGCCAATGTCAAGCTGCAGTAAAGGTTCACGGGGTCTTTCCGTCCTTCCGCGGGTAAGTCGCATCTTCACGACTAGTGCAATTTCACCGGGTCCATGGTTGAGACAGCGCCCAAATCGTTACGCCTTTCGTGCAGGTCGGAACTTACCCGACAAGGAATTTCGCTACCTTAGGACCGTTATAGTTACGGCCGCCGTTTACCGGGGCTTGGATTCGCCGCTTCGCGCAAGCTGACGGCTCCTCGTGACCTTCCGGCACCGGGCAGGCGTCAGACCCTATACGTCGTCTTACGACTTCAGCAGAGTCCTGTGTTTTTGATAAACAGTCGCTTGGGCCTATTTACTGTGACCGCCCTGGGCTCGGGGAGCAAGTCCCTCCACCCGAGGCGGCACCCCTTCTCCCGAAGTTACGGGGCAATTTTGCCGAGTTCCTTAACCATGGTTCTCCCGATCGCCTTGGTATGCTCTACCCACCCACCTGTGTCGGTTTGCGGTACGGGCCCCTGCGGGCTCCCTAGGGGGTTTTCTCGGGAGCATGGGCTCACTGGCTTCGCTCAGTCGCTTCGTCCGGCACCTCAGCCGTCGCGGGGGGCGCGTTTCACAACCCCCCAGCCTACGTGCCATCGCGGGGACGTCCAGAACCCCGTCCAGCTACCCTTCTCCGTCGCCCCATCGGTGATAGCGCCCGTTCGGGGGTGCAGGAATGTCCACCTGCTGTGCATCGGCTACGCCTTCCGGCCTCGCCTTAGCTCCCGACTGACCCTGGGAGGATTAGCCTTGCCCAGGAAACCTTGGGTTTACGGCGGCGGCGTTTTTCACGCCGCTCTCGTTACTCATGCCAGCATTCTCACTTCCGGCCGGTCCACGCCGGGTCGTCCCGGCGCTTCGCCCCAGACGGAAAGCTCCCCTACCGCCAGGCGAACCTGGCCCGCCGCTTCGGTACCATGCTTAGCCCCGTATATTGTCGGCGCATGTCCACTCGACCAGTGAGCTATTACGCACTCTTTAAATGAATGGCTGCTTCTAAGCCAACATCCTGGTTGTCTGAGCAAACGCACATCCTTTGCCACTTAGCATGGATTTCGGGACCTTAGCGGGCGGTCTGGGCTGTTTCCCTTTCGAACACACAGCTTAGCCCACATGTTCTGACTCCCGGACTCTGGACCGGCGGTATTCGGAGTTTGATTGGAGTTGGTAGGCGGTGAGGCCCCCGCGTCCATTCAGTGCTCTACCCCCGCAGGTAAACGTCCGAGGCTAGCCCTAAAGCTATTTCGGGGAGAACGAGATATCTCCGGGTTTGATAGGCCTTTCACTCCTATCCACAGGTCATCCCCCCAGTTTTCAACCTAGGTGGGTTCGGCCCTCCACGGGGTCTTACCCCCGCTTCAGCCTGCCCATGGATAGCTCACCCGGCTTCGCGTCTACGGCGCGCGACTGCTCGCCCGTTTCGGACTCGCTTTCGCTGCGGCTCGCTTGCTGGCTTAACCTCGCCACGCGCCGTAACTCGCTGGCTCATTCTACAAAAGGCACGCCGTCACAGCCCGAAGGCTGCTCCGACTGCTTGTAGGCAGACGGTTTCAGGTACTATTTCACTCCCCTCCCGGGGTGCTTTTCACCTTTCCCTCACGGTACTGGTCCACTATCGGTCACAGGAGAGTATTTAGGATTGGAGGGTGGACCCCCCAGCTTCCCACCGGGTTTCACGTGTCCGGCGGTACTCAGGAACCACACGGCAGTCCTCGCGGATTCGCGTACGGGGCTCTAACCCTGTCCCGCCGGCCTTCCCATGCCGTTCCGCTTCCGCGCGGTTTTGTAACTGCGCAGTGTGTGGCCCTACAACCCCGGCGGCGCTTGCGCGGCCGCCGGTTTGTCCTAGGTCCCCGTTCGCTCGCCACTACTAGGGGAATCTCGTTTGATTTCTCTTCCTCGGGGTACTTAGATGTTTCAGTTCCCCCGGTTGCCTCCACCCAGCCTATGTGTTCAGCTGGGGGTGACGGGAAATGACTCCCGCCGGGTTTTCCCATTCGGAGATCCGCGGGTCGAGCGGGCAAGTGCCCCTAACCGCGGCTTATCGCAGCTTGTCGCGTCCTTCGTCGGCTTCCTGTGCCAAGGCATCCACCGTCTGCCCTTACCATCTTCTCTTCGATGGCTCGAACATACTTGTCTATAGATGCGATCTTTGAAGAAGAATCTTCGTCACGCTATGCAGCTCTCAAGGTACGGCGGGGGAGCCCCCCGGGGACCGGACACTGCGCGCACGGGGGCGCGACGAAGAGCTCAGCGGGACTGACGGGCCGTCCGACTGGTCTGTCTTCTCTAGAAGAGGTGATTCTCCCTAGAAAGGAGGTGATCCAGCCGCACCTTCCGGTACGGCTA
>ENA-OPBG01002314-OPBG01002314.1-human-gut-metagenome-genome-assembly--contig:-NODE-2314-length-11400-cov-2.559101_pt1 | contig 11400 bp, 12 predicted proteins | sample MGYA00241065_ERZ501446 | MGnify/ENA primary metagenome ERZ501446 (study PRJEB25962, sample SAMEA2042632) | human gut metagenome | biome: human gut; feature: human-associated habitat; material: faeces...
CCGGAGGTGTTTCGTCCACCGAACCGCTGTCGCTGCACCCGCCACAGCACACAGTCAGCAGAACAAACAGACAGGCAGCCCGAAAAGGCCGCAAAAAAGCAGTAAAATTGGAGGTCATAGGCAAAATAATTTGGTTGAATGAATTGACAGGATAAAAATAACGCCTTTTTAGCTTATCGTTTCTCGCATTCCATACATAATCCCTCGCAAAAGATACATTATTGCCCGAAAAAGAGTATCCCGTATCGTTTCCCGACACAATCCCCGACCTGCAAGCACTTCGTCCGCAACCCGTCGGAACGCCCATTCTGCCCGCAGCTTCGCCGGGAAATCCGCCCCGGACAAAATAATCTCCGATCCACCGCAAATAAATTTGGCACTGCCCGGGGCTTTCACTATCTTTGTAGAAGATAGGAGGCGGTCCGGACAATTTCAGCCGACCGACGACCGCAGCGGACGCGCGGTACACTCGCGGACTTCGCCCCGCACGCAGACAGGAAGTCGAAAATTTTCGACGACCGGAAGCACAGCCTGCAAACGGTCTTTGCCGAACGTAGCGGACGAAGACAGAAGTTCGAAGTCAAGTTTGGCTTATCGCCCTCCTTTTCTTATCTTTGCAAACTCGAAATCAACACCCAAAAACATTCAATATGAGCATCGAACTCAGTGAACAGGAACAGTTACGACGCCAATCGCTCGCCGCACTGCGGGAACTCGGCATCGACCCCTATCCCGCCGCCCGCTACGAGGTGACGGCCACGGCACGCGAAATCGCCGAGAATTTCGATCCGGCGAAGAATAATTTCCAGGGCATCCGCATCGCCGGACGCATCATGTCGCGCCGCATCATGGGCAGCGCCTCCTTCTTCGAATTGCAGGACCACACGGGCCGCATCCAAGTCTATATCCGGCGCGACGACATCTGTCCCGAAGGAGATCCGACGCTTTACAACACGGTGTTCAAGAAGCTGCTCGACATCGGCGACATCGTCGGAGTCGAGGGTTTCGCATTCCGCACCAACACCGGCGAACTGTCGGTACACTGCCAGAAGCTGACCCTGCTCTCCAAATCGCTGCGGCCCCTGCCCGTCGTGAAAGAGAAGGACGGACAGACCTTCGACGCCTTCACCGACCCCGAAATCCGTTACCGCCAGCGCTACGTCGATCTGATCGTGAATCCCCACGTACGCGAGGTTTTCATCAAGCGTTCGAAGATCATCTCCACGATGCGCGAATATTTCAACCAGTTCGGGTACGTCGAAGTCGAAACCCCGATTCTGCAGCCTATTCCGGGCGGTGCGGCGGCACGTCCGTTCATTACCCACCACAACGCGCTCGACATCGACCAATACCTGCGCATCGCCAGCGAGCTGTACCTCAAGAAGCTGATCGTAGGAGGCTTCGACGGCGTGTATGAATTCGGCAAGAACTTCCGCAACGAAGGCATGGACCGCACGCACAACCCCGAATTTACCGTTATGGAGATTTACGTAGCCTACAAGGACTACCTCTGGATGATGGAGTTCACCGAACGGATGCTCGAAAAGGTCGCCCTGGCCCTGCACGGGACCACGACCGTGCAGATCGACGGCCGGGAGATTTCGTTCAAAGCCCCGTTCCGCCGCCTGACGATGACAGACGCCATCCGCGAAAAGACCGGCTACGACATCACGGGGCAGAGCGAAGAGCAGCTCCGCGAAGCCTGCAAACGCCTCGAAGTCGAGATCGACGACACCATGGGCAAGGGCAAGCTGATCGATGCCATCTTCGGCCAATACTGCGAGGAGGAGTTGATACAGCCCACCTTCATCATGGACTACCCGTGCGAGATGTCCCCCCTGTGCAAGCGCCATCGGTCGAATCCCGACCTCACGGAGCGTTTCGAGCTCTTCGTCAACGGCAAGGAGCTCTGCAACGCCTACTCCGAGCTGAACGACCCGATCGACCAGTTGGAGCGCTTCCAGGAGCAGTTGCGCCTCTCGGAGAAGGGCGACGACGAGGCTATGTTCATCGATATGGACTTCGTCCGCGCCCTCGAATACGGTATGCCGACCTGTTCGGGCATGGGTATCGGCATCGACCGCCTGACGATGTTCATGACGGGCAACAGTTCGATCCAGGACGTGCTCTTCTTCCCGCAAATGCGCCCCGAAAAGAAGGCCGTAAACGATCCTGCCGAGAAATACACCGCCCTCGGTATTCCCGAAGAGTGGGTTCCCGTCATACAGAAAATGGGCTACCTGACAGCCGATTCGCTCAAAAAGCTCTCTCCGGGCAAGTTCTTCAACGACCTGTGCGGTTTTAACAAAAAGAACAAACTGGGGCTGAAGGCTCCTTCGATGGAAGAGGTTAAAAAATGGTGCGAACAGGAGTAAATTCCGGAAGGTAATGACATCGGGAAGAAACATCTGGCTCGCAGGCATCTGCGCCGCAAGCGTACTCGCTGCGGGACTCCGGCTCGGCGACATCGTACCCGACTGGGTATTCCGCACACTTTGCACGCTGGCGCTGGGTACGATCTGGCTCCGCCTCGGGCAGCAGGTGTGGCATCGGTTGCGGCAACGGCAGCGCCCCTGGTTCCTCTTTTGGAACTATGCACTTCCCGTGCTGGTCGCCATCCCGACGCTGGCCAGCCTCTCCGACGACGTCGTTCCCGTGGACCAGCGATTTCTGGCCGCTGCTGCGACCGGAGCGGTTCTCGCCTGCATCTATCGTCTAATCTATCTTAAAAACAAAAATATGAGAAAGAAAATCGTTGCCGGCAACTGGAAGATGAATACACTTCCCGCCGAAGGCGTCGAATTGGCCGAAAACATCCGGGCCGACAGAAACCAGGTTTGTTCCTGCGTGAATTTCATCGTATGTCCGCCCTTCACCCACCTCGGCGGAGTCATCGAGGCACTTCGGGGTTCGGACATCGAAGTCGGCGCCCAGAACTGCGCGGCCGAAGACAAAGGCGCCTATACGGGCGAAGTATCTGCCGCGATGCTCGCAGCCTTGGGCTGCCGTTACGTCATCCTGGGTCACTCGGAACGCCGCCAGTACTACGGCGAAACCTCGGCGACGCTCAACAAAAAGATGGCGCAGGCATTCGCCAACGGTCTGCAACCGATCTACTGCGTGGGCGAGAACCTCGAGGAACGCGAAGCGGACCGCCACTTCGACGTAGTAAAGACACAGATCGAAGAGGTTATCTACAACCTCACGCCGGCCCAGTTCGCCCGAACCGTAATCGCCTACGAGCCCGTCTGGGCCATCGGCACGGGCAAGACCGCGACGGCAGAGCAGGCACAGGAAATCCACGCCTACATCCGCACGATCCTGCGCGAGAAATTCGGTGCGGCGGCCGATGAAACTCCTATCCTCTACGGAGGTTCCTGCAAACCGTCGAACGCCCCGGAACTCTTCGCCAAAGAGGACGTGGACGGCGGCCTGATCGGAGGAGCGGCGCTGAAGGCCGCCGATTTCCTGGCTATCGGCAAAGGTTTTCCGCAAAAATAATTTTGTGTCTTAAAGTATTGACAGACCGGATAATATCCGGTCTGTTTTTATTTTATCCGAAATCTCTCGCTGAAAAAAAATCAAAAAAAAGTTGCATTGTGAAAAAAACGCGTACATTTGCATCCAAAGAACAGTAGAAATGACAAGATTTTCGACGCAGAACTGGTGGTGGCGCTCTTTGTTTAAGGTAAACAATGAGTCCATTGGTATTTGTATGAAATAAGCCGAGAAAATCCGATCCATACAGTCAAAAATATCAAAAGCGTTGTTTGCCGAGCAGACAACGCTTTTTTCGTAACTCCCACGTAATATTGAAAATTACAATATAATAAAAACAAACGATTATGAAAACGAAAAAAATTATCCTACCCGAATCCCAGATGCCGACCCAATGGTACAATATTGTCGGCGATATGACCAATCGACCGCTTCCACCACTGAACCCGACGACCAAAGGACCTGTGACACTCGAACAATTGAGTACCATTTTCGCCGAAGAGCTGATGAAGCAGGAATTGTCCACCGAACGCTACATCGACATTCCGGAAGAGGTGCAGGATCTATACAAGATCTACCGCTCTACCCCGCTGGTACGTGCCTACGGCTTGGAAAAGGCTCTCGACACCCCGGCCAAGATCTACTTCAAGAACGAGAGCGTATCGCCCGTCGGCTCGCACAAGACCAACACCGCGATTCCACAGGCTTACTACAACTACAAGCAGGGAATCCGCCATCTGACCACCGAAACCGGAGCAGGACAGTGGGGAGCCGCGATGTCAATGGCTACGCAGCACTTCGGCATCGACCTGAAAGTTTTCATGGTCAAGGTGAGCTTCAACCAGAAACCCTACCGCAAGCTGATGATGAACACCTGGGGCGCAGACGTGTATGCCTCGCCGAGCGAAATTACAGCCGCCGGACGGGCCGCCCTTGCAAAGAACCCCAACGATTCGGGCAGTCTGGGCATGGCGATCTCCGAAGCCGTAGAAATGGCGCTGCAAAATCCTCAGGATACCCGTTACTGTTTGGGTTCTGTTTTGAACCACGTACTGTTGCACCAGACGATCATCGGCGAGGAGGCCGTGAAACAGATGGAGCTGTTCGGGGAGTACCCGGACGTGGTGATCGGTTGCTTCGGAGGAGGCAGCAACTTCGCCGGCATCAGCTTCTCGTTCCTGCGCGATAACCTGACCAAAGGTAAAAATACCCGCGTAATCGCCGTCGAACCCCAATCGTGTCCCAAGCTGACGCGCGGTGAGTTCCAGTACGACTTCGGCGACGTGGCAGGCTTCACTCCGCTGCTCCCGATGTACACGCTGGGCCACAACTTCCACCCGTCGGACATTCACGCCGGAGGTCTGCGCTATCACGGAGCCGGTTCGATCGTGAGCCAGCTGCTGAAAGACAAGGTCATCGAAGCCCAGTCCGTGCCGCAGACGGAAACTCTGGCCGCAGGCGTTCTCTTCGCCCGTACGGAAGGTATCATCCCGGCTCCGGAATCGGCTCACGCCATCGCACAGGCGATCCGCGAAGCGAAACGGGCGAAGGAGGAAGGCGTTTCCAAAACGATCCTCTTCAACCTCTCGGGGCACGGACAGATCGACCTGTACGCATACGAGCAGTATTTCGCCGGAAAACTTCGGGATTATGAAATTTCAGACAACGAAATCCGCAGTACGCTCAACGAGCTGGAAAAAATTATCTAACAGCGCAACTTTTTCATAGCAAATTTTAACAGTGGCGGCGGATGAAATGTTTCATCCGTCGCTTTTTTCATCCTCGGCCTGTCCATTCATCTACAAAAAAACTGTACAAAGAGCTTCCGTCTCCGCAACATCTTCCCGTTCTCCCAAATGCGGTCCGTCATCCCTCTTTTGTGGAAAATCGTCCGGCCAGCCGACTCGTACAAGCAATACGATACGCCTCATCGACAGTGCAATCCTAAAACGCACCCCTCGCAAAGCACCACATAATGAAGGAATAGCCTGAAGTAAAGTCCCACCATTGCCGATGCAACGAATACCGACAGAACCGGAATCATCCTTGCCACAGATTTCCCCCTCCGCCCGCCGAACACTCCGTATAAGATTCGGCATTGGCAGTAATGCGGCATAGGTCGTTAAATTCCCTCCCCCCCCTCCATAAAATCCCGTGCAAACCAAAATAATAACCGAATAAATGAAAAAACTATGGCGATTCTGATCGGGTTAAAGTTGTGAAGCCGTTACGAACCAAAATAACGACAGCCCTGGGAATGCCAAGTAACCGAATCAGCTTCGGCGGACAAAAGCGACGTGCTTCCGAAAACAGACCGAACCGGAAACAGGACGAAATCGAGAGCAAAGAGTATTGTCACGAAAAACAAAGAATACGGGCTACTGTTTTATGTGCTATTTTGACCAATAAGCCAGAATACGGAAAGTCATACCGGAACCGGCCTGCAAAGAGATCTATGCCGCCTCGGATTTTCCGAACGATCCGGAAATATGAATTCAAGTCCGACGGCACCACAAAAAAAGGACGATGTCGAAACACCGTCCTTTTTCTTCCAACCGTATTCGGAATTACATCTTCTTGCCCACGTTGGTCTTCTTGGCAACCTTCGGAGCGGCAACCTTGGCAGCTTTGGGAGCGGCCGGCTTCGCAGCCTTCGGAGCGGCGGCCTTCTTGGGTGCGGCTTTCTTAGTAGTTGTAGCTTTCTTGGCAGCCGGTTTCGCAGCTTTCTTCTCCTCGCCGCCTTCAGTGGCCGGAGCTGCTTCGGCAGCAGCATCGGCAGCCTTCTTACCGCGCGAGCGACGGGTCTTGGGTTTCGCCTCGGCAGCCGTCGGAAGAATACCCAACGTGTAAGCCTCGTTGAAATCGACAAATTCGATGATGCACATATCGGCGGCATCGCCCAACCGGAATCCGGTCTTCAGGATGCGGGTGTAACCGCCCGGACGATCTGCGATTTTCGGGGCGATCGTGCGGAACAGCTCCGTCACGGCCTCCTTCTGCTTCAAATACGAGAATACGATACGACGCGAATGGGTCGTGTCCTCTTTCGACTTGGTCACCAGCGGCTCCACGAACTGCTTCACAGCCTTCGCCTTGGCAACGGTGGTCTCGATACGCTTGTGCAGAATCAGCGACGACGCCATGTTCGATAACATAGCCTTGCGGTGGCCGGCCTGTCTGCCCAGGTGATTGAAATTCTTATTGTGTCTCATTTAAGTTAGTCTTTATCAAGTTTGTAGATAGATACATCCATGCCGAACTTCAGATTGAGCGACGCGAGCAGCTCGTCGAGCTCCGTCAGCGACTTCTTACCGAAGTTGCGGAATTTGAGCAGATCGTTGCGATTGAGTTTCACCAGGTCACCCACCGTATCCACATCGGCGGCTTTCAGACAGTTCAAAGCACGAACGCTCAGATCCTGATCCGAAAGTTTCGTCTTGAGGAGTTGGCGCATGTGCAGGATATCCTCGTCGAACTCCTCCGCACCGTTCGTATCCTCCATATTCACGGTGATCTTCTCGTCGGAGAAGAGCATGAAATGTTGGATGAGAATCTTGGCTGCTTCCTTCAAAGCATCCGTCGGGTGAATTGATCCGTCGGTAGTAATCTCCAAATTCAACTTCTCGTAGTCGGTTTTCTGTTCGACACGGTAGTTCTCGATCGAATATTTCACGTTCTTGATGGGCGTGAAAATCGAGTCGATCGGAAGCGTACCGAACTCACAATCGGCGGGAGTATTCTCCTCGGCAGGCACGTAACCGCGTCCTTTGCCGATGGTGAGCGTGAGTTGCATTTTAGTACCGGGTGCCAGATGACAGATAACCAATTCGGGATTCAATACCTTGAAGAACGAGAGGTAGTTCGAAATATATCCTGCCGTCAGCTCCGTTACACCCGCCACATTGACCGATACCTTCTCGGCATCCTGGTTGTCAACCGTGCGGATAAAACGAACTTGCTTGAGATTCAGGATGATGTCGATCATACCTTCCATCACTCCAGGGATAGCGGCAAACTCATGGTCCACGCCGGCAACCTTGACGGTCGTAATCGCATACCCCTCCAGCGAGGAGAGCAGGATACGGCGCAAAGCGTTACCGACGGTCATACCAAACCCAGGCTCCAGCGGTCGGAATTCGAACTTTCCGAACGACGAAGTGGATTCGAGCATGATAACCTTTTCAGGTTTCTGAAATGCTAATATTGCCATAATATTGAATTGGTTGTTTAATTACTACTTGGAATACAACTCGACGATAAGCTGCTCCTTGATGTTTTCGGGAATCTCCTCGCGCTCGGGACGCTGCAGGAACTTGCCGGCCATAGCCGCACCGTCCCACTCGAGCCAAGCGTAGCGGCTCTTCGAACCGCCGGCCAGAGATCCGACAATGACTTCCAAACTTTTCGACTTTTCACGTACCGACACGATGTCGCCCACTTTGAGCGAGTAGGACGGAATATTCACCACGTTGCCGTTTACGCAGATGTGGCAGTGCGACACCAACTGGCGGGCAGCGGCGCGCGTCGGAGCGATGCCCAGACGATATACCACATTGTCCAGACGGCATTCGAGCAGCTTCAGCAGGTTCTCACCCGTGATACCGCCCATACGGGCAGCCTGCTCGTACGTACGGGAGAACTGTTTCTCCAGAAGACCGTACGTAGCCTTCGCCTTCTGCTTCTCGCTGAGCTGCTGGCCGTACTCCGATACTTTTTTGCGCTTGCGTGCAAGACCGTGCTGTCCGGGAGGGAAATTCCGCTTCTCGAGAACTCTGTCCGCACCGAAAATAGCTTCGCCGAACTTTCTGGCGATCTTGGATTTAGGTCCTATATATCTTCCCATTGTATTAACTTTTTAAAATCAGATAAAATAGTTTTTACGTAACACCTGCCGGCCGAATTATACACGACGGCGGTTAGGAGCACGGCAACCGTTGTGCGGCATCGGAGTAACGTCGATGATCTCCATTACCTCCAGACCGGCTCCGTGGATGGTACGCACGGCAGACTCACGGCCTGCACCCGGACCTTTCACGTAAACTTTCACCTTACGCAAACCCATGTCGTAAGCAACCTTCGCACAATCGGCAGAAGCCGTCTGCGCTGCATAGGGAGTATTTTTCTTCGAACCGCGGAAACCCATCTTACCTGCCGAAGACCAGCTGATTACGTCGCCGACCTCGTTGGTGATGGTGATGATCACGTTGTTGAAAGTAGAGTGTACGTAGGCCATACCCACGGCACCGACCTTAACAACCTTCTTCTTGACTGTTCCAGTTTTCTTTGCCATAACTCTCTAATTATTACTTCGTTGCCTTTTTCTTGTTTGCGACGGTCTTCTTCTTGCCTTTACGCGTGCGGGCATTGTTCTTGGTGCTCTGACCGCGAACCGGAAGACCCAGACGGTGGCGGATACCCCGGTAGCAGCCGATATCCATCAGACGTTTGATATTGAGCTGTACGACCGAACGGCATTCGCCCTCGACCTTGATACCCATATCCGCGATCTTCGAACGAATTGCGCCGACCTGTTCATCCGACCAATCCTGAACCTTGAGGTCGTAGCTGATACCGGCCTCGTCGAGAATTTTGCGGGCGGTCGAGCGACCGATGCCGTAGATATACGTCAAGCCGATCTCGCCGCGTTTGTTTTTTGGTAAATCTACACCTACTATACGTGCCATAAAATTTCTCTTTCTTTAATTAATCGTTTAAACATTACCCTTGGCGCATTTTAAACTTGGGATTCTTCTTGCAGATCACATAAAGTTTGCCTTTACGCTTCACGATCTTGCAATCCTCGCTTCTCTTTTTGATTGATGCTTTTACTTTCATGGTTTTCAAGCAATCTAATGGTTATTTGTACCTAAACGAGATACGCCCCTTACTCAAATCGTAAGGCGTCATCTCCACTTTCACTTTATCCCCGGGAAGAATCTTGATGTAGTGCATTCGCATCTTGCCGGAGATATGGGCCGTGATCACGTGGCCGTTATCCAACTCCACGCGGAACATCGCGTTGGACAACGCCTCGATGATCGTACCGTCCCGTTCGATCGCAGTTTGTTTTGCCATAGAGTCTTACTTGTTTATTGCCTGTTCGATAATACTGAAATCCGTCAGAACGTCCGGTCCGTCCTTGCCCACCGCCACCGCGTACTCGAAGTGAGCCGCCGGCTTGCGGTCACGGGTCGTAACCGTCCAACCGTCCCGTTCGAAAACCACCGCCTTGGTGCCCATGTTGATCATGGGTTCAATACAGATGACCATTCCCTGTTTGAGAAGCGGTCCTCTGCCGCGTGCGCCGTAGTTCGGAACACCCGGGGCCTCGTGCATCTTACGCCCCAGACCGTGTCCCTCCAACTCCCGGACAACGCCGTAGCCGAAACTTTCGGCATACTCCTGCACAGCCGCGGAAATGTCGCCTACGCGATTTCCGGCCTTGGCCTGTGCCGTACCTTTGCGAAGAGCCTCTTTGGTGACTTCCATCAGTTGCCGTACTTCCTCGGCAACTTCTCCCACGGCGAACGTATAAGCCGAATCACCAACAAACCCCTTCATAAACGTACCGCAATCCACCGATACGATGTCTCCCTCACGGAGAACTCTCTTGGATGACGGAATACCGTGCACCACCTCTTCGTTGATCGAAATACACAGCGAAGCGGGGAATCCCTGGTATCCGAGAAAAGCAGGAACTGCTCCGTGCGAACGGATGAAATCCTCGGCGAGGGTATCCAACTCCTTGGTCGTAACGCCCGGTGCGATGTGGCGACCCACCTCGGCCAGCGTCCGGCTCACGAGAAGATTGTTCTCACGGAGCAGCTCTATCTCTTCTTCAGTTTTTAAGTATATCATTCTTTCAGAACTCTCTTGAACAACAATTAGTAGCGGCCCTGAATGCGTCCTGTCTTCATCAGACCGTCATAGTGACGCATCAGCAGGTAGCTCTCTATCTGCTTCAGAGTGTCGAGGATCACACCGACCATAATCAGCAGCGAAGTACCTCCGTAGAAATAGGCGAACGCCTGCTGAATGTTCAGGAACTTCATGGCCAGCGCCGGCAGAATCGCCACCAGAGCCAGGAAGATGGAACCGGGAAGAGTGATTCTCGTCATGATGGTATCGATATAGTTCACCGTCGCCTTGCCCGGCTTTACACCCGGGATGAAGCCGCCGTTGCGCTTCATATCGTCAGCCATCATTTGAGGATTGATAATAATCGCCGTGTAGAAATAAGTAAAGGCGACTACCAGGATGGCTGCAGGATTCACATGATAGGTTTCTAAAAGCCTCTCCACTCTTCTTGTCATAGTAGTGGTCTTTCCGGAACCAGGACCTGCAAGGAGCATCATGGGCCCCTTGAAATGGTTCACTGCTTTTTCCTGAGCTAGATTTTTATTCATAGTCCACTGCTTTCTAATCTTCAGCTTAATTTCTCTATGGCTGCTTTCAGTCTCCGGATGCTCTCCTCTTTTCCCAGAACCTCCAGAATCTCCGTGGCTCCTGCCGGAGTCATTTGTTTTCCGGATAAACCGGTACGGATAGGCCAAAGCACCTGGCCGTTTTTATAGCCGTTCTCTTTTGCAAAACCGCAGAGCAGCTCATAGAGAGCGTCATTTTCATAGCAATCCTGGGCCTCCAGTACAGGAAGCACCTTCTGCAATACTTCCAGAGAAACCTCCGGATTTGTTTTCATTTTCTTATGGGTATACATAGACACATCATACTCCGGCACTTCCTGGAAGAAATCAATCAGCCCGGGAATATCCGGGAAGATTTCAATTCTGGTCTTAGCCATGGCTGCAATTTTCTTCAAATCCAAGTCTCTGGAAATGGTCTTTTCCAGGTAAGGCAGTGCCATGTCGTAAAATTTCCGGAAATCCATGGCCTTCATGTACT
>ENA-OPBG01002315-OPBG01002315.1-human-gut-metagenome-genome-assembly--contig:-NODE-2315-length-11394-cov-2.455243_pt1 | contig 11394 bp, 8 predicted proteins | sample MGYA00241065_ERZ501446 | MGnify/ENA primary metagenome ERZ501446 (study PRJEB25962, sample SAMEA2042632) | human gut metagenome | biome: human gut; feature: human-associated habitat; material: faeces...
CAAAGCCCCTGACCTGCACCGTCCGCAAGACGCTGGCTGATGAGAGCGTCAAGGAGTGCATCATCTACTCCGGCACCAAACAGGTGGAGAAGGTGGAGTTTGAGGCCGGTGCTGGCGAGGCTGGCGCACTGGTCGAGGCCTTTGCTGCTTCCAAGAACTTCATCGCCACCGTCAAGACCGGCCAGACCGCCAAAGAGCTGGCTGATGTATCTCAGACCCTGTTTACTGCCGGCACGAATCCCACCGTCAACAACGGTGCGTATTCCGATGCTCTGGAGCTGGTGGAGCCTTTCGAGATCAATACCCTGTGCGTGGACACTGAGGACAATGCCGTGCATCTGCTGGTGCAGTCCTTCATGTCCCGCATGATGGATGTCGGCAGCCTGATGACCGCGGTCGTTGCCGAGAAAAAGGGCACTGCTCTTGATGACCGCATGACCCATGCCGCTGCTTTCAATGACGAGCGCATGATGTACGTTCTGAACGCCTCCGCACAGTATGGTGATACCATGCTGGACGGCTATCAGACTGCTGCCCGGCTGGCCGGTCTGATCGGTGCGACTTCCGCAAGTTCCTCCCTGACCCATACCGTTATCAACGGCTTCTCTGGTCTGGGCGAGCCTCTGTCCAATACTCAGATCATTAAGGCCGAAAAGAAGGGCTGCATCGTGCTGAGCATGAACAAGTCCGGCCAGGTCTGGATTGACAGCGCAATCAACACCCTTGTCACCCCGCCTGCTGACCGTGACGAGGGATGGAAGAAGATTCGCCGCACCAAGACCCGCTACGAGCTGATTCGCCGCTGCAATACCACCAACGACAACATGGTTGGTAAGGTTGATAATGATAATGCTGGCCGTGCTGCCATTATCAGTGCCCTGCAGACCATTGTCGATGAGATGGTGGCCGAGAGCAAGCTGGTTTCTGGCACCGTTGCTCTGAACCCTGCGTATATCCCCAACGGTGACAGCGCATCCAGATTGATGTTATCGACAAGGATTCTGCCGAGCACATCTACACCGACTTCCTGTTCCGTTTCGCAACCACGGACAGCGAGTGAGAGGAGGAAATCTAAATGCGTAACACTTCTTCTGCGAGCGATTCCCGCCGCACCCGTTCTGGCAAGGACGCTTCTGTCTATAACGAGAATGGCGTGATGGTGGCGTATATCGAAACCTTCAAATCCACTGTGAACTTCGCCAACTCCAAGTACAAGGTGCTGGGCGATATGCAGGAACACGCTACTCCCGGTAGCTATACCGTCACCCTGAGCTTCTCTGCCATCACCATTATGAGTGAGGAGTTCTTCACCGATGTGATGGCGGCCATGGAAATCGGCGAATCTCCCCGCTGGAACATTCAGGGTGCTCTGGGTGGCCGCGATGGCGATGAGGAGCGCGTCATGTACCGTGACGTTCTGCCTGATGGCGATATCGACATCCAGAACTACACCGTGGGCGATACAATCAAGCGGCAGTTTAACTGCTTCGTCAACAAGCCCCCGAAGCTGGCAAGCCTGCTGGCCGCGTAAGGCTGCATAACCCGATACCCGTTCCGTAACCCGCATGAGGGGAGGCAATGAGCTTCCCCTCATGTTTATTTTTATATTATGACAAGGAGACATTTACGATGGCTGATTTTAAGAAAGGCGTTTCCCTTATGACTGATACTTCCGAAGCTGCTGTGCCTGAGGTCGATGATACCGAGTACACCAAGGACGAGGCCAAGAGCATTATCAAGGCCAACGAGGAGAACTTCATTCAGGGCCTGATTGATGCCGCTGGCTTCAACGCAACCGAAACCCAGCGCATCGAGATCGCCCGTGAAGGCCGCCTCTTCTTTGCCTTCAACATCCACCCTCTGACCTCCACCGACTATAACCGCTGCAAGGAGAAGCACACCAAGTACGTCCGCAGCAAGCAGCTTGGTATGAAGCTGCCCGAAACCACCGACAGTGTGAAGTACCGCTCCGAGATTATCTATCAGGCCACTACCGAGGATGACCGCAAGAAGCTGTGGGGCAACAAGGCCATCTGGGATGCGCTGCTTGCACAGGGTCTGCAGATCATGGGGCCTCTGGATGTCATCGACTATTGTCTGAAGGCTGGCGAGAAAGACCGCGTCATTGACGCCATCGACAAGCTGAGCGGCTTCGAGTCCGATTTGGAGGAAGTTGCAAAAAACTGATACAGTCCGGTGGGAAGCTGTGCCTGCTGCATCACATCTTCCAGCGCACCGGCATAACCCCTGACGAGTTCTATTTGAAGCCGCCCGGAGTGCAGACCTTTATGCTTGCCTCCATGCGGGTAGCCATTGAATCCATGCAGAAGGGAGGGGACGAAAATGGCTGAAACAATCCGAATTGAAATCCCTATTGAAACCGTGGACAAAACCGACCCCGGTGTGTCCAATGCCACCAAAAAGCTGGGGAAGCTGGGAGATGCTGCTGATAAAGCTGGCCAGTCTGTTGATAGGAGCCGCGAATACGTCTCTAAATTCGATGAACAGGCCAGCAAAACCCAGCAGAACCTTGCGAAGTGGGCCAAGGAAAAGTACCAGATTTATCTGGAGGCCAAAGAGAACATCTCTCCTGTCCTCGATACCATCGGTGGCGGCGTAAAATCTCTGGCAGGCAAGACGTGGAGCTTCACCCTGAAAGCTCTGGACTTCGCCACCACTCCGGTTAGAACCTTGCTGAATCTGCTAAAAAACCCCCTGCTTCAAGCGGGGGCTTTTTTCGGGGTAAGTTTGGGGCTGACCGATACCATCAACACCCAAAAAGACTTTGAAGCGGCCATGTCGCAAGTGCAGGCCGTGAGCGGAGCTGATTCCGATGAGCTGGATCAGCTGACCAAGAAGGCAGAAGAGATGGGCGCGACCACAAAATTTACCGCCACCGATTCTGCTGAGGCTTTTAACTATATGGCCATGGCCGGTTGGAAAACGGAGGATATGCTGGATGGCATCTCCGGTATTATGCAGTTGGCCGCTGCCGCGAACGAAGACCTTGGCACGACCTCTGACATCGTAACGGATGCTCTGACCGCCTTCGGCCTGAAGGCTTCCGATGCGGGGATGTTCTCTGACGTGCTGGCCGCTGCATCTTCCAACGCGAACACGAATGTCAGCATGATGGGCGAAACATTCAAGTTTGCAGCTTCTATGGCTGGTTCTCTGGGCTACTCCGTTCAGGATGTTGCCCTGATGACTGGCCTGATGGCAAACAGCGGCATCAAAGCTTCCATGGCTGGTACTGCCCTCAACTCCATCATGACAAGACTTTCCACAAATACGCACCATGCCCGTGATACTCTGGAGGAGCTTGGCATCAAGTTCTTTGACGCTCAGGGCAACGCACGTCCTTTGGTGGATGTCATGGAAGAACTACGCGATGCTACCGCCAATATGAATGATGAGCAGAAAACAAGCGTTGCGAATGCCATTGCCGGCACAAACTCTCAAAAGGGACTGCTGGCCATTCTGAACGCCTCCGAGACCGACTATAACAAGCTGGCAAACGCCATCGACAATGCTGCTGGCGCGTCCGAGCGCATGGCCGACACCCAGCTCGACAACCTGTCTGGCTCCATCACGCTGCTGCAATCTGCTGTGGATGGCGTAAAAATCAGCTTTGGCAGCCGCCTGAATCACTACGTTCGGGATGTAGCAGACGGCCTGACCGCCGCCATGCCTGATGTCGAAGCTGCCCTGAGCGACTTTATGGACTTCGTTGACCGCAAATACGATGTCATGCAGGCAAAGATGCGTGACCTGACCGCGTCCGATGAGTGGCAGAATGCCGACTTTGGCGGGCGTGTAAAGCTGGCGTGGGACGAAATCGTTGCTGAGCCTTTCGGCGAATGGTGGAAGAACACCGGCAAGTCTATGGTCTCCAATATTGCCGGAGATGTTGGCCGCGGCATTGGCTCTGGCATCGGTGCTGGGCTGATGATGCTGCTGGGAATTGATGTGTCCGATTCCGTAAATGAGGGCGCATCTGTTGGCAAGGCTTTTGCTCAGGGCTTTGCCGATGGCTTCGATTTTGACACCATCAAAGACGGCCTGTTGTCTGGCATTGGCAACCTGTTCTCCAGTGCTGGAAAGCTGCTGCCGGGAGGCAAGAGCGCAGACCTCGGCTCTGTTGTGTCTGCCGCTATCATCGCGAAAGCTGCAATGCCTGCTGTGGGTGTTGGCAAAGATGTCTGGACTATCGGAAAGGGCATTTTTGGCGCACAGGCTTCCCTTGGCGGCGCGTCTCTGGCCGGAACCATCGCAGGCTCTACCGGCAACGCTATGGTTGCTGGCACTGGCGTTCTGGGCGGCCTTGCAAATGTCGGCTATGCTGTGGGTGGCGGCAGCAAGGCCGGTCTGTACTTCGGCAGCACCTCTGGTGCCCTGTCTGGTGGCATGGCTGCTTTGGAAGGTGCTGGAGCTGTGGCCGGCGCCGTTACTGCTGGCGCAACCCTTATCAGTGCCGGTATTGACGCCTACACTGCTATGAAGTCCAGCGATAAGGAAAAGCAGGCCGCTTATGGGCAGTCTGCCGTATGGAAAGCTGGCGGTGTGGCCACTGGTGCTGCTGCCGGTGCCATGCTCGGCTCTTTTATCCCCGGTGTGGGTACTGTTGTCGGCGGCCTTGTTGGTGCTGGTATTGGCGGCCTGACCGGGTATATAGAGGGCAAGCGCATCAAAAAGGAGTATCAGGAGAGCGCGGAAGCTGAGGCCCTGACCAACGAGAAGCTCCAGAAGGTCTATGAGATCACCGGTTCTTCCACCGACAGCGTGAACTTCAAAACCAAGTCTTTGACCGAGGCCCTGAAGGACACAACCGTGACCACTGAGGAGTTCAATACTATGCTCCAGAGGGCCGTGTCTGATGACCTTATCGAGCATTTTGGCAGCCTGCACCTCTCTCTGACTGAAATCAAGGAGGCCGCCTCCTCCATTGCTTTTGACGGCGCAGAGACGAGGTTTAACAACTTCTCCACTGCTGTGCAAGATGTCGAAAGCTCTCTTTCCTCTGTAAAGTCCACCTTTAGCAGCTTGGAAAAAGAGAACTGGAAGATGAGCCTCGGCACCCATGTGACCGAAGCTGACGTGAAGGAGTACCGCTCCAGCATTGACCAGATGTTGTCCAGCACTGCAACTTACCTCGAAAACAAGCACTACGAGGCAAGTATGGCCTTCAAGCTCATTATGGGCGAAGATGCCAACACGGACGGTCTGGATGCCACCTATTCTGCCATTGATGCCCAGCTGGATGGGCTGAAGGAAAAGCTCAACACAGCCATAGATGCCAATATTAAGCTGAACGGTGGCGTTCTGAAGCTGGACAGCGATAGCGAAATCCTGAGCTTGCAGCAGCAGATTCAGGATATTACCAATCAGGTGAGCACGGCGCAGGAAAATGCCAAGTTTGATACCCTGAAAATCAAATACGGCGGGGCTGCTCTGGATGCTGAATCCTTTGCCAGCCTGCAAGAGGAACTGAAGAACACGGTCAGCAGCATGACCAGCCAGTACGATGAGGCTCTGGAAGTGAACGTGACCAACCTTCGGCTCCAGCTTGACCGCGGAGACATCAACCAAGCCGAATATAACCGCCAGCTGCAGGCTCTTACGGATAGCTATCATGCACAGGTGTCCGACCTCCAAGTGCGTGTTGAATCTTTCCAGCTTGATTCTATTGCTGAAGCTTATAGCTCTGCTCTGGACGGTATCTTGCCCGACCTGAAAGGCACGACCTCCGAGAAGCTGCAGCAGGCTATGGACGCGGCCTTGAAGGAAAAGCCCAACGTGGCAGACTGGACGAGCTCTGATGTTGTGGAGTGGTTCGACCTGAACGGCATGGATGCCGAAACGCAGGCAGCCCTCGTGGAGCGGCTGAAGGCAGTTGCGGACTCTATGCCTGCTTCGTTTGCTGATTCCATCCGCGGCAGCGGTCTGGGAAAAGCGGCCCGGGACGCAGTAGACGATGAGCTGGATGCTGTTTCTGCTACCAAGTTCAAAAAAGATGTCTACGCCCAGTTCAATCTTCACTCCTCCATGAACAGTGTCGTTGCTCCCTCTTCCTCTGGCTCCAGCAGCTACACAAGCCCTGTGACCGGCAAGACTGTCACCCCGTATGCTGCTGGCTATCATGGCATGAGCATCGGCGGCCACGCAACCGGCGGCATGGTGAATGGCCGCGAGCTTTCGTGGGTCGGTGAGGAAGGCCCTGAGATGATTATTCCGCTCGTTCCCGCAAGGCGCGAGCGGGCTGTTGAGCTGTACCAGCAAGCCGGAGAAATCCTCGGCGTGACTGCCCATGCAAATGGCGGTCTGGTTGGCTCTGACTCCAGCAGCTACACAAGCCCGGTGACCAGAAACTATATGGACAGCTATTATGACGGCCACACGAGCCGCCACAATGAGTTTTCCTCCGATACGGTAGATTATCTGTCTCAGACTGTAAACGAGGCTCCTGTGGCCTCCAATCTGTTCTCTGAGGATGATTCCACCGCATCCATAAGCTCCAGCTCTCAGAACGTGGCCTCTACCTCCCAGAATGTGACCGTGCGACCCGAAGTTACGGTTAAGGTTGACGTAAACCCTGAGTTCAACATCACCGGCGGCGAGAAGTCCGAAGACGAAATCATGGCCGTCATCCGGCGGCACATGAAAGAGATGGCAGACGAGATCGGCGGCGAGCTTGCAACGAAGCTCGATGAGGTGTTCTCTAATATGCCGCTGAAGGGGGTGAGCGCATGATTTGCCTGATTCCCGCAGGAGGCGGTACGCCGTTTTTCTTCACCCCTCTTCCTGAACAGGTCGAGGTGAAGTATGGAGCAAAATACCAGACCTTCGACACCATTTCCCGCGGTACTGTGAAGGTGCCGCGCGGAACTGATGTCACGGAGGTTTCTTGGAGCGGAGAATTTTTCGGATTCCCGCGCCGGAATGAAACCATCGTAAACAGGATGTTCTGGACGCTCCCTGCTGCTGCTCGCAGCATCATCGAGGAGTATGTAGATAACGAAACCGTTCTGACCCTTATCATCACTGATATTTGGCTGAATATTGACGTTACCATATCTTCTTTCCACACAACCGGGTATGGCGCGTTCGGGAACCTGAAGTACGACATCTCTTTTGCACAGAAAAAGCCTCTCGAAATCTACACAACGGATGAACTGAACACCGATTCCTATGTGAAAAAAACCAACCCGCGCACTGACCTTGCTGCTGCAAGCACTGGTTCTGGCCAGAGCTATACCGTGAGCAGTGGAGACAGTCTCTGGAAGATTGCCCAGAAGCAGTACGGGGATGGCTCCAAGTGGAAGAAAATCTATGATGCCAATAAAGACGCTATCGAAGCTGCTGCTAAAAAGCACGGCAAAAAGAGCAGCGACAGCGGCAAGTGGATTTACCCGGGGGCCTCCCTGATTATTCCGTAGGAGGCTGCCCATGGTCGATGTTGCAAAGCTGAAGTACAGCGTTTCCGTTGTCGGTGATGATGGAACGCAGTACAACATCAAAAACTATATCGAAGCTCTGGGCTGGGAAGAAGCCAACAAGGAAATCTCCATGCGGCTGACCTTCAAGGCCCGGAATGATACCACATCGAAAGGCCAGCTCTCCAGCGTTGTGAAGCTGGGGAGCCTTATCGTGGTAACTGCCAGCGATGGCGGTTCCTTCAATGGTGAGGTGGCCCGCGGTTTTGTGGAGAAGTGGAACCCGCAAGACCGAAACTCTGCTTCCGACCTGTCCTGTATCTGCTATGATGAGTTGTACAAGCTGCAAAAGAGTCAGGACAACGTTTATCTGCCTGATGGCACCGGCACACAGTCTGCAATCCAAAAGATTTTGGACGAATGGGGCGTTGCCATTGGGCAGTATAAGGGGCCGAATGCCACGCATGGAAAGCTGACCTTCAAAAACAAGTACCTTTCGGACATCATGCTGGAGCTGCTGGATGATGCCGTAAAGAAGGGCGGCGAGAAGTGCGTTATCCGGGCCACGAAGGGCAAGGCCGAAATCGTTCCCCTTGGCGGCAATGATGATGTCTACGTTTTCAAGCTTGACAACACCATTTCCGTCAGCAACAGCCTCAGCACCGAAGACCTTGTAACGAAGGTCAAGGTCGTTGGCCAAGAGAATAAGAGCGGCCAAAGTAAAGTCGAGGCCACTCTGGATGGCCTTACCCAGTACGGAACTAGGCAGCGCATCTACCGCCGAGGCTCGGACGAAAAGCTGGCTGATGCTAAATCTGCGGCGCAGGCCATTCTTGATGAGGACGGCAAGGTTGTGGAGGAGGTATCTGTCAACACACCGGACATCCCGTGGCTGCGGAAAGGGCATCTCGTCTGTCTGAAAGCTGGCACATCGCAGGGCAGCTATTATGTGCGCGGCGTTGTGCATAATGCGGAAAGCCTGACCATGACGCTTGACCTCCTGAAGGCTCCCGATGATGGCGGCGATTCTGGGGGCAAGCATTCCGTGGGTGACATTGTGAATTTTCCCGGCGGCACCCACTACGTCAGCAGCTATGCCGATGCGAAGGGCTACAAAGCTACTGCTGGAAAGGCGAAAATCACCAAAGACCCGTCCTGCGCAAAGAATGGAGGGGCGCACCCGTGGCACCTCATCCATGCGGATAGCTCCAGCAACGTATACGGATGGGTGGATGAAGGCACGTTCGATTAGGAGGTGAACGCCTATGGATATGGATTCCAGCCCCGGTACAAACCGGCTGGGGCAGACCATTGCAAAGCGAATCGGAAAGCAGATGGAGGGCGAAAGCTCTCTTGTTCTGGACTTTGGCGAAATCAAGGATGACGAGAGCCTGCTGACGAATACATTCCCCATACCCATCCCGAAGGGCGAGTACCACGTTTTGCGGAGCTTGACCTACGGGAAGGTTGGTGACATCCTTGCCAAGACGCAGAATATTGGCAGCCCCGGCAGCGGCGAACACGACCACAAAACCTTTGTGCTGAATAGCGTTCATGGGCCTGTGAAGGGAACTATCGGCACCCCCGCTTCCGGCCAGCCTGACCCTCCAGACCCGCCGCAGAGCAGCGCGGGAGGTGGCGGCCCTGAAGGTGCCCATCAGCACCACGTTCTCGTGCCTGAGAAGATGCGGAGCCTGAAACCGGGTGACCGTGTTCTCGTGGCATGGGTGCAGAACGAGGCCGTTGTCATTGATATTGTGGTCAGCTCGTAAAGGAGGTGGGCACAATGGCTCAAAAGTTATACCAGACCTTTGAAGTGCCGGAGATCATCAACGAGGAAGAGCAGCTCGATAAAGAGTACCATCGCAGCATGAAGTGGAACCCTGAGACTGGCGATTTTGTTCGGGATGGCTCAAACAGGGTGCTGGACTGTGACGGGCGCGAAGCGTTTATGATTTGGTGCTTTAAGGCTGCCCAGACTGAGCGGTACCAGTGCCTGGCATACCCTCGCTCCATTGGCACGGAGATGGAAAGCGTGAAGGACGATGACCGGGAGGTGGCACAGTCCATGGTGGAGCGCACCATTACCGAGGCCCTGAAGGTCAACCCTCGCACGGAATACGTCCGCGATTTTAAGTTCACATGGGACGGTGACGAGCTGCATTGTTCCTGCGTGGTGAAGGGCGTGAACTGGGGCGAGTTCCAAATCTCAATCTGAAAGAAAGGAGATGATGCGATACGCAGCCTGAATTTAATATGCCGGACTTCATGGAGGGGACATCTGTTGATGAAATCCACCGCAGGATGATGGCCGAGCTGCCCGATGACATTGACGATATGCCCGGCGGCTTCCCCTACGACATGACACGCCCTACGGCACTGGAAAAGGCCGAGCTTATAAACTTCCATCTGGCCCGCGCTATTATGATTGCGTTTCCGCAGTCCGCGTGGGACGAATGGCTTGACCTGCACGGGCAGCAAGTTCACCTGACCCGTCACGATGCTGTCCACGCTACTGGCACGGTGACCGTCACCGGCTCTGCTGGCACGGTGCTGGCTGCTGGCACGGTGTTCTGTACCACAGCCACGGATGATGGCCCTTCGATTGAGTTCCGGTCGAATGAGGCAGCAACCATCCCTGATGCCGGCAGCATCGACATTGAGGTGACAGCTGTTGAAGCTGGAACCGGTTCCAACGTGAAGGCCGACACCGTGATTCTGATGCTCAAGCCCATCAACAATATCACGGCTGTCACCAACAAAGAGAGCATCACCGGCGGTACTGAGCGTGAGAGCAACGATGACTTCTACGACCGGATTGCTGTGGAGTATAGCAACTCCATGACCTACCTCGGCAACGACACCGACTACAAACGGTGGGCAAAAGAGGCTGGAGCTGGTGACTGCATCGTTGACCCGGCGTGGAAAGGCCCCGGTACTGTTCGGCTTGTTCTGGTAGACGGTAACGGGCAGCCCGCAAACAAGGAGCTGCTGGACGCTGTGTTCAACCACATTGTGTCTCCTGCTGACCGGGCGGCCCGCCTGCTGCCTACCGGCTGCGCCGAGCTGACCTGTGCGGCAGCCACCACTGTGAAGGTGGACTATACCTGTACTGGCCTTATCTACGACAGTGAGCATACCACTGCTGAGGAGATCGCTTCCCAGTTTGGCGAGCTGGTCAAAGCTCTGTATGGGGAGGCAAAGGCAAATAATGTCCTGCGCTACAATGATGTTCGCCCGCTGTTGGCTGACATCCCCGGCGTGACAGACTTCTCCACCTTCCTGATGAACGGCAGCATGAATAATATCACGCTGGCGAATATCGAATACCCTGCCACCGGCACGGTAAAGTTCAGCTAGGAGGTGCAGCGGGATGAGGGCGAAGAAAATTGACCTCGAAAATTTTCCTACCAGCGAGAGTGCCCAGCGAATGCTGGCCTCGGTCACCCCCGGCTTCTACGATAAGTCCTATGTTGGCAAGTGGCTGTATCAGGTCATGGGCCTCGAATTTGATGAGGCAGAAAAGCTGATTGCTGAGGAGCTGCCCCTGCAATTTTTCCCAGAAACAGCAACATGGGGCCTGATGTACCACGAAATCAAGTGGGGGCTTCCTGTGCGCGATTATCTCTCCTATGAGGAGCGCAGGAAGCTCATCTACGAGAAGCGCGACCAGCGCGCCCCAATGACCCCTTACCGCATAGAAACCATGCTCGGAAATGTCACCGGATTCTGGGCCAATGTCTGCGACATCCACGATGGCGGCAAGTATGGCTACAAGGTGAGCCATCCTAATACTTTTATTGTGGTTTTCGTGGGCGATGGAACCCTGAACACCAAGGCCGTAAAAAGGCTGCTGGATTCTGCCAAGCAGTCCCATACGACCTATACGATGATCGACCGCATGGACACCGTGCTTGACTGCTCTACTCTGGAGCAGATGCTGCTGCGGAATATCAATATT
>ENA-OPBG01002319-OPBG01002319.1-human-gut-metagenome-genome-assembly--contig:-NODE-2319-length-11367-cov-3.862712_pt1 | contig 11367 bp, 9 predicted proteins | sample MGYA00241065_ERZ501446 | MGnify/ENA primary metagenome ERZ501446 (study PRJEB25962, sample SAMEA2042632) | human gut metagenome | biome: human gut; feature: human-associated habitat; material: faeces...
TTAACAGCAGTCCTCCCGTTAGACATTCCTACGGGTTGGGAACCGCGCACTAACAAAAGCCCCACTGGGCTGATTGCTTACGGCGCTGCGCGGGGCCTTACGGGTTGCGTTTGCTGATTTTTCCGCAGCCCCTTGGCAGGGCTTTGAAAAATCAGAACGCTGCCCCAACAACTCCTCCCTGTTTCTGCCGCAGGCAGCGGTCGTTGCCGTTGCAGAGCAAAGCGGAGGGCAGCCTAAATAGTAAGTCAATCCATGAACTTTGCCTTCTGCAGAGCAATCAGAATCAGCGGGATGAGCACCAGCTGAGCCACGATGCCCGGCACGGCGGTGAGCAGCGCGCCGGACAAAAACGCGTTGAACGGGAAGCTGGAACCGGTCAGGCCGGCCAGCACAAAGCGTACTGCACCCCAGACCAAACGGCCTGCCACCATGGCGGTGACAAGAGAAGCGTACATCATGGGAACGGTGTGCTTCACCTTGTGCCAGAGCACGCCGGACACAAGGCCGTAAGCGGCCAGCTCAAAGGCCATGGCAATGGCGATGGGGAACATGGGCGGCATGCCGAACAGCACCGACCGCACCAGCGGAGCAATGAAGCCCACGGCAAGGCCCCATGGGCCGCCCAGCACAAAGCCGCACAGCAGAATGGGAAAGTGCATCGGGCACAGCATGTTGCCCACCTGTGGCACATGGCCGGTGATCATGGGCAGCACAAAGGCCAGTGCAAGGAACAGTGCAGCCAGCACGAGGCTGCGGGTGGTGGAATGGGGGTTCGTTTTCATAAAAAGCTTCCTCCTTTGGCCAGACAAAAAAAGGGGTCTGCCCGGCTTACAAGCCAAAGGCAGACCCCTTCGTGGCGTCTATAGCAACAAAAATAAGATGGCAGGGCCTGGACCGGCCCGCCGCGCCGCGCACATGCACAACGCGCAGATGGAGCAGATGCTCCGCACAAATGGAAAAAACAGGCTTCTGCCTGCGCATCCGGCTTCCTGCCGGAATCTGTGAAAAATATAGCAGATGCCTCTGGCTTTGTCAAGATACGGCAAAAAGCCTGCAATTTAACCAAAAAGCGGCAAATTTCCATGCATATTTCCCCGCGTGTGTACATTTTGCATGAAGAAGCTTGACCTTTTTGCATAGAATAGCTAATATAAACTTGAAAAAGAGCGCGCTGCGGGCAGCAGGACTGCACCGGCGCTGACGAAAGGCTTTTTTGAACATGTGCAAATCTGAGGTTCATACGGGAGGACCATCATGACAAATGCAGAAAAACTTACTCTGGCCAAGCACGCCTGCCACATCCGCATGGGCGTGATCGAGGGCACGCACAGCGCAAAGTGCGGCCATCCGGGCGGCAGTCTGGATATCGCCGAGCTGCTGAGCTACCTCTATTTCGTGGAAATGAACATTGACCCGAAGGACCCCAAGAAGGCCGACCGCGACCGTCTGGTGCTGTCCAAGGGCCATGCTGCACCGGCACTGTATGCAGCGCTGGCAGAGCGCGGCTATTTCCCGGTGGAAGACCTTAAGACCCTGCGTAAGATCGGCAGCTATCTGCAGGGCCACCCCAACATGAACGAGACCCCGGGCGTGGATATGTCCACCGGCAGTCTGGGTCAGGGCATCTCTGCCGCCTGCGGCATGGCACTGGGTGCCAAGCACGCCGGCAAGCCCATCAACGTCTACACCATTGTGGGCGACGGTGAGGTGGAAGAGGGCGAGTGCTGGGAGGCCTTCATGTTTGCTGCACACTACGGCCTTTCCAACCTGTGCGTTGTGCTGGACCGCAACCACCTGCAGATCGACGGCACCACCGAGACCGTGATGAACAGCGCCCCGCTGGAAGAGAAGCTGAAGGCCTTCAACTTCAATGTTGTCACCATCGACGGCCACGACTACGACCAGATCGAAGCCGCCATGCAGGCATTCCATGCAGAGACTGCAAAGCCCACCTGCATCATCATGGACACCACAAAGGGCAAGGGCGTTTCCTTTATGACCAACTCCGTGGACTGGCACGGCAAGGGCCCCAACGATGACGAGTACAAGATCGCAATTGAGGAACTGAACGCCGCATACGCCGCGCTGGAGCAGGAGGAAAACTAAGATGGCAGATGTGAAGAAGATCGCTACCCGTGAAAGCTACGGCAACACCCTGAAGGAGCTGGCCGCCGAAGGCCACGAAGATCTGGTGGTGCTGGACGCAGACCTTGCTGCTGCCACCAAGACCGGTATGTTCCGCAAGGCTTACCCGGATCGTCATTTTGACTGCGGCATTGCCGAGGGCAACATGATGGGCGTGGCTGCGGGCCTGTCCACCATGGGCTACGTGCCCTTTGTTTCCAGCTTTGCCATGTTCGCCGCCGGCCGTGCCTTTGAGCAGGTGCGCAACTCTATTGGCTATCCCCACCTGAACGTGAAAATCGGTGCCACCCACGGCGGCATCTCGGTGGGCGAGGACGGCGCTTCCCATCAGTGCTGCGAGGACTTTGCCCTCATGCGCAGCATCCCCGGCATGACCGTTATCTGCCCCGCCGACGATGTGGAGGCCCGCGCCGCTGTGCGTGCTGCCTACGCAATGGAAGGCCCCGTCTATCTGCGCTTTGGCCGTTTGGCTGTGCCTGTGTTCCACGATGCCGAGAACTATCACTTCGAGATCGGCAAGGGTGAGCAGATCACTGAGGGCAGCGACATTGCCATCATCGCCACCGGCCTGATGGTCAACGAAGCCCGCATGGCTGCGGAGCAGCTGGCCGCTGAGGGCATCCATGCCCGGGTCATCAACATCCACACCATCAAGCCTCTGGACGAGGAGATCGTCCTCAAGGCTGCAAAGGAGTGCGGCAAGGTCATCACCGCCGAGGAGCACAATGTCATCGGCGGTCTGGGCGAGGCCGTCTGCGCCGTGCTGAGCGAAAAGCTGCCCACCCCTGTGCGCCGTGTGGGCGTGCAGGACGTGTTTGGCTGCTCCGGCCCGGCATGGGATCTGCTGAAGTTCTACGGTCTGGATGCTGCCACCATTTGCAAGACTGCCCACGAAATGCTGGGCAAATAAGCGCTTCTCCCACTGTATCTGCGCCGCCGCGTCATTTGCTGACGCGGCGGCGTTTTTGCATGCCGCAAATTTTTTTGCCAAATACTGCAGGATATGATATGCTTACAGAAAAAGCGGAAGGGAGAATCGCAATGCTGATCGTGGACAAACTTGCGTTTCAGGAAAAACTTTCGGAAGGGGAAAAAACGCTGGCCGCCTATATTTTGGCGCATGGGATGGAAATTGCCAAATATTCCACCCGCAGTCTGGCAGAAGTGACCTACACCTCTCCGCCGACCGTCCTGCGCCTTTGCAAAAAGCTGGGTTTTACCGGCTTTGATGACTTCAAGCAAAATTTTGTGCGTGAACTGGAATATCTCGACCAGCAACAGGGCAAGGTGGATTTCAATTTTCCCTTTGCTGAAAACGACAGCCCCATGCGGGTGGCGCAGAACATCGGCGAGCTGTACGAAGAAGCCGTCAAGGACACTATGCAGCTTCTCCGGTACGAAGACCTGCACAAAGCGGTGCTCCTGCTCAAATATCACGAGGAAATCCACATTTTTTCCGCCGGGACGGCCATCAATCAGGCCGAATCCTTCCGAGAAAAGATGCTCAAGATCGGCAAGCGGGTGGTCATTTTCAACAATCTGAACTACCAGCGGTATCAGGCCTGCTGTCTGTCCGAGAGGGACCTTGCCATGATCATTTCCTATTCCGGCGAAACGGCGCAGATGCTGGAGATTGCCCGGCAGTGCAAACGCTCCGGAACACCCATCCTTGCGCTGACCAGCTTTGGCGAAAACAGCCTGACCTGTTATGCGGATTGCAAGCTGACCCTTTCCACCAAAGAAAGCATCTATCAGAATCTTGGGGACTATGCTTCCCATCTGTCCATGACCCTTCTACTGGACATCTTGTATTCCGAGTACTTCCGGCAGAACTACCAGAAGAATTATACCTACAAGCTGGAACGCGCCCGAGAGCTGGAACAGCACCGCACCTCCACCAATCCTATTTTGTTGAATCTGCACAAAGAAAATGCGGAATGAAACACTGTTCCGTTTTTGATCGTGCAAAAAGAAACAGAAAAATTAACACTGTACCAATAAGTTTAAAAAATATTGCACAAAAACCTCCCTGCAAGTATTCTATACCTGCAAGGAGGTTTTCAAGCTTATGGAGATGCCAAAAAAGTTCCTGTGGGGCGGTGCGACCGCCGCCAACCAGTACGAAGGTGCCTACCAGACGGATGGCAAGGGCCTGAGCATTGCCGACGTGGAAAAAGGTGCACGCCACGGCGTCCCGCGCGAGATTCATACACAGGTCATGGAGGGCAACTACTACCCTAGCCATGAAGCCGTGGATTTTTACCACCATTACAAAGAGGACATCGCGTTGTTTGCCGAGATGGGCTTCAAGTGCTTCCGAATGTCCATCAACTGGCCGCGCATCTTTCCGCAGGGCGATGAATTGCAGCCGAACGAGGCCGGGCTTGCTTTCTATGACCGTGTGTTCGACGAGCTGCACCGCTACGGGATCGAACCGGTGGTCACGCTTTCGCATTACGAAACGCCGCTGTATCTGGTGCAGCACTATGGTTCCTGGCGTAACCGAGCCCTGATCGATTTCTTTGCCCGGTACTGTGAAACGGTGTTCCGGCGTTACAAAGGAAAGGTCCGGTACTGGATGACCTTCAATGAGATCAACGAGACCATGAACCAGAGCGAGCCATACCATCAGGCAGGCGTGCTCTTTGCCGAAGGCGAGGAGCACAACGCTGTCAAAGCGCTGGTCAGCCACAACATGTTCCTTGCCAGTGCAAAGGCCGTGCAGATCGGGCATGCGGTCGACCCGGAAAATAAAATCGGCTGCATGATCCAGTATCCCACCACCTACCCGCGCACCTGCGCACCCAAGGATGTGCTGGCACAGAGATTCCAGATGATGCCGAACTATTATTACACCGATGTGATGTGCCGCGGACACTACACCAGCCTGTGCACGGCACAGCTGCGGCGCATGGGCACTTCGGTAGAGATGCAGCCGGGCGATGCCGAGCTGCTGGCCGCAGGAACTGTGGATTACATCGCATTCAGCTATTATTTTTCTTCAGTTGCCCGTGCAACGGAAGATACGGATTGCTGTGTAGAACGCAGCAATCCGTATCTCCAGCGTACCGACTGGGATTGGCCCATCGATCCGGACGGCCTGCGCATCGCACTGAATGAGCTGTATGACCGGTATGAACTGCCGCTGTTCGTTGTGGAAAATGGTCTGGGTGCCATCGACACCGTAGAGCCGGATGGCAGCATTCAGGACGATTACCGCATCCGTTTTCTGGGCAGTCACATTGATGCGCTGCGGCAGGCCATTGAGCTGGATGACGTTCCGGTGATCGGCTACACCTGCTGGGGTCCCATCGACATTATTTCGGTGGGCACCGGCGAGATGCGCAAACGGTACGGCTTCATTTACGTAGACAAGAAGGATGACGGCAGCGGCACGTTGGCCCGCAAAAAGAAAAAGTCGTTTGCATGGTACAAAAAAGTCATTGCAAGCAACGGCGCAGACACCGCCCTGTAAGCAATGCATTTTTTAGGATATTGAAGGAGGCAAAACAAATGGATGCAAAGAAAACTGCCCAGCAGGTGCTGGAACAGGTCGGCGGCGCAGAAAATGTTACATTTCTGACCCACTGTGTCACCCGCCTGCGGTTCAACCTCAAGTCAATGGACGGCGTGGACGAGGCCAAGGTCAAAGCCGTACCCGGCGTGGTGGGTGTCGTGAACAAAGGCGGCCAGTATCAGGTCATCATCGGCAACGAAGTAGCTGCCGTGTACGATGAACTGATGAAACTGGGCGACTTCGGCGGTAAGGAAGTCAAACAGCCTGCCGCCCCGGCCGAGGAAAAGAAGAGCAGGGTCAGCATCATTCTGGACACGCTGGCCGGTGTGTTCACCCCGCTGATGCCGTTGATCGCCGGTGCCGGTATGATCAAGGCTCTGCTGTCTGTGCTGACCCTCTTCGGCTGGATCGACAAGAGCGGAAATCTGTACTATTTCCTCAACTTCATCGCAGACTCTTCCTATTACTTCCTGCCGATCTTCCTGGCCAACTCCGCGGCCAAAAAGTTCGGCTGCAACCCGCAGATGGCCATGCTGCTGGGGGCCATCCTGCTGCACCCGAACTTCATCGCCCTGAAAGCCGATGCCGATGTGGTCCATGTGCTGGGTCTGCCGGTGAAGATGGTAACCTATTCTTCCTCAGTCATCCCCATCTTCCTTATCACGCTGGTACTGCCATACGTGGAACGATTTGTCAATAAGGTCGTGCCCTCTGTGGTCAAGTTCATCCTGCGGCCGGTGCTCACCATCCTCATCATGGCTCCCATCTCCCTGTGCGTGCTTGGCCCTCTGGGCAGCATCATCGGCGATGGTCTGGTCAACGTCCTGCTGGCCATTGAAAAGGTCTGCCCCTGGGCACTGCCCACCGTCATCGGTGCCTTTATGCCGTTCCTGGTCATGACCGGTATGCACTACAGCCTGCTGCCCGCTTATGTCAACTCTCTGTCTATGCTGGGCTATGAGACGGTCATCGGCCCCGGTAATCTGCCTTCCAACATTGCACAGGGTGCCGCAGCCCTCTGCGTTGCCATCAAGACCAAAAACAAGAACTTCCGTCAGCTGGCCGTTTCCGGCGGTGTGACCGCTCTGCTGGGCGTGACGGAGCCTGCTCTGTTCGGCGTCAACGTCCGTCTGCGTAAGCCTCTCATCGCCACCACCATCGGCGGTGGTCTGGGCGGCCTGTATGCCGGTTTGACCGGTGTGCGCCGTTTTGGCGGCGGTGGTGCCGGTCTGGCAGCCATCGGCCTGTATGTCGGTGAAAATCCCATGAACGTGATCAACGCACTGATCTCTGCCGCGATCGCCTTTGTGGCCACCTTTGCGATCCTCTGGTTCATCGGTTTTGATGATGTGCCGGAAGAAGCCTGATCTCTTCTGAAACAAGCAGCGCCGGAACGATTTTGCCGTTCCGGCGCTGCTTTTTACGCCTCTCCCAGCAGCTTTGCGCGGCTGGCGTATACAGCGGTAAATACCTCCCGCAGCCGTTGGATCTCGGGACGCGGGTCGTCCCGCAGGGTCAGCAGACAGGTGTCCGGCAACGGCAGCTGCAGCGGCAGATACCACGCCGCCGGAAAGGCCGGGTATTTCATCGGGCACAAAAACATGCCGCGCCCGGCAAGCAGATCGTTGTAAACACATTCGTAGTTTTCCACCATGTGCCAGCTTGGTGCGGAAAACGGCAGGCCGGGCTGAACAACGGCAAGATCCACCATTTCCTGATACAGCGGCTCATAAAACAGCTGCTGCCCGGCAAGATCGGCCAGCGCCAGAGTGCTGCGCCCTGTGAGCGGGTGCTCCGGCGATATGATCAGGTAAAAGGTGTTGTGCAGGATGGGGGTGCGTTCGATCTCCGGCTGCAGCGGCCCAAAGGGCAGATAGAGGGCTGCGTCTGCCTCGCTGCAGAGCATTTCGTGGGGATTGCGTGAAACGGGCCGAGTGTCCACCGCAAACTCATACCCCGGCAGCGCGGCGTGCAGCCGTGCCATCAGGATGGGATAAATGGGATCCCGCTGCAGCAGCACCGGCGGCAGGCGCAGGGTCAGCGTGCGCCGCCGGGCAAAGCCCTTCAGTGCGGTGCGGGCGTTCAGGATGCTGCGATAGATCCCCTCCGCCTGCGGCACAAAGGCCCGGCCTGCTTCGGTCAGCGCCACGCGGGTGGTGCTGCGCTCAAACAGGGCCAGATCCAGCTCCTTTTCCAGACTGCGGATCTGGTAGCTGAGGGCGGGCTGGGTGCAGTACAGCTCCCGGGCGGCTGTGGTAAAATTCAGGGTCCGGCTCACGGTGAGAAAACACAGCAGCTGGCGGTCGTTCATGGGCGAAACCTCTCCTTTCCCGGCGGGCAGAATAAGATTGCTTTCAGTATAGCACATCAATGGAGACTGATAAAGAACTTTTATCACTGTGGCAAAAATTTTTTGTTTCCATTTTACTTCGTTATATTTTATACTAAGTGTCGGAGCGGGATAAAAATCCCGCAGAAACGAGAAGAAGAGAAGAAAGAAAAAGGAGCAAACAAGATGGAAAAGATCTCCCGCAAAGGCTTTCTGAAAGTTGCCGCTGCCGCCGCAATGAGCGGTGTCACCGCCGGCGCTCTGGCTGCCTGCAACTCCGCAAGTTCCTCCGGCACTGCGGCATCCGCTTCCGGCGATGCCGTCTACACCCCCGGCACATACACCGGCACGGCTACCGGCATCGGTGAGGTGAAGGTGACCATGACCTTCAGCGAGACCGCTATCACCGATGTGGTCATCGATGCTTCCAACGAGACCGAGAGCATCGGCGGCGTGGCTGCTCCCACCCTGCAGGATGCCATCATGGCGGCACAGAACGCTGAGATCGACAATGTTTCCGGCGCCACCGTCACCACCAACGCGGTCAAGAAGGCTGCCGCCAGCTGCATCGAGCAGGCTATGGGCGTTGCTTCCGAAGAGCCTGCTGCAGATACCGCCGGGGATACCGGCGATGACTGGCTGGGCGAAGAGCCGGACGTGCAGGCCAGTGAGACCCAGGACTTTGATGTGGTCATCATCGGCGCCGGTCTGTCCGGCGTCTGCGCTGCCCGTGCGGCTGCCGAGGAGGGCGCAAAAGTTGCCATCGTGGAAAAGAGCTCTTCCTTCAACTGCCGCAGCGGCGAGTATGCCCTGCTGAACGGCAGCCTGAACAAGCGCTGGGGCCGTGAGAACATCGTGGACGAGGATGTTGTGGTCGACCGCCTGATGCGCGAGTGCACCTACCGCAACAAGCGCTCCATCCTGAAAAAGTGGGCTTCCCATGCACACGAGGTCATGGACTGGTTCATCGAGGCTTACCCCGAGCTGACCATCTGCGACTCCACCCGTGAGGCCGTGACCCAGGAGCAGTTCGACAAGGGTATTCTGGTGCCGCTGGCATGGCCTCAGCCCGAGCACTACGATTACCGCAACGAAGAGTTCCCCACCTTCCCTTCCAGCATGGAGTTCCGCTCTTCCCGCAAGGATCAGCAGGGCTTTATAGTGGAAGCCAACCTGAACAAGGCCATTGAGAACGGCGCACAGACCTTCTTCGGCTGCTTCGGCACCAAGCTGCTGAAGGACAGCGACGGCCGCGTGACCGGCGTGATCATCCGCGACGCACAGAATGACAACAAGTACATCCAGCTCAACGCTTCCAAGGGCGTGATCCTGGCTACCGGCGACAACTCCGGCGACGAGAAGATCATGAAGCATTTTGCTCCCGAGATCGTGGAGAAGAAGATCGCCAATATGGGCGCCATGGGTATGCTGGGCGTTGACGTGGAGGGCAAGACCGTGGAGACCGGCGACGGCCTGCGCATGGGCGCATGGATCGGCGCAAAGGTGCAGGATTTCCACGCACCGATGACCCACCACATGGGCAGCGGCATGGGCGTGACCCCCTTCCTGCAGATCAACAAGCGCGGCGACCGCTTCATGAACGAGTGCATCCCCGGCCAGCAGCTGGAAAACCAGATCGAGCTGCAGAAGAACCGCGAGAGCTGGCAGATCTTCGACTCCAACTGGCCCCAGCAGCTGCCCTACATGCCCGCAGCCCACGGCGGTGCCTGCTACTACGAGGACTACGCCAGCGAGGCAGAGGGCCCCAAGAACAACACCACTTACCGCAACTACAAGAGCCCCTATCAGCTGGAGGCAGCCGTGGCCGATGGCCGCGCCGTCAAGGCCGACACGCTGGAAGAGCTGGTGACAAAGATCTACCCGGATGACACCGCTGCCCAGCAGACCGCTCTGGAGTCCATCCAGCGCTACAACCAGCTGGCAAAGGACGGCTACGACGAGGACTTCCACAAGCCCGCATCCCGCATGTGGGCGCTGGAGAACGGCCCCTTCTACGCCGACAAGTTCACCACCGCCCTGCTGCTGGTCTGCATCGGCGGTCTGGAAAGCGACGAGAACTGCCACACCTTTGATGCCGACCGCAACGTGATCCCCGGCCTGTATGTGGCAGGCAACGTGCAGGGCAACCGCTTTGCCACCGAGTACCCAATCGGCCTGAAGGGCGTTAGCCACTCCATGGCCATGTACTACGGCTACGTTGCAGGCAAGAACGCCATGCAGGAAGTCTGAGCCTGACAGCACAATAACATAACCATTCCCCGCCCGGAGCAGTATTCTTTCTTCCTGCTCCGGGCTTTTTTGCGCCCCAATGTGACCCGGTTACGGAAAAGCCCCGGCGTTTTGGGTATACTGATGCCATAAGAACAACCACGAACGAACCCTTTCAGGAGGTAGAAATATGGCAGTTGTTACGATCACGAAGGAAAATTTTGAGCAGGAGGTGCTGCAGAGCACAAAGCCTGTCCTGCTGGACTTCTGGGCCAGCTGGTGCGGCCCCTGCCGGATGCTCAGTCCCATCGTGGACGAGGTGGCCGAGGAGCGCACCGATGTGAAGGTGGGCAAGGTGAACGTGGACGAGCAGCCGGAGCTGGCCGGGGAGTTCGGCGTGATGAGCATCCCCACCCTGCTGGTGTTTGAGCAGGGCAAGCTGGTGCGTCAGGCCGTGGGTGCCCGCCCGAAAGCCAGTGTGCTGGAGCTGCTTGGGTAAATATGCGTGCTGAAAAGGAGCTGTTGCGCCATGCAACGGCTCCTTTTCTTCTTTTCCCTGTACAATCGCACAGAAAAATCGTATCATTGAGTTGAAAACACCGTCACTTTCCTACTTTACAACTTTACCGAGATAAAGTAAAATAAACTCAAGTAAGAAATGGGGGAACCGACGATGGAATTCAGCATTGCAAACCTGCAGCCCAAGGAGCGCGCCTCCTTTGCGCTGCGCGCCTTGTACGAAGCGGCGGGCTGCCGCAAGTATCATATGGGCCGGTTTGAGGAGTACGGCCTGTATCAGGAGAACCGCAGCTTTTTGTCGTCCGAGCAGGTCATCACCTTTACCGATCTGGATGGCCGTCTGCTGGCCCTCAAGCCGGACGTGACCCTCTCCATTGCCAAGACGGCGCAGCCCGCCCCCAGCGAGACCCTGTGCTACTACTATCACGAGAATGTCTACCGCCCTTCCGCCGAGAGCCACACCTTTAAAGAGATCAGCCAGATGGGCCTTGAGATGCTGGGCGCGGTGGGCGAAGCACAGGTGCAGCAGGCGGTGTGTCTGGCGGCGCGGTCGCTGGATGCGCTGGGGGCCGATTGGGTGCTGGAAGTGAGCCACATGGGCTACCTGTTCGGCCTGTTCGACGCGCTG
>ENA-OPBG01002320-OPBG01002320.1-human-gut-metagenome-genome-assembly--contig:-NODE-2320-length-11367-cov-3.235944_pt1 | contig 11367 bp, 8 predicted proteins | sample MGYA00241065_ERZ501446 | MGnify/ENA primary metagenome ERZ501446 (study PRJEB25962, sample SAMEA2042632) | human gut metagenome | biome: human gut; feature: human-associated habitat; material: faeces...
GCTGTTTGGGAACACACCTGCATAGCAGGTGGTTTATTTTTATTGCCAATACAAACAAACGCTGCTCCCTATCGTTTAGGGAACAGCGCGTTACATACAAAATCATGCACTTATGCAAAATATTTTACACCGCTCTTGAAAATCTTCTGATCCTGGTCGCCATAAATATTTACGGCAACACCATCACCGCGGCGCTCGGAATGCGCCATCTTACCAAGAACACGTCCATCCGGACTGGTAATACCTTCAATTGCACAATAAGAACCATTCGGGTTAAAGTCTTCATCCATGGTTGGATTTCCATCAATATCTACATACTGTGTCGCAACCTGTCCGTTTGCAAACAATTTCTGAATCCACTCATCACTTGCCACAAAACGTCCCTCACCATGAGAAGCCGGAATCGAATATACGCCGCCAAGTTCTGCCTCCTGAAGCCATGGCGATTTATTCGTAACCACTTTTGTATAAACGGTCTTCGACACATGACGTCCAATACTGTTTGTCGTCAATGTCGGCGAGTCGGAAAGCTGTGTCGCAATCTTACCGTAAGGAACCAAACCAAGTTTAATCAACGCCTGGAATCCGTTACAAATACCAAGTACCAAACCGTCTCTCTCATCTAACAGTTCATGAACGGCATCTTTAATCTTTTCATTACGGAAAATGGAGGTAATGAATTTTGCCGAACCATCCGGCTCATCACCGGCACTAAATCCGCCGGCAAACATCAAAATCTGGGACTCACGGATTGCCTTTTCAAAAGCATCTACACTGTCCGTGATGTTCTGCTCCGTCATATTTTTAAATACAATGCTCTTTGTATCAGCACCTGCTGCCTGGAACGAAAGAGCGGTATCATACTCACAGTTTGTTCCCGGGAATACCGGAATAAATACGGAAGGTTTTGCTACTTTATGTTTGCATACATAAATGTCTTTCGTATCGTAAAGTCCGGTATTGATTTCTTTGTCTTCCACACCGGAACGGGTAGGGAATACTTTTTCCAAAGTGCCACTCCAAGCCGAAAGTGCTTCCTCCATGGAAATCACTTCATCATCACACTCAAACTGCGGTTTATCCAATGTCTTACCAATCTTATCATAAGAAACACCGGCAGCATCCAACACAGCCAAATCCTCTTCATCAATCTCTGCTACAATTTCACCATAACCCGGTGTAAAGAAATATTCTTTTGGTTTATGTTTGCAGAATTTAGCACCAATCTTATTACCAAATGCCATCTTCGCAACGGCATCGGCAACACCGTTGCCATCAACTGCCTGTGCGGAACGAATTACACCATCACGCATCAGTTTCGTAATCTTCTCATACTGACTCATAATAAATGCAAAATCCGGAAGGTCATACTCATCCTTCTGAATTGTGAATTTCACAAGACGGCTTCCTGCTTTTTTCAGTTCGTTTGTTACAACATCCGAAATCTCAGCCACATCAACAGCAAAGGAACAAAGGGTAGGCGGTACATCAATATCGTTAAAGGTACCGGACATACTATCTTTACCACCAATGGACGGAAGACCAAGTTTAATCTGTGCATCATATGCACCTAACAAAGCTGCCATCGGCTCGCCCCAGCGTTTTGCATCTTCTGTCATACGTTTGAAGTATTCCTGGAATGTAAAACGGATTTTATGGAAGTCACCACCAGCTGACACAATCTTAGCAACCGAAGTAAGCACTGCATATTCTGCTCCATGATATGGGCTCCAGGAAGACAGATATGGATCAAAACCATATGCCATCATCGTTACTGTATCACTGCTGCCCTTTGCAACCGGAAGTTTGGCAACCATGCTCTGTGTCTCGGTCAGCTGATAGCGGCCGCCGTATGGCATGTAGACACTTCCCGCACCGATGGAACCGTCAAACATCTCGACAAGTCCCTTCTGGGAACATACATTAAGATCCGCAAGCATGGCAAGCCATGCTGATTTGTTGTCGTTTTTCTGTAATGCATCTGCAACTTTCGGAAGTTCGATCTTTTTAAAGAAGTTGTCTTCCTCTTTTGGCATCTCGACTTCGACATCTGCTTCCTGATGCGCACCGTTGGTATCGAGGAATGCACGGGAAATATTGACAATGTCTTTTCCTCTCCACTCTAAGATCAGTCTCGGCTCCTCGGTAACAACTGCCACCTCGATTGCTTCAAGGTTTTCTTCTTTTGCATAGGCAAGGAACTGCTCGACATCCTGCGGAGCGACAACGACTGCCATACGCTCCTGGGACTCGGAGATTGCAATCTCCGTTCCATCCAGACCGGCATATTTCTTCGGTACTTTATCCAGATTCACGCGCAGTCCGTCTGCAAGCTCACCGATGGCTACCGATACACCGCCGGCACCGAAATCGTTACATTTTTTGATAATATGGCTGACTTCTTCTCTGCGGAACAGGCGCTGCAGTTTACGCTCAGTCGGTGCATTACCTTTCTGTACCTCGGCACCACATACAGACGTAGACTGTGTGTTATGTGCCTTGGAAGATCCGGTTGCTCCACCGATACCGTCACGACCGGTACGTCCGCCCAGAAGGATAATCTTATCTCCCGGATCAGAGGTCAGTCTCTGTACGGCACGTCTCGGTGCGGCACCCATGACAGCACCGATCTCCATACGTTTTGCTACATAATCCGGATGGTAAACTTCTTTGACATATCCGGTTGCCAGTCCGATCTGGTTTCCATAAGAGCTGTAACCTCTGGCTGCCTCACGCACGATCTTCTTCTGTGGCAGCTTGCCCTCAATCGTATCTTTTACGGATACGGTTGGATCTGCGGCTCCGGTCACACGCATTGCCTGATACACATAAGTTCTTCCGGAAAGCGGATCACGGATGGCTCCGCCTAAACAGGTAGCAGCACCACCGAACGGCTCAATCTCGGTCGGATGGTTATGTGTCTCATTCTTAAAGTTTACAAGCCACTCCTCTGTCTTTCCATCTACTTCCACCGGTACCACGATGGAACATGCATTGATCTCGTCAGATTCTTCCTGGTCTGCAAGTTTTCCTTCTTTTTTCAGACGTTTCATGGCAAGCAGTGCCAGATCCATCAGGCAGACAAACTTGTCATCGCGTCCCGCATACAGTTTCTTGTGGGTATCCAGATATTCTTCGTAAGTCTTTTTGATTGGTGCCTGGTAAAATCCTTCATCAAACTTCACATTTTTAAGTTCTGTCGAGAAGGTGGTATGACGGCAATGGTCACTCCAGTAAGTATCAAGCACGCGGATCTCTGTCACGGACGGATTCCGCTTCTCGGTATTTTTGAAGTAATTCTGGATATGTAAGAAATCCTTAAAGGTCATGGCAAGATTTAAAGAGCTGTACAGTTCCTTCAGCTGTGCTTCTGCCATGTCGATAAATCCGTCGAAAACTGCCACGTCTGCCGGCTCATCGAAATTCTGTACGAGGGTATCCGGCTTGTCCATACCGGTCTCACGGGAATCTACCGGATTGATACAATACTTTTTGATCGCCTCTAACTCATCCTCTGTGATGTCACCCTTGATCACATAGGTCGTCGCGCTGCGGATGATCGGCTCCTCATCCTCATTTAAAAGCTTCACGCACTGCTCTGCGGAATCCGCTCTCTGGTCGAACTGTCCCGGCAGGAATTCTACGGAAAATACGTTTCCGCCTTCTGCGTCAAAGTTCTCCTCATAAATATCATCCACTGGTGGCTCGGAAAATACCGTCTGCAATGCCTTCTGGTAAGTGGCATCCGATACATTTTCCACATCATAACGGATCAGAACACGCACCTGATCTGCAGCGATTCCGAGATAATGCTTTACCTCATGTTTTAATTCTTTTGCCTTTACGGCAAAATCCGGTTTCTTTTCTACGTACACACGACGTACATTGCCCATTGGATTTACCTCCTTCTTTTGCGAAACGGAATGCCCCCTGCATTTGGGGGCATTCTATTGATCTTTATGTTATTGTATCATGGGTTGACAATTAAGTAAAATTAATATCGCTTACGATATCTATTACCTGTTCTTATGAAATTACTGTACGGTAATTGCACTGTCCGTTACAACGCCCGGAGTGTCCGGTTCCGGCTGATCCGGCTGATCGGTACCCGGGTTTGGATTTACAAAATTAATCTTTACTTTCAGCTTTCTGGATTTATTTCCTGCCGTATCTTTGACATATACGGTCACGCTATAAGTTCCATAGGTTCCTCTTTCCATAGCGGTAACTGCCTTATGTGCTTCTCTGGCATCCACGAAAACATATTTTGACGCAAGTTTTTTGCCCAGATCTTTTGCCACTACATCTGCCTTAATTGCAGAAACCAGTTTTTCTTTGGAAACGGCTTTATTGTAGGTCAGTGTCTTTCGCTTCAGGCTGATGGATGGTGCTTTCGTATCTTTTACGGTAATTACGATGCTCTTTTGGGTCTTGTTTCCTTTGGCATCTTTTGCGGTGTATGTAATCTTATATTTTCCGGTCTTTGCCGCATTGACTTTTCCGGAAACGGTAAATTTAAGTGTCTTACCTCTGTAATCAGAAGCTTTCACACCCTTTTTCAGATCTACTTTGCTGTTTGTTCTCTCGATGGTTTTATTCTTGATTCCCTTAATCGTCGGGCGAAGTTTCAGCCATGGATTTCTCGGATCCGGATCGGTCGGATCCCATCCGCGGTACGGACTGTTTACATCAATACGGATCGGGGTAGGCTTGCCCAATGGTCCCGGATCTTTGCTGTCATAGATGGTTACTTTGGTTCCTACCGGGCAGTTGTCATAGATCCACTTGGCATCTTCCACATTCAGACGGACACATCCGTGGGATGCCGTCTGTCCCAGACGGTTATAAGAATTGTATGCCAGCCTGCTCGGGTCCTGTGCACTGTAAAAAACAGAGTGGAACAGCACACCACCGTGAATACGGCTGCAATACTGTCCGTACACACCGCCCATAAGTGTATGCCAGCGGTATTTTGCCGGAATCGAAAATGTTCCTGTCGGGGTGGCATTGTTGACACCGACAGAGCAGGCAAATGCTTTGACCGGTTTGGTATATTTGCCTTTGGAATCAAGTGCATATACGGTCACACAGTTCTGCTGACGATTGATTTTAATGTAATATGGCAGTTTTGCTGCCTGAGTTATAACGGGTGTTCCTGCGAACACAAGCAGCATGAGTGCCGCCATCAATCCGCATAAGGTTTTCAAAATTCCCTTTTTCATGATAATCTCCTTTTCTCTCCTTTGTGAAAGGTATATAATATATCCTATACTATACTATACTACTGAGGATATGATCGATGGATATCAATTATGAATTATACAAGGTTTTCTATTATGTTGCAAGCTCTCTCTCATTTTCGGATGCAAGTAAGAAGCTGTTTATCTCCCAGTCAGCGGTAAGCCAGTCTATCAAAACACTGGAACGCAAGCTGGGACAGCCGCTTTTTATCCGCAGCACAAAAAAAGTGCAGCTCACCCCGGCCGGGCAGCTGCTGTTAAAACATGTGGAACCGGCGATGAACCTCATCCGCCGCGGTGAAAACCAGCTCTTTGACAGTCAGGGGCTCGGACTTGGTCAGCTGCACATCGGCGCCAGCGACACCATCTGCCGTTATTTTCTCGTTCCATATTTCCGGAAATTCCATCAGCAGTATCCAAATGTGCCGATCAAGGTTACGAACGCAACCTCTTTGAACTGCCGTATCTGCAGGAATTCCACCGGAAATTCCCGGATGTTCCGATTAAAATCACCAATGCCAGCTCGGTGGGCTGTGTAGACCTGTTAGAGCAGCGCCGGGTAGATCTGATTATCACAAATTTTCCAAACCCGCATCTGAATCCTTCCTATATTCAGAAAACGGTTGGCTCTTTCTCGGATGTGTTCGTCGCCAATCCGGCATATTTTGATCTGGCGGACCGCATTGTTCCTTTCTCGGAGCTTGGCACCTATCCGCTCATGATGTTAGACCGCAAGAGCACAACGAGTGAGTTTCTGCACCACATTTTCCTGCAGCATCAGCTGGAACTGCTGCCTCAGGTAGAGCTCAGCAGCAACGATCTGCTCATTGACATGGCTCGCATCGGTCTTGGAATTGCTTTTATCCCGGATTTTTGTCTGAAACACAAGCCGGAGGATCTCTTTCTCGTCCGCACGCAGGAAACGATCCCGCAGCGGCAGCTGGTGGCTTCGTTAAACCCTACCCTTCCGGTTTCTGCCTCCACCGAAGAGTTTTTAAAGCTCCTCCCGGACGTCTGACCAGAACCGGCCCACTTCTTCCCGCAGCTGCGGCAGACCACAGACGCTTCTCTTTTCCCATTCTCTCGGAAAAAGCGCTCCGTATTCGCGCTGCAGGAAACGTTCATCCAGCAGAAGGATCACGCCGCGGTCCTCGCTGGTCCGGATCACGCGCCCTGCTGCCTGCAGGACTTTATTCATTCCCGGATAGCGGAACGCATAGTCAAATCCGGACAATCCCCGCTCATCATAATAATTCTTTAAAATTTCACGTTCATCGCTGACCTGCGGAAGTCCGGTTCCCACGATGATGGCACCGATCAGCCGGTCGTTTTTCAGATCAATTCCTTCCCCGAAAATTCCACCCATCACGCAGAACGCAACAAGGGTTCTTTCCCGTTCGTGTTCAAATTCTTCCAAAAACGCTTCTCTTTCGTGTTCTTTCATATTACTATGCTGCATCAGAATCTCGCACGAATCGGCCGCCTTCCCGGCAAAGACCTCATATACATCCTGCATCAGCCGGTAAGACGGGAAAAACACCATGTAATTTCCCTGCTGTGCTTCTGTGACTGCACCGATATAGTCCGCGATTTTTTCGTATTCTTTTCTGTTCCTCCGCGTATATTTTGTGCTCACATCCCGGCCAAATGCGAGAAGTCTCTGTGTCTGGGCAAACGTACTCTGCGCATAAATGGCATAGTTATCCTCGTCCGTGGAAAGTAGCCGCTTGTAGTATCCGATCGGCAGGAGAGTTGCGGAGAAAAAGATCGTGGAATTGCTTTTATCGATGCATTTCTGCAGATTGACCGACGGATCTACGCAAAAGAGCCGGATCCGGAACTGACCTTCCTCCGTCATCTGGCTGTAGATCACGTAATGGTCATCCACCAGATCATAGATATTCAGGAAATTGCGCAGCGCAAAGTAAAAATCCAGCACCGTTTTCTTCTCCGGAAATTCCCGCGGTTTTTCCAAAAATTCATCCATCTGGGAGGCCAGCCGCATAAGGTGGAAGGTCAACGTTCCCACACTGTCCAGAATCTGGTAGTGCTCACACTCACGTTTCATTTCCAGCATGGCTTTGTTGCATTTGTCCAGGATACGGCAGATCGTACGGCTGTGCGCTTTCATGATCCGCTTCACTGCAAGCACGTCTTCTTTGTACAGATCGGCACTGTACATCTCCCTGCTGCGATCCACGAGGTTATGTGCCTCATCCACCAGGAACAGATAGTCTCCCTTTATCCCCTCCTGAAAAAAGCGTTTCAGATATACATTCGGATCGAATACGTAATTGTAATCACAGACAATATTGTCTGCCCAGGTTGCCACATCCAGACTCATCTCAAACGGGCACACCTGATATTCTTTCGCCTGCGCTAAAACCTCCTCTCTGGTAAACAGGTTGGATTTCTGCAAGAGATCAAACACCGCATCGTTCACCCGGTCAAAATGTCCCTTTGCATATGGACAGTTTACCGGGTTACAGTCCATCTCCTCACACAGGCAGAGTTTTTCTTTGGCTGTGATCTGGATGACTTTGGCACGGTATCCCTGTTCCTCCAGCAGTGCGAACGTTTCTTTTGCCACAGTTGCTGTGATGGTCTTTGCCGTGAGATAAAAGATCCGGTCTGCCAGCCCTTCTCCCACTGCTTTTACCGCCGGAAAAATTGTGGAAATTGTTTTGCCCACTCCGGTCGGTGCCTCGATAAACAGGTTCTTCCCCCGCAGAATGGTGCGGTAAACATCGGCAACCAGCTTCTTTTGTCCCTGCCGGTAGGAAAATGGAAACTCAAGTGTATGAATACTCTCCTGCCGCTGTTTTTTCCATGCGATCTGCCAGTCTGCCCATTTCCGATAATCTTCGATCAGATGCGTAAACCACACGGTCAGTGTCTCAAATGTATAAATTTCCCGGAAATACCGAATTTCTTCCGTATCAAGATTGCAGTAGGTCATCTGCACGCCGATCCGCTCCAGACGGTTCTGTTTCGCATAGATATACGCATAGCACATTGCCTGGGCTTTATGCACGTAGACCGGCTGTTCCATTGCCGCAACGTTTCTATATACACCCTTGATCTCATCGATGAAGCTGATTTCTTCTTCCGGAGGGATTTCTGCCGCAAACTCCTTCTCCGGTTGCAGCACAGACTCCGTCGCAGCCGGCAGATCCGGCTGAAATTTTCCATAGGCGATTCCGTCTGCACGTCCTTCCACGACCAGTACGTAATCGTTGGCTTTCCATTCAATTTTCAGCGGTACTTCCGCCTGATAGGAGGCGTCCATGCTTTTTTGAATTTTCCGGTGGATACGGCTGCCTTCCATCATGGCCTCTGCACTCGCCAGCTTTCCAGCACGATTATCGATATCTCCTGCCCGGAAAATAAACTCTACCAGATTTCTCACAGAGATATGTAATTCCTGCATGTGCTCCTCCTTTCTCCAGTGGATATTTTTCTGCTGTGTGAAGCGGTTTTTCGTCCTTTCATTCTTTTACAAAAAAAGCCCTGCTCCGGAATACGGAGCAGGACTTAAAGTTCCATAGTCACGATATTATAATTGTATTATGCCACTGCAAATTTAGCAACTACGTTTTCGAAGTTTTCATTCTTTCCACCGTAGCAAACCTGAAGATTCTTCTTTACGCCAAGACCAATCATGCCAAGTAATGACTTTGCATCAATCAGTGTGCGGTCGCATTTTACATCGATATCGAAATCGCAGCCTCCTGCAGCACGTACGAAATCTTTTACTTCATCCATGTCTGATAACCGAATTACTTTAACAGTTTCATACATAATCCAACACCTCTTTCTACCTTTAAACAAGATATTATTTTTATCATCCCCGAGTTTAGAAACGATTATGCCACTTTTTTTTTCATCTGTCAAAGTTCCGCAAACTCTATATTTCTTAGGTTTTTCCTGCATAATGACGGTAAACGCGCAACCGTTTTACTCAGATTCCTACCGTTTTTTTTCGTGTATTTATATTTATACCTGCTATCTTATGCAATTTCTCCAAAAAATTGCCTTTCCAATCACAAAAACAGGAATTTTTTGACGAAAACTAATTTTTTTAAAGTGGTTTCCCACTTTTTTTCAGAATATCCACATATAATTCTCCGATCGGACTGACCTTTATCCCCTTGTGCCGGATATAGCCGATCCGCATCTTTTCGCTCTCTGCCAGCGGCACTGCCGCATAATCATTACCGTTTAATTCTTCACAGATAATCCCGGAACAGAGTGTATAACCATTCAGACCAACCATCAGATTCAGCATGGTCGCCCGGTCATCCGCATGGATCATCTTCTTATATTCATAGGTACTTTTCATCTCTTCGGCAAAATAAAAGGAATTATTTTTCCCCTGTTCGAACACCAGACATGGATATTCCTGCAGTTCTTTCATGGAAATTACATCCCTTTGTGCCAGCGGATGTCCTTTCCACAGATATACATAGGTGTCACAGGTAAACAGTTCTTCAAAAATTACATCATTTTCCCTGAAAAGTTTCTGGAGTACTGCTTCATTAAATTTACTCAGGAAAAGAATCCCCAGCTCACTTTTCATGTTACGCACATTTTCGATTACCTGATTCGTCTGTGTCTCATGCACGGCAAATTCATATTCTTCCATTCCGACAGCCTTGACCACTTCCACAAATGCCTTGACCGCAAAGGTATAATGCTGCATGGACACAGAAAATTTCTTTTTGGATGCAGACGAAATATAACGGGATTCCAGCAAATGATACTGCTCCACGACCTGCTTGGCATATCCGATAAATTCCTCTCCCTCCGGTGTAAGCACGATTCCGCGGTTTGACCGGATAAAAATGGTGATTCCTGTTTCTTCTTCCAGTTCGCGCACAACCGCAGACAGATTGGGCTGTGAGACAAACAGTTTTCGGGATGCTTCGTTCATGGAGCGGCTTTCTGCAATCGTAATTACCTGATGTAACTGCTGTAGGGTCATAGGTCTTACCTCTTTTCCTTAAGCAAATGATCTGTTATATACCGGACAAGGATCTGAAGTATCCATGCAATCACAATGGAACTGCATACCAGCACCAGTTCGTAACGCAGACGGCATGTATGAAATGCTGCTCCCTTCATAAATTTTCGTATGGTAACATGTACCAGATACAATTCCAGCGAATGAGCACCAAACCATTCCAGTATTCTTATAACTGGGCGCATAGATAACCGGGAAAAGATCCAGGCAATTCCCGCACAACATGAGATATTAAAAATTCCGGTCACATACCTTGCAAAAATAGGAGATCCACTTGGAAGCATGGTGAGCAAATAGCCGGATAACGCAAAAAGAATCAACCATTTCCAATAACTTTCCCTTTTTTCATAGCTGGATCTGCCATAAAAACAGCCCGCTATAAAAACAGGCAGACGAAGCAAAGCAATATTCACATTTCCAAACATATCTTTCTCATATAATGCAATTACAAGTGCCAATACGGTAACAGCACTTACCATGGAAATCAGCCGGATCTCTCCATCTATTGCGTCCCGTGCGCTATCCACAATCTGAAAGATATAGGGATAAATCAGATAGCATAACAGCATAAGTCCAATATACCAGTAAAGCCTGTCTCCATCACTGAAAAATGTGATAAATGTGAAGTCTTTTATGGCTTCTCCCCATCCTGTTTTATCTACACAGACATCCAGTAAAATATAAGAGGGTACGGCTACGATGCAATAAGGAATCAGAATTCTTTTTAATCTTCTTATGTAAAAACTTCTAACATCTGATCTTTTTTTCATGGAATAATATAACCCCAGACCAGAAAAGAATAAAAATGCATCCACACTTGATGATGAAATATATCTCCAAAAGAAGGAAATCCAGCCACTAAAATGATAGGAGTAATAATGACAGTCATCCGTAAAATGAAAAACTATAATCAATATGATGGATATTCCCATTAACGCCCCCCGGTATTGCGAAAGCACGCTGTTATTTGTTTTTTTCATATAATTCTCCTTTATAAAAATTTAATTTAAATTACTATAAATAAAAAAACACCTAAACAGGTGTTTTTAAAGAGCAGGGGATGAGAGAATCGAACTCCCACCAAAGGTTTTGGAGACCCCTATC
>ENA-OPBG01002329-OPBG01002329.1-human-gut-metagenome-genome-assembly--contig:-NODE-2329-length-11319-cov-3.069336_pt1 | contig 11319 bp, 10 predicted proteins | sample MGYA00241065_ERZ501446 | MGnify/ENA primary metagenome ERZ501446 (study PRJEB25962, sample SAMEA2042632) | human gut metagenome | biome: human gut; feature: human-associated habitat; material: faeces...
CAGCCCCACGGCGACCATTCCCCAGAACATACGGTTCACGGATGTTTCCGGCAGCTTGATAAGGCTTCCGATGCCGTAGTAAATAATAAATATCTGCACCAGCATGGGCGTGGCGCGAAACACCTCCACATAAGTCGTGCACAGAAACCTGCACAGCCCCTTAAGCCCCCGCACAACAGGGTTTTGGCGCCTTGATGCGCGCTGCATGCGCCCACATGCCAGCCCCAGCCCCAGCACAAGCCCCAGCAGCACGGCAAGCAGCGCAAAAATTAATGTTTTGCCAAGGCCATCCCAGTAAAAGCTGTTATATTTGGCCCATATTTTCAGCATTCGCTCAAATGAAAACATCGTATCCTCCTTCGTGGTAAAACGGCATTCTCCGCCCGCGGGGCGGCAGAAACACAAAGACCGCGGCGGAGGGACGCGCCCTCCGCCACGCTGATCCGCTCCCCCAGGGAGGCTGGGCGGAGAAACCGGAGGGCGGCCCCCAGCCCGAGCGTCAGTGCGGCGGCCAGCACCAGCACCGGCATATAGTACCAGCGCGCATAGTAGCTGGAATTGAGGGCGTAGAACGCACTGTTCAGGATGGGCACCAGTGCGAACACGGCGCAGGTACCCACGATGCGCTTTTTACTGTCACCGCACTTTGCTTTCCAGTAGGCCACGGCACCGGCCAGACTGCACAGCGGCAGATAGGCCGACATGCTGGTCCACTTGATCACGCCCTCCGACCAGATGGATGTGAGATAGGGAGAATCCGGCGGCATGATCCAGCTGACGAGAATTGCAAGGTACTGCTGCACCTTGCTGTAGGTCAGAAAGCCCCAGCCGGAGGAAAGGTCGATGGTGCGCGGGTTCTGCAAAATGGAGAGCACCGCAGGCACCAGCAGGATGCTGCCCATGGCAGCGCCCAGAACGCTTTCAAAGGCCAGCAGCCCGAACTTTTTTGCAGTGAGACGGAAGTCCCTTGTGCTGAGCTTGCAGATGAAGTAGATGGCCAGAAATACCACCTGACCGATGAAGAAGAAGTAGTTGTTGACAAGGTTCACCGCCACCCAGAACGCAAACCAGCTGCGGCGGTCGTTGTAAAGGGCCTCGTCCAGCGACCACAGCAGATACGGGAACAGCGCCACCACATCTACAAAGTGGTTGAAGAACACATTGTATACCGTAAAGCCGGAGAAGGTATACAGGCAGGCTCCCAGCACGGCGTAGTCGATATTTTTGACGTAGCGGCGCAGATACAGGTATGCACCGCCGCCCGCCACGGCAAACTTGAGCACCAGCAGCGGTACCATGAGGTAGGGCAGCCACCCCTGCGGGAAGAGCAGCGAGAACCAGAAGAACGGCGAACCATACAGGTAGAACGAATAGGCGTTCATCACGCCGCTGCCAAGGTCGGTAGCCCATGAGAAGGTATTGTGCACCGAGGTGAACGCACTGTCCGGGTAGCCTGCGCCCTTGATAAAGCCGTTCATATAGCGGTAAAAGCTGATCTGCTGGCTGTTGAAATCGCCTGCATAGTGGAAAAAGCCGCCGTCGATGATATAAAACGGCAGAAAGAACAGGGCCGCCGTGAGGGCACACAGGCCCACCGTCAGCCAGAATTTATCCTTTTTTTGTCCCAGCAGCTGCGGCTGCCGGGCAGTACCAGACCGCTCCATGGTTTCCTCTTTTCTCTGCCAAAGCGGCAGAAAGTTGGTTTGTTCTAGTATAGCACGAACACTGCGCAGAAAAAAGGGCTTGACAACGCTCTGCCGGACAGGTATGTTGGAGAAAAAAGGAGGAAGCTGCCATGCTGTACCCGTTCAGCGCCCTGCTGGCGCGCATGAAATACATTACCCGCTGGAGCCTGATGCACTCCACCCGGGCCGAATCTCTCAGCGAGCACACCTGCGATACCGCCCTGCTGGCCCACATGCTTTGCCTGATCGCACGGCGGTACACCGGCACGCCCTGCCGCCCCGAGGTGGTGGCGGTGGCGGCGCTGTACCACGACGCACCGGAGATCATTACCGGGGATATGCCCACGCCGGTCAAGTACAGCAGCCCCACCCTGCGGGATGCCTACAAGGCGTTGGAAACCGAGAGCGTGCGCTGCATGACCGGCCTTCTGCCGGACGAGTTGAGCGAAGAGCTGTCCCCGTTCATCTCCGGGGAACTGCTCACCGCCGAGGAAAAGCGCCTGCTGAAGGCCGCCGACCGGCTGAGCGCCCTCATCAAATGCACGGAGGAGCAGCGCAGCGGCAACCACGAGTTTGACGCGGCGCTGGCCCAGCAGAAAGCGGCCCTGCAGGCCATGCACTGCCCGGAAGCCGACTGGTTCATAGAGCACTGTCTGCCCTGTTACACCCAGAATCTGGATGAGCTGACCCGGCAGCAGTAATATTCCCCTTACGGAAACGGCACCTCGCGCACGTCGTCCGGGTCGATGCCTGCTTTGCGCTGTTCTTCAAAAACAGCATCGATCAGCTCGTCCAGATCTTCCAGATGGGTCAGGGTGCAGCAGTAGCGGCGCAGATTGGCCGCACCTTTCAGCCCCTTCATATAGTGCATGGTCTGAGAGCGGGCCTGCGGCATGGCGACGAACTCGCCCTTCTGCTCCACCATCTCCTCCACCTGACGGCGCAGCGCATTCATGCGGGCCTGCAGGTTGGGTGCCTTGGGTGCGGGCAGGCCTTCAATGGCGGCGTTCACCCGCTCAAAGAGCCACGGGTCGCCCAGTGCGCCCCGGGCGATCATCACGCCGTCGCAGTTTGTCTCCCGCACCATGCGCAGCGCGTCCTCGGCGCAGTGGATATCGCCGTTGCCCAGCACCGGCACTCTGACGGCATCCTTCACCCGGGCAATGATCTCCGGGTCGATGCCGGGGGTGTACATCTGCTCCCGGGTACGGGCGTGCACCGCAATGAGGGCTGCGCCAGCCTGCTCACAGGCCTTGGCACACTCCACTGCAGTGATGTGGTCGGCATCCCAGCCCTTGCGCATTTTCACGGTGACAGGCCGTTTTGTATTTGCCACAACCTGCTCCACGATGCGCCCGCAGCGGTCCGGGTCCAGCATCAGCTTGCTGCCTGCGCCGCCGGACACGATTTTGGGGGCCGGGCAGCCCATGTTGATATCCACAAAGTCGAACTCGTACTGTTCGATGGCGGCGGTGGCTTCGCCCATGATCTCGGGCACTTCGCCAAAGATCTGCACGCCATAGGGTGCACCGTTGGGTTCGGCCTTGAGCAGGCTCACCGTCTTGTGGTCGCCGTACACCAGCGCCCGGCTGGACACCATTTCGCTCACAGTAAAGCCTGCACCGTGCTGGGCCATCAGGCGGCGGCAGGGTGCATCCGTAAAGCCCGCCATCGGGCCGAACACCGCCCGGTGCGGCAGGATGATATTGCCGATTTTCAAAGGTTCCATTGGTTGTTCCTCGCTGTTATCGAAAAAAGCTCCCCCGCAGGGGAGCCAGATTTTTGGGGTACGAACCCTCTCAGCCACGGCTTGCGCCGTGCCAGCTCCCCCGAAAGGGGGAGCTTTTTCTGCTGGCGGAAAGTACCGCGTTCGATGGAAAGCATCGGCTTGCCCATTTTCCCGCATAAAGCTCCCCCTTCGGGGGAGCTGTCGCCGCCAGGCGACTGAGAGGGTTTTCTTTCTTACTGCTTCTCTGCCAGTGCCTTCAGGGCGCGCAGGCCGATATCGCTGCGCTTGTGCAGCTTTTCAAAGCTGATCTTCTCTGCCGCCTCATAGGCATGGCTCAGCGCATTGGTCAGCCGCGGGCCGGTGGCGGTGACACCCAGCACACGGCCGCCGGCCGTGACAAGGGTGCCGTCCTCGGTGATGGCGGTGCCGGAGTGGTAGACCGTCACATTCTCCTCGCCGGGCAGCTGGCCGTCCACAAGGCCTGTGATGGGCTTGCCCTTCTCGTAAGCCACCGGGTAGCCGCCGGAAGCCAGAATGACGCAGGCGGCAGCACCGTCCGAGAACTTGACCTCCTCGTTTTCCAGCGTGCCGTTGGTGCAGGCCTGCATGATGTGCAGCAGGTCGCCTTCCAGCAGGGGCAGCACCACCTGCGTTTCGGGGTCACCAAAGCGGCAGTTGTACTCGATGACCTTCGGGCCGTCCGGGGTGAGCATCAGGCCGAAGTAGAGGCAGCCCTTGAAGGGGCAGCCCTCGGCGTTCATGGCCTTGATGGTGGGCAGGAAAATTTTCTCCATGCACTCAGCGGCCACTTCCGGGGTGTAGTAGGGGTTGGGAGCAATGGTGCCCATGCCGCCGGTGTTCAGGCCGGTGTCGTGGTCGTTGGCACGCTTGTGGTCCATGCTGGACACCATGGGCTTGACCACCTTGCCGTCCGTAAAGCTCAGCACACTGACCTCGGGGCCGGTGAGGAATTCCTCCACCACCACATGGTTGCCGGATGCACCGAATTTCTTATCCAGCATGATCTCCTTCACGCCGTCCGCAGCCTGCTGCTCATTTTCGCAGATCAGCACGCCCTTGCCCAGTGCCAGACCGTCGGCCTTGATGACCACCGGGTACTTGCCCTCGGCCTTGATGTACTCCATGACCTTGGCGGGGTCGTCAAAGGTCTCGTACTTTGCGGTGGGGATGCCGTATTTCTTCATCAGGTCCTTGGAGAACACCTTGGAGGCCTCGATGCGGGCAGCGGCCTTATCCGGGCCAAAGGCCGGGATGCCCACTGCTGCCAGCGCATCCACCATGCCCAGAGCCAGCGGATCGTCCTGCGCCACCACAACGTAATCGAACTTTTCTTCTACGGCAAAGCCCACCATGGTGTCCACATCGGTAGACTTGATGTTTTTGCACTTTGCGTCATAGCTGATGCCGCCGTTGCCGGGTGCGCACCAGATCTCGCCGCAGTCAGGGCTTTTTTTCAGTGCCTTGATGATGGCGTGCTCACGGCCGCCGCCGCCCACTACCAGAATTTTTTTGCTCATTTTTACACCTTCTCTTAGTGATGGAACAGCCGCAGGCCGCAGAAGGCCATTGCAATGCCGTACTTGTTGCAGGTGTCAATGACCTGCTGGTCGCGGATGGAGCCGCCGGGCTGCACGATGGCGGTCACGCCGGAGCGGCGGGCACGCTCGATGTTGTCGCCGAAGGGGAAGAAGGCATCCGAGCCAAGGCACACGCCGGTCACTTTGCTCAGATATTCCTTCTTTTCCTCAGCGGTCAGCGGGGCGGGCTGCTCGGTAAAGGTCTCGGCCCACACATCGTCGCCGATCACATCCTCGGGCGTATCGCCGATGTAAACATCAATGGCGTTGTCGCGGTTGGGCTTTGCCACATCGTCGCGGAAGGGCAGGTTGAGCACCTTATCCATGTGGCGCAGCTGCCAGTTGTCGGCCTTCTGGCCTGCCAGACGGGTGCAGTGGATGCGGCTCTGCTGGCCGGCACCCACGCCGATGGTCTGACCGCCTGCGGTGTAGCAGACACTGTTGGACTGGGTGTATTTCAGGGTGATGAGGGCAATGATCAGGTCCCGCTTCTGCTCCTCGGTCACGCTCTTGTTCTCGGTGACCCAGTTGGTCAGCATGGTGTCGGCGTTGATGGTCAGCTCGTTGCGGCCCTGCTCAAAGGTGATGCCGTACACCTGCTTGTGCTCGATGGGAGCGGGCTTGTAGGCCGGGTCGATGGCGACCACATTGTAGTTGCCCTTTTTCTTGCCGGACAGGATAGCCAGTGCCTCCGGCTCGTAGCCCGGGGCGATGATGCCGTCGGACACCTCGTGCTGGATCAGCTTTGCGGTGGGCACATCGCAGATGTCCGAAAGGGCGATCCAGTCGCCAAAGGAGGACATGCGGTCCGCACCGCGTGCACGGGCATAGGCATTTGCCAGCGGCGACAGCTCCATATCCGGGGCAATGTGGTACATTTTGCGTTCCACATCGGTCAGGGGCAGCCCCAGCGCTGCGCCTGCCGGGGAAACGTGCTTGAAGGAAGCTGCTGCGGGCAGACCACAGGCAGCTTTCAGCTCCTTGACCAGCTGGATGGAGTTGAGGGCATCCAGAAAATTGATGTAGCCGGGCTTGCCGTTCAGCACAGTGACCGGCAGGTCAGAGCCATCTTCCATATAAATGCGGCTGGGCTTCTGGTTGGGGTTGCAGCCGTACTTCAGTGCCAGTTCGTTCATTGGTGCATCCTCCTTATTTCTCTATTGTTTTAGTCCTGTTTTTCCTCTGCGTCAAGCTTTTTGAGCAGTTCCAGCTCTTCGGGCAGCAGCTCCGGCTCCTCGGGGTCGTCCAGATCGCTGCACACGGCATCGTACTTGTTAAAGATCATGTCGCCGGTCTCGCCGGAGTCCAGATCAATGACCCGGGCAAACAGGCTCACCTTGTTGTCCGGGTTCAGGCTGCTCCACAGACCCTGTGCAAAATCGCCGATGGTGCGGGGGCAGGCAAAGCGCAGCGGCTCACCCTCAAAGCTGGGGATGGGATTTCCGTTGTGCTTGTAGGTGCTGATGAAATGGCCCTCGCCTGCAACGGGCTGCGGGTAATCAAAGAAATAGCGCTGCACGCTGTCGCCATTGCCGTCCGCAGACTTGAGAATGCTCATCTGATAGCTGCCGTCGGCGTACACCACAGCGGAGATGCGGGGGGTGTAGTTGGGGCCGTCCGGCTCAAAGGTGCGGGTGCGCAGGGCATCGGCAAAGCTCTTGCCCTGACTCATCAGGTCATAAATGGTATCGGTCTGGTCGCCGTTGGTCACGATATGGGTCTTGCCCAGCGTCAGCACCGGATTGTAAATAATGAGGCTGGGGTCCTCCAGCTTTGCGGGGTCCGCTGCGATGGTGCAGATGCCGCCGCGCTCGGGCACGGGGTCAAACACGCGGTTGCGGCTGTTCTCGCTGCGGCCCATGATAAAGTAGCCAATGAACATCTGGCGGCCATCCGGAGCCATTGCCACAGCAATGCCGCGGCCGGGATACTCGTTGGATGCCAGATACTCGTTCAGGTTGATCTTTTCCATGTCAAATTCTCCTATTACGGAACTCCCCCAGTCGCCTGCGGCGACAGCCCCCTCGGAGAGGGAGCCTTGCCTCCCTCCTTGAGGGAGGTGGCACGCCGTCAGGCGTGACGGAAGGAGTTTTCACTCAATTTCTCCGCTGCACACCATAGCCACGGCCTTGGGCAGCAGCTTCCACTCGGCCTGCTCCATCACACGCTTCTGCAGCACCTCGGGGGTGTCGCCGGGCAGGATGTCCACGGCCTTCTGCAGCAGGATGGGCCCGCCGTCGCACTCTTCGTTCACGAAGTGGACGGTGGCACCGGTCACCTTGCAACCCCGGGCCAGAGCCGCCTCATGCGGACGCAGACCGTACATGCCAGGCCCGCAGAAAGACGGGATGAGTGCCGGGTGCACATTCAGGATGCGGCGGGGATACGCTTCAATGACACTGGGCCCCAGCACGGACAGAAAGCCTGCCAGCACCACCAGATCGATGTTGTGGTCTTTCAACGTTTTCAGCAGAGCAGCGTCAAAATCCTCACTACTGGCGTAATCCTTGCGGCGCACCACGCAGCCTTCCACACCGGCCTTTGCGGCGCGCTCCAGCGCATAGACACCGGGCTTGGAGGCCACCACAAGGGTGATCCTGCCGTTGGGGTTCTCGCCTCGGGCTTCGCTGTCCAGCAGAGCCTGCAGGTTGGTGCCGCCGCCGGAGACTAAAACTGCAATGTTCAGCACAGCTCCACGCCCTCACCTTCTGCAATGACGCCCAGACGGTAAGCTCCCGGCTCGCCGTTTGCGTGCAGGATGTCCAGCGCCTTGTCGGCCTGCTCTGCGGGGACGGTGAGCACCATGCCAACGCCCATGTTGAAGGTGTTGAACATATCGTGCTCGGAGATATTGCCGGTCTTCTGCATCAGCTGGAACAGAGCCGGGGTGCGGACATCTGCCTTGTTGATGCGTGCGCAGCAGCCCTTTTTCAGGCTGCGGGGGATGTTCTCGTAGAAGCCGCCGCCGGTGATGTGGGAAATGCCCTTCACATCCACCTCTTCCAGCACCTTGAGCACAGGCTTGACGTAGATCTTGGTGGGAGCCAGCAGGGCCTCGCCCAGCGTCTTGCCGCCCAGCTCTGCAGGGGCAGTGTGCAGCACATCGGGGTTTGCGTCAATGTCAAAGATCTTGCGCACCAGCGAGAAACCGTTGGAGTGCACACCGGTGGAAGGCAGGGCAAGGATCACATCACCGGCTGCCATGGTCTCATTGCTCAGGATCTTTTCCTTATCCACGACACCCACGGTGAAACCGGCCAGATCGTACTCCTCCTCCGGCATCATGCCCGGGTGCTCGGCAGTCTCGCCGCCCACCAGAGAGCAGTCGGCCTGCACGCAGCCCTCAGCCACGCCCTTGACGATCTCTGCGATCTTCTCGGGAATGTTGCGGCCGCAGGCGATGTAATCCAGGAACACCAGCGGCTTTGCACCGGCGCAGATGACATCGTTCACGCACATAGCCACGCAGTCGATGCCGATGGTATCGTGCTTGTCCATGATCATGGCAATTTTCAGCTTGGTGCCCACGCCGTCGGTGCCGGAGATCAGCACCGGGTGCTTGTAGCCGGTGCAGTCCAGCTCAAACAAGCCACCAAAGCCGCCCAGACCGCCAATGCAGTGCTCGTTCATGGTGCGGGCCACATACTGCTTCATCAGTTCAACGGAGCGGTAACCGGCAGTGATATCCACACCGGCAGCTGCGTAACTCTCAGAATAGCTCTTTTCCATCTTCTTACTCTCCTAACTTTTTCTCGTCCTTGGGACGGTCGTTCAGGTGGCGTTCATGGATATCGGTGGAAAGCACCTCGTCCGGCTTCACGGCATATTCGCCGGTAAAGCAGGCGGTGCAGAATCCGCATTTTGTGTTCTTTGCAAGCTGGACAACATGCTCAGTGGAAAGGTAGCCCAGCGTATCGGCCCCGATCACTTCATTGATCTGCTCGACCGTGCGGCCGGTGGCCACCAGCAGCTTCTGATCCGGAATGTCAGTGCCGAAGTAGCAGGGGTACTTGAACGGCGGTGCCGACACCATAAAGTGCACCTCGGTGGCACCGGCATCCCGCAGCAGCTTGATGATGCGGGCAGATGTGGTGCCGCGCACGATGGAGTCATCCACCAGCACCACGCGCTTGCCCTTGACGGTGCTGGAAACGACGTTCAGCTTGATGCGCACGCTGTTCTCGCGCTGCTTCTGGCTGCCCTGAATGAAGGTGCGGCCGATGTATTTGTTCTTGATGAAGCCGATGCCGTAGGGGATGCCGCTCTCCTGCGAGTAGCCGAGCGCCGCATCCAGACCGGAATCCGGCACGCCGATGACCACATCGGCCTCCACAGGGTGCTCCTGTGCCAGGAACCGGCCTGCCTGCTTGCGGGCCTCGTGCACCGAGCTGCCCTCGATGATGCTGTCCGGGCGGGAGAAATAGATGAACTCGAACACGCACATCTGGGTGTCCGGGCGGCCGCAGTGATCCTTGATGCTCCGCAGCTCACCGGTCTTGGTGTCGGCAATGACGATCTCGCCGGGCTCCACGTCCCGCAGCAGGGTCGCGCCCGCAGCATCCAGCGCACAGCTCTCGCTGGCAAAGACGTAGCCGCCGCCGGGCAGGGTGCCGATGCACAGGGGCCGGTAGCCGCGGGGGTCACGCACTGCAATGAGCTTGGTGGCCGACATGATCACCAGACTGTAGGCACCCTCCAGCACATCCATCGTCTTGCTGATGGCGGTCTCGATGCTGCCCATGCGCAGGCGGTTGCGGGTGATCAGGTAGCAGATCACCTCGGTATCGGAGGAGCCGTGGAAGATGGCACCCTCGTTTTCCAGCTGGCGGCGCAGCTCGATGGCGTTGGTCAGGTTGCCGTTGTGGCACAGTGCCATGGTGCCGCGGCCATGGCGCACGATCATGGGCTGTGCGTTGGCCCGCACACGGCTGCCTGCCGTGGCGTAGCGCACGTGACCGGTAGCCATGTGCGCATTGGGGTTTGCCAGACTTGCCAGCACCGCCGGGGTGAACACCTCGTTCACAAGGCCGAGGTCGCGGTGGCCGTTGATCACGCCATCATCGTTCACGGCGATGCCGCAGCTCTCCTGACCACGGTGCTGCAGGGCATACAGAGCCGAGTAGGCCGCAGCGGCCACATCCTCGGTACCGGCACGGTCGTAAATGCCGAAAACGCCGCATTCTTCGTGCAGCGGATATGCAAAATCAGACATTGGTTCTCCTTTACAGCTGGGCGATCTCAGCCTGCAGCTTTTCCTCTTTGGCAGCGATCTGTGCGGCCATGGCGGTGCGCTCTGCTGCCAGCTTTTCGGCCAGAGCGTCGTCGCTCAAAGCCAGAATTTCCGCAGCCAGCCATGCGGCGTTCTTGGCACCGTTCAGAGCCACCGTTGCCACCGGGATGCCGCTGGGCATCTGCACCGTGGCAAGCAGGGCATCCATGCCGTCCATGGCACCGCCCTTCATGGGAATGCCGATCACCGGCAGGGTGGTGTTGGCAGCAAAGGCACCCGCCAGATGTGCTGCCATGCCTGCTGCGCACAGGATCACGCCGAAGCCGTTGGCACGGGCGCTTTTGGCAAACTCCGCTGCCCCGGCAGGGGTGCGGTGTGCCGAAAGGATGTGCGCCTCAAAAGGGATGTCCAGCGCTTTCAGCTGGGCACATGCGCCCTTTACCACCGGCCAATCGCTGTCAGAACCCATGATCACAGCCACTTTACGAACCATATCCAAACCTCTCTTTCTCAACCGACAAACAAAAAAGGCTGCGGTACACCTGTACCACGGCCTTTATTTCCAGTTTTTCTGTCCGCGCATTTTGCACAAGGTTGCACCATGCCCCTGATTGCAGTGAATGTGACCCCATTCCATGCGACCCGGCACCAGCAGCATCATTGAAGTTTCCCTCCGCAGTTTCCTGTGCAAGCGTTTTTTCAGGCGGCGATGCAAGCCCGTTTTTTGGGGCATCGTCCCTGTACTAGATACAGTTTACGGCAAAAAAACCGCTTTGCAAAGAGCGTTTGGGCAAATTCTCCCTTGTGTTCCCATGCCGTCAAAAAACTTTCGAAAGTTTTGTGCAGTTTCGCCATCCTTTTTCTTTTTAAGTATGACTTATGCAGCGGGTATATTTTATGTAAAGGCTGTGTTGATGTATCCCAGATAGAAAGCCGGATTTTTAAAAAATGATCTTTGCGGTGTCGGCGCGTGCAGCGCGGATCAGATCTGCCGGGGCACAGCACACCTGCGTACCGATGCGCCCGCCGGAAACATAGACCTTCTGCTGGGTCAGCACGCTTTCGTCAAAGACGGTG
>ENA-OPBG01002330-OPBG01002330.1-human-gut-metagenome-genome-assembly--contig:-NODE-2330-length-11315-cov-2.516519_pt1 | contig 11315 bp, 12 predicted proteins | sample MGYA00241065_ERZ501446 | MGnify/ENA primary metagenome ERZ501446 (study PRJEB25962, sample SAMEA2042632) | human gut metagenome | biome: human gut; feature: human-associated habitat; material: faeces...
GAATTACTATTTTCCAATCACCGTTGGGAATTATCAGTTTCCAAAACGTTACAATGCAAAAGAACTTTTTGACGAAAGCATGCAGAAAGCATATTCCGAATCCGTATATAACTGCAATCAGTCCAACATTGTATATTCGACGCTTGGCGGTACCGCCCCGATCCTGGGCGCTGCCATGTATGCACAGGAACTTATTATAGAAGATTTCCTGTATTCGGCTATTGAAGGCTAGGAAATTAAATATCCGCTGCATTGACGCCGGATGGTTTCCCAATAGTCCGATAGAAATTTATATACTTTCTTTCAAAATACAATGCGTGATATAGATTTTCGTTCTTCACCGACATCTTCCCCCTGAAAAGAAGTCGTTGAAAATCCAAAGTATTAAGAAAGGAAGCAATCATGAAATACGATATTCTTTGTGTCGGTGACGCAACACTTGACATCATTATGGCAGGTATTCCCGAAGATATCTTTTCCAGGGATTCAACCCTTGCCAGCACTTCTAAATGGTTGGTTGGCGGAGACGCCGCTAACCAGGCCTGTACCTTTGATGCTCTTGGCATGAAAACTGCCCTAACTGCAAAAATTGGAACAGACCTGGTTGGCAATACCATCTACCAGATGCTCTCTGAAAGTACCATTGATCTATCTTATATGATCCGCACTCCTGACAAAGTCAGCGGCTATTGTGTTGCTGTAGTTCAGCCAAATGGCCAGAGATGTTTTCTTTTATCCATGGGAGACGGAGACCGTGACCTAAAACCGGAGGAAATTGATTTTTCTGTTCTGGACGAAACCCGCGCAGTGTCTGTAGGAAGCCTTTTCTGCCTGTACGAAATGGATATTCGCGGCACCAGAATGCTCTTTGAAGCAGCCCGAAAAAAAGGTGTGCTTACATTCGCCGATATGACCGGAGATTCTTTCAAAATCGGACCGCAGGCATTGAATGATATCTATCCTTTTACAGATTATCTTCTGCCCTCTCTGAAATTAATTTTTTCCTCCGCTTTTGCACCGCCTTCCATCGGTGGCGGTTTTGCCGGATACACGATGGGAAAAGCCATCCGCTATGGCGTAGCAAGGGGGCTTTTTACAAACGAATCCGGGCTTGGCACAACCGGCCTGATTGCCGGTCACTGCTCGGCAGATGATTCCGTCAAACAGGCCGCCATTTCCATGTCCGCTACCTTTTGGGACACCGTCGTTCTCTGCGCCATCACCGGACTTGTACTTGTCTGCTATCAGTTGGAATTTCCGTCCGAATGGCAGACGCTTCCCGCCTCCGCCTTAACGACCGCCGCATTTGGAAAACTTCCATTTTTCGGTGATGAAATTTTATCCATTGCCATTATCAGTTTTGCTCTTGCCACCTTAATTGGCTGGAGTTACCTTGGCAAGCAGGGATTTGACTATTTGTTTCAGGGAAAATATGAGCGTTTTTACCAGACTCTTTACCTCATTATGATTTTTTCCGGAGGCATTATGCCGCTTGCTCTTGTCTGGGAAATGACCGATTTTATTAACCTTTTCCTCCTTCTTCCAAACATTTATCTGCTCGTCCGATGCCGCAAATATGTAAAAAAAGAGTGATTTATACAAAAAAACATACTTTTTACATATTTTTTTTGCTATAATTACACTATATAGGTAAAATGGGTAAAAAGTACAAAGGAGATTTTATCTTATGTCAAACAAAATCACTTCATGGCTGAAAAGCCATGTCACACAATATAAAATTGATTTTATGAGCCTTAACCGTCTGCGCTTAAACCAAACGGTATCCGGCCAGATTCCGGTGACAATTTCTCTGACTGAGAAAACAAGGATGGCAGAAAATCTTTTATGGGCAAGAAGCCACGATGCCTCGACTTCATTTGAGTCGATGGAACTTTTGTTAAATCCCTATGGCATCACACCGCTCACTGCACTTTGCATGTTTCACACCGACACAAGATGCCGTTTGTCTTACACAGTTGTGAGCGATTTTTGTATGCCCTGGCACTACGATTCCATGACGTACACAACCAATCACGTGCTTCCTGTTTTCGGCTTATGCGAGAACACAGATAATATCATTACTTTGACATTATATGACGAGTCAAACCAGCCTATTAAAAGCCGTGAAATCACATTGCATACCGGCACATTGAGCGAAACAAACCATTATCCATGCGTGCAGGACAAACAGGGAATGTATCGTTATTTCTTATCGCTTCCGGCAAAAGATGATAATTTAATTCCTCTCTCGGACGGACACTTTCTGATTGTCCATCCGGACTATCTGGTAAAAACCGAACAGGGGCTTTTACCAACACACATATATGAGGTGGATTTGCTTGGCAGATGTTACCGCACCTACTATGTGGGTGATGGCATTTTTGACGTATATGGCGAAATTTCTGCGGAAAACAAAAACTTGTTAGTGCTTTCTTCAGATGCCAAAAAAGGAGACAAGTTATTATTGGAAATCAACCGGGAAACCGGTGCAATCCAGCATATCTACTCCCCTTATGAAAGAGAAGTAACTTCTCCTGCCACACATCTGAAGCAGGAATTTTTCGAGTCCGTCATCAGCGACTCGTTAGAGCAGTTTTCGCATTTTGGAGAATGTCTGGAAAAAATTGAATTTCCGGTCGTCGGCTGGCTCAAAGCACCGGTCTTTTACAAGGCAGCCTCCGTAGAGACATCTTCTGCCACTGATTTAGAATTTATGAAAAATACTTACGGCATTACATTTTCCATAAACGGCGACAGTTTGTTAGTAAACACAACCGGTGACTTGATTCAGGAAATTGTATTCAGTCATCCGGACCGCATTTATCAGCTTGATTTGACAAATCCGCCGCTTGATGAATCTTTGTACGAAAAATACCGCTACACACTTACCGTTCCTCTAACGGAAATGTACAGCGGTACCTATTCTCTTGTTATTCGTTTTCGTGATGGCAAACAGGAAGTCTTACAGGATGCCCTGTCCCTCTCGCGGAGAAGAAATAACGAAAATTAGTTATCCTGTCCATAATAAGCATTGGCTCCGTGTTTGCGGAAATAATGCTTATCCATCAAATACTGTGGCGCGCGTTTTACACGAGGATTTAATGTCAGTGTATGGTGCGCCATTTCTGCTACTTTGTCCAAAACAACCGCATTGTAAACGGCATTTGCCGGGCTTGTTCCCCACGCAAATGGTCCATGGTTCTTTACAACGATTCCCGGAACTTCCATCGGGTCTTTATCCCCAATTGTCTCGATAATGACAAGTCCCGTATTTCTCTCATAATCCAAGTTAATTTCCTCTGCGGTCAAATCTCTTGTGCACGGAATATCTCCGTAAAAATAATCCGCATGTGTCGTTCCCAGTGCCGGAATCGACATTCCTGCCTGCGCAAATGTTACTGCCCACGTTGAATGCGTGTGGACAACACCTGCTAAAGAAGGATATGCACGGTACAATTCAATATGTGTTGCCGTATCCGAAGACGGACGGTATTTTCCTTCGATTACATTCTGGTCAAAATCAACAACAACCATATCATCCGGCGTCAATTCATCGTATTCAACACCACTTGGCTTAATAACAACATAATTGTTTTCGCGGTCAATTCCGCTTACATTTCCCCAAGTGTAGATGACAAGTCCTTTTTTCTGAAGCTCCATGTTTGCTTCGTATACTTCTTTTTTTAACTGTTCTATTGCTGTCAAAGAAGCTGTTAGATGCTCTATCTTCTCCCGTATGCTATCTGCCTGTTTAGTAAGAACGTTCGCAAAATCAGTCGGTGATTCCAACGAAATTAAACGTTGCTTTATATCACCCAAGGAAAATCCTAATGATTTTAAGGATATAATTTGATGAAGTGTAACTAAATCTTTATTTGTATAAAGCCTGCGCCCACCTTTGCTTTCTGATGATGGAGAAAGCAGTTCTTCTTTGTCATAGTATTGAAGAGTACGAACGGTAACACCCATTTTCTTTGCTACTTCGCCCACTGTCATAAAACCTTGTGGAATTGCTTTGTATTTTGCCATATTTGTTTTTTACCTCCTATACTGTATTATACATTATTACGTTACGTCACGAACAAGACTATTTTCAAAAAAATTTGTGACAAAGATTTCTCCATTCCGCCTCTTTGTATTTACGCAAAGATAACTTCCTTTTCTACCATTTCTTTTGCACATGCTCGTATGTTATTGATTCTCTGCATCCATTTTAAGGAGTTTTGTGATACCTTGTGACCGTTTCATCTGTTCCTATGAGAACTTTTTAGATATTCCTGCGTTTGGTTATTAATATCGGCAAGGTAAGACAAGGGATGTTAATCTTCTTGCAGTTCATACGAAAAACCGTCGCTTTCCCATACATACTTGTCCATTAAAAAATCTATCGTATGATATATTCGTACAATACATGACAGTTCTCCGATTGCCACAGATTGATCGCGGATATTGAAACGGCAAGTAAGAATAAAGTTGCTGAAAGTAGATTTCATAGATAGCAATCTTGTGGAAGAAATCTTGGAGTTTCTCAATAAACTCGTATCAGTGGTGGGATGCTGGCTCTTGAAAACCACAAACAGAAGAATGTGGATAGCAGATTATGCTTAGAATTGGAACAGAGAGGAGAAGGTATGTGGAGAGGCAAAGGTCTCACATGCCGTCTTGCTTGTACATTTTATTAAATTATATTATACTGTATTAATAGTATTTTGCTAGTAGAGTGTAAATGATGTATGGAAAAGAATTATAAGATTTTAAATAGAGATCACATAAAATATTTAGCAATCCTTTTGATGACGTTTAACCACATCGCGCATATCCTTATGATACCTGATACGATAGCATATGAAATATTTGAAGATATGGGGTATTTTACTTCAATCACCATGTGCTATTTCTTAGTTGAAGGATATTTTTATACCCATTCGCGAAAGAATTATGCAAAGCGTTTGTTTATTTTCGCCTTAATATCAGAGGTCCCCTATTTGTTAGCTATGGGATATTTCCAGCTGAATGTTATGTTCACGTTCTTAATTTGCCTTTGTATTTTATCAATAATGGAAAGTAAGCGAAACACAATTCAAAAGATATTATCTATTTTAGGTTTGATTTTATTATCAGTGCTGTGTGATTGTGCGCTGATTCTTCCAATAGCTACAATATTGTTTAAACTTAGCAGGGGAAATAGAAAAAAACAAATCCAAGCATGGGTAATAATGTGTGCTATTTTCTTTGTGTTGAACGTGCCAGGATATGCATCTACTAATGTACCGTATCCATTTTTATCAGGATATGCCTTATTGCATAGCTTTTATTCAATAATTGCTTGGATTTTGGCGGGGATTATAATTTTGGTATTTTATAATGGAAAAAAGTCTGGGAAATACGAGTTCCTGAACAAATGGTTATTTTATGTGTATTATCCAATGCATTTATTAGTGCTGTGGAGTATTCAATATTTTCTAATAAAATAGTAATATATAATTCTCAGTTTGTGGGCGGTAAGTGTTGGAACATTGCAGGTTTGATGAAGCCTCAAAACCTCATTCTTTCAGAAGCCGTTGTTATTTAAAATGATTTGTTTCGGTCTATGGTTATTTTTTAAGAATGAAAGATGGATTCAATATCTATTCCACCTGTCGTTAACGAAGAGATGTGGGTGTGCTGCAATGCGTGAGTAGTGATGTGCATTCCGAGGATTTTTTGAGCGGTTTCATGCAGGTACTTATTGGAACTGAATGGATTGATATAGCTGCCATTTCTGAACGTCGTAGATTCATCAGCGCGGTAAGTTTCTTTTGATAAACCCAGTTCAGCAAAGGGATAAGATAAATTTGGCATTCACTTAGAACATTGGAAGATTCCTCTGTTTTAGAGTACTGTGTTTTGAGAGAGATGACCGTTAAATGCTGTATTAGTACGTCTTAACCCCGAAATTAGCGCTACACTTTGCGGGTGAGGGCGCTATTTTTGTGTTTACAAAATGTTACAACAAGAGTATAACCGCACAAAGCAAGACAACAAACCTGAATAAGTCGCTGTATGTTAACCATAAACACCAGTCCTTTTCTCTTTAGAGTAGGTGGCTTCCTAGGCAAGTAGATTATATTGTTAAGGGGCTGTGTGGCCGATTTTCAGACAGTTCTTCAAAATAGGAGATTGATTAATGAGCAGTTAGAGCTTCAAGACATGTAGAGTTCACATCCTCATTTGTTAAGCAAAAATAAAGACATTCAATGCATCTGTAACTTCTTTATAGTTTCCTTTGCAAATAGATCATATCCACCAACTGAATGCCGCATTCATATATTGGGTGGTTGTAATTGTCTGTAAAAAAGTTTTTAATACTGTGGGAGCGGGTAAATCCGCATTTTTCATAAAAAGGAATCGTCAGCGGGCTATCCCCTGTGCCGACTTGGAGTACAGAGTATTTTTCTCTATATTTTGCGGAGATGAAGTCAATTAGAGCTCTGCCGTATCCTTTTCCCTGCCATTTCGGTAGGATGGCAATATTTTTAATTTCTAGCACACCTCCACCTTCATCTGTTATTACACATTCACCTTTGATTCCATTATCGTCTAACACATACATGACGCCTTTGTCAATATATTTGTCTACCATATCTTCTTGCTCGTCTGCCAGCAACAATAACGAGAGAAATTGTTTTTTGTGATTTTCCACTTTTTTGATTTCCATATCAATATACCTCTATAAAATATGTTTATCTAATTTATTTCTGGACACATTATATCAGGTTATTTTGACGCTGTCGTTTTTGGGCTTTTAAGAAGAACTATTCCGCGGCAATAAAAAGGTTAGAAAAGATGCGAGTATCGAGGGGAATTTAAGTCCGATACGCAGTGTGAGGAATAGGTTGGAGATAGAAAGCCTAATCGAACTTAGGTGAGTCTTTTTCTATGCATCAAAAACAGATGGAGAAAATTTACCGCATTCTCATTTCGAACAGCTAGAAAAAGCACTTACGATGGAAAAGTGGGTTGTTCTGGAAGGGATGCGGCAAATTCAGATTTTGATTCAGAATTGTTTTCTGGATATCAAGGCTCTGCTGACCAGCCACGGGAGTGACAGACCATTACTTTTTCTCCTTTTAAGTCCAACTCACCATTAAAAGCAAATCCTAGTTTTCGGTAGAGGTTTATGGCTGCGGTGTTGTCGCTGTATACGCTCAGGTAGATTTTAGAGCAGCCATATTCCTTCCAAATTCTATTAAGCAGGCAGGAGACGGCTATTTGGCCATAGCCTCTGTGTTGAAAATGACGGTCGATAAGCAGGCGGTCCAGCCAGACACGGCCGGCCGGAAGATATTCCTGAAAAAAACCATACATAGCGAACCCTACCAGTGTGCTACCGTCATAGATACCGAGCGGACGCCAAGAGTCCCGTTCGTCTGCTTCTCTCATGCAGTCTGCAACACTTTCAATATAATTTTCTTGCCCAGGGGCAGGGCTTAAAGCCTCAGCTTCTTTTCTGTTCTCTTCAGTAATCGGCTCAAAATGTAGTTCCATAAAAATCCTTTCTACAGTCTTTAAACTGAATAATTTTAAGAATGTCTTTATTATAGCATCGCCATGTGAGATTCGCAATCGCGAAGGTTGGCGTCGTTGTTGATAGGATAGGAGAAAGAGAAATACGATATAGTTAGAATTAACTAGCCAAAGGCAGCAGGATAGCGTATTTATCGGCTATCAAAGATATCTGGTAGGAACGTTTTGAGAGTGATAAAAAAAGCAGATAGAACAGCTTTAAACAATTTTTCACCGAGGACCAACGAGAGGGAGCTTCCAAGATAGGTGTCAAAAGCAGGCGGTGGGAAAAGGTGGAATGACTCTGTCAGGCGGTGAGAAACAGCGAATATCCATTGCTCGTTACATTCAGCAGGCGATATCTGAGCAAAGACACGGTTGGTGATCGCCCATCGTCTGAACACCATACGGCAGGCAGATCCTGGTGATTGAGGATGGCCGTATCGTGACACGCGGAATTGATAGAGGAGAAAGGCCTGTACCAGAGATTTGTTGAGAAATAGGAAGGACAGAGATAAGCTTTAGTTACTGTTCACTTACTTGAGGTTTGTGAGCAGAAAATATCGGGGATCCTCCCTTGACAGAGAAGGGGAGAAATGGCATATAATCAGTAGAGAAAGAAGAAAGCAGGTAGGGTTATGTGCGGACGGTATTATATTGATGATGCGGCAGTGAAGGCGATTGTGACATTGGTACGGAGCATTGACAGAGATTTGAAATTCGGCAAAAAGAGGGATATCTATCCGTCAAACGAAAGCCTTGCTCTGTACGAGGGAATGGGGCAGGTAGAGGCAGGGTGGATGAAATGGGGCTATCCAGGGTTCCAAAAGGACAGCTTGCTGATTAATGCCAGGGCTGAGAGCGCATTGGAGAAGAGAACTTTTGCGGAGGATATCCAGACTCGCAGGTGTGTACTTCCTGCGGGAGGCTTCTATGAGTGGAACAGCCGAAAAGAAAAGTGTAGCTTTTGGAGGGCGGATGCTTCAGTTTTGTACATGGCGGGCTGCTTTCACATCTGGGAGAATAAAAAATGTTTTGTGATTCTGACGACAGAGGCTAATGCCTCGGTGGCTGGGGTCCATAGCCGGATGCCTCTGGTCTTGGAACCAGATGAGGTGAAAACCTGGATTTTGGATGGAAATTCGGTCAGTGAACTGCTCAAAAAAAAGCCCACACTCTTGGAGCGAAGCCAGGAGTATGAGCAATTGTCGCTTTTTTAGCTGCGCGAGAGAGACTCAGAAGGATTTGGGTCACTGCGCAGATCTTTCATGATTTTCTTAAATTCCAGAGCAAATAACGTAACTGTGGTCATGACGGCGATGATATCTGCGATAGGCTCGGCCAGGAAGACAGCCAGGACTTTGTCGGTCATAAAAGACGGGAGAATGAAAATCAGCGGAATCAAAAGTACGATCTTACGAAAAACAGCAAGGAAAGCGCTGATTTTGGAATTTCCGAAGGCGATAAAGCTCTGTTGGCAGGAAATTTGAAGTCCCATCAGAAGAACTCCGGCCATGTATACCCTAAGGGCCCACTGGGTAATTTCAGACAACTGCGGATCGTTGGTGAAGATTGCGACAAAAGCGGAGGGAACTAGCTGGATAGCAGCCCACAGGATTGTCGCATAGCCGAACGCGCAGATAGTCTGCAGTTTGAATGCTTGTTTTACCCTGTCTGCGTTACGCGCCCCGTAATTGTAACTGATGATTGGTTGTCCGCCCTGGGTGAGTCCCTGTAGAGGCAGCATTGCAAACTGCATGACGCTAGAGAGGATGGTCATCGCGCCCACAGCCAAGTCGCCGCCGTATTTTAGTAAAGAGGAATTAAAACAGAGAACCAGGATGCTCTCGGTGGCCTGCATGGTAAAGGGGGCGACGCCTAAGGCCACGCAGGGCAGCAGAATCGATGGCTTGATTCGAAAGTTTTTCTTCTTTAGCCTCAATATTGTGTTCTTTCCAGACAGGAATTTCACTGCCCAGGCTGCGCTCAGCGCTTGGGATAAAATTGTGGCCAGGGCCGCGCCTTCTACACCCATTCCCAATCCAAAGATGAAAATAGGGTCCAGGACGATGTTAGTGACAGCGCCGATGATGACAGTCAGCATACTGATTTTCGAGAAGCCTTGGGCGGAGATGAAAGCATTCATCCCTAGAGTTAGCTGAACGAAAATGGTGCCTATGGCATAGATGCGGATGTATTTGTCAGCATACACAATGGTGTTTTCACTGGCACCGAACAGATAGAGTAAAGGTTCCCGAAACAACAGAACTGCTGTGGTCAGAAGCAGAGCTACGACGATCAGGGCAGCGAAGCAGTTTCCCATAATTTTTTCAGCGGTCTCGTTGTCTTTTTTCCCCATAGAAATACTGGCTCTAGGAGCTCCGCCCATGCCCATGAGTGCAGCGAAAGCTGAGACAATCATAATAATTGGGAAACACACGCCGACGCCGGTCAAAGCTGTGGAGCCCACCTCAGCAATATGACCGATATACATACGGTCTACCATGTTATAGAGTGCGTTTACGACTTGGGAAGTGATGGACGGCACAGCCAATATAAATAGTAGGTGCCGGACGGGTTCTTTTCCTAAGTCCACTTCTCTAGACATTTTCAGTTTCATTTTATCAGTTCTCCTTTTCCTTAAAACGTTCCAGAATTTTGTTCATGGTTCTCTCCATCTGTGAGATCTCCTCTTCGGAAATATCTTCCAACAATTCTTCGTTGATCTCAGCGATTTCCTTGTTTAGACGGAGAATGACAGGCGCGGCTTTCTGGGTGAGATGAATCCGCTGAACTCTTCTGTCATGAGGGTCCTGGACACAGGAGATCAGCTCCCGGGACAAAAGAGAGTCGATGCTTCTGCTGACCAGACCTTTTGAGACTCCCAGAATCAATCGGAGCTGGCTACTGGTGTTGATTGATTCGTTGTTGGAGAGTAAAATGAGGATAGAGATTTCATTGGGAGAGAAATTCTCATTCTGAAATCTTAGGTTGATCTCATTGGCATAGACACGCCTGATTTGGGAAAAATATCCCAGCATGGATTCTACATTTTTTTTCATAAGCGCCTCCCTATGGTTCACAAGTAAACTACTGATAGTATATAGGATTTTAAGACGTCTGTCAATCGTTTGTGCGTATTGCGAAGCATTGTGATCGTTTGACAATCGCATTTATTTATGTAGCATTGCCGTTAATTGTACCGCAAAACATTAGGAGGAAGATAAAATATGGTACGAAAATTTCAGAAATCTGATTTAGAACTGGTTATGGAAATATGGCTCAGTGGAAATGAAGACGCCCATCCATTTATTTCAAAGGAGTACTGGAAATCGAATTTTGAGTCAGTGCAGGAGCAGCTTTTGGAGGCGGAAGTCTATGTTTTTGAAGCGGACGAAGTGATAAAAGGATTCATTGGAATGCAGGGAAATTATATCGCCGGAATTTTTGTGAAAAGAGAATTTCGCCGCGCCGGTATTGGCAGACAATTACTGAATTATGTCAAGGCAGGTCATTCTGATCTGACTCTTCATGTGTATCAAAAAAACAAAGCGGCGGTGGAATTTTACCGGCGGGAGGGATTCTGTATTATTTCAGAAGAGATAGAATCGGATACGAAAGAAGTGACTGAAACGATGAGCTGGCGTCAGGCTTAGAGAAAGCGTTTATGTTAAGAAAAGGCCGTCCCCGTCCGACGTGTTTGGAAAACGCAGGATAGGGACGGCAATATTTTTACTGTATAAGCTCCCGGACAAAAGCTGGGCGGCTGG
>ENA-OPBG01002336-OPBG01002336.1-human-gut-metagenome-genome-assembly--contig:-NODE-2336-length-11296-cov-2.387777_pt1 | contig 11296 bp, 10 predicted proteins | sample MGYA00241065_ERZ501446 | MGnify/ENA primary metagenome ERZ501446 (study PRJEB25962, sample SAMEA2042632) | human gut metagenome | biome: human gut; feature: human-associated habitat; material: faeces...
ATAAATCATTTTGTAATTCAACTCTATCGTTAGCATTATCAATAAAACCATATTCAACTAATAATGATTGCATTGGCACAGTTTCTCTAATAATATAATAATAATCTTTAGTGCTTTTCCTCCATTTATTTTTATATTATATATATGCATAAAAGCCCTCCACTTAAATTTATTTATTTAAGTTTATGAGCTTATTATAAAAAAAGAACATTTTTAGAAAAATCTATTATAAAATCCTTCATCAATTTCTTTTGCAAATATACTTTTTAATATTATTAGAACAATTGGTCCTACTAACATTCCCATTATCCCTATTAATTTAAATCCTGTATACATTGCTATTAAAGTAAATATTGGATGTATTCCAATTTTTCCACTTACTATTTTGGGCTCTAGAAATTGTCTTACAACTGACATTATAATCCACAAAACAATTATTGATATACCTAGTTTTAAATCTCCATTTAATGCTGATATTATTGCCCATGGTACCATTACTGTTCCAGACCCTAATATTGGTAGTGCATCAACAAATCCAATTGCTAATGCTATTAATAACGGATATTTTATATCCATTCCTATTACTTTTAATAAATATAATCCTATTACAGATATAATAAATGATATTAATATTAATGTAGCTTCTGCTTTTAAATATCCACCTAAACTGAAAGTTATTTCTCTTATATGTTTTCCTAGTTTACGTACCCACTTTTGTGGCATATGATGTTCCAGCAAATCTAACATATATATTTTATCTGTACACATAAAATATAATGACATTATTGTTATTACTACATATATTGCCATTGCTGGAATTGATGTTATTATTTCTATTAAATTTGTCAAAAATTGTGTCATCCAATTTGATAATTTTACTAATATTTCTTGTGATGTATTTTGAAACATGTTTATAATATCTTTTGATACATTTAATTTTTCTATACTTAGCTTACTTATACTTTCTTGAACTTGTGTATATGCTTTGTTTATATATAAATTAAGCATTTGCAATAAATTTGTTGATTCTGATATTAATGAAACTATTGCCCATGTAACTGCTCCAATTATTATTGCAAATACTATTATAAATATTATTATAGAACTTATTTTTCTGTTTGATTTTGTTTTATTCATAAAAAACCTTATAGCTGGCTCTATAATAAGTGAAATTACAAATGCTATTAAAAATGGCATATAAAATATTGCTAACTTTATTCCAAAATACACTCCCAATATTATTAAAACTATATTTATTATTTTTCTTATTACTGTACAAATATAGCTTAAATCTTCTGACATTTTACCTCTTTTCTATGTATAGCAGTTCTATTGAGAACTGCTTTGCATTATTAACGATTATTTTTATGTCCACAATCACAAATTTCTTCAAATGTGTTACTAAAGTTTTCTTGTCCTGTTTTTTGACTATATTTTGCAAGATCTCCTAATGTTAATATTCCAACAACTTTATTGTTGTCTACAACAGGTATTCTTCTTATCTGATTTTCAGCCATTTTTTTCTCTGCATTTTTTACATCATCATCCTGATTACATGTGCAAACATTGCATGTCATTATTTCACTTGCAGTTGTGTTTTGTGCTTGTTTGTCACATGCTAAACTTCTTAATATAATATCTCTATCTGTTATCACTCCTACTAGATAATTTGAACTATCACATACAGGAACACAACCTATTCTATTTTTTTCCATCAATTTTGCTACTTCTGTTAGTTTTGTTTCTGGTTTTACACAACATACATCTCCACACATACATTCTTTAACTTTCATTTTTTCACATTCCTTTCACTTTATTTTTGGCATGTTGTACATGCTTTTATATATTGTAGTCAAAAAAATTTTAATTTATTCTTATTTTTAATTTTTTATAATATAAAAAGAGACTGACTTTCATCAGCCTCTCATTTGGAATTAGTTTGGAATATCTACAGGAGCAACTTTGTTTCTATCAGGTGTGGCACCATCCTGAAAATGCCACCATTCAGACTTCAAGCTCTTCATACCAACCTGTTTCATTACTCTTGCAAGATATCTTGCATTTTCACAAGCAGGTGCATCAACATTAACCCAATTATATTCAGCAGAGCGATAATCAAGGTTATGCATTGCAGTAGGCATATCCATAATATTACCAGTTTTCAAATCACGCAATGTGATATCAACTGCAATACCATAGTTATGAGAACTTGCTTTCTGTGCCAAGAACCAGCTTTCACCCAAAGTACCAAACCACTTCTTTTTAAAAGAAGAAGATTTAGTATTCAAATATGCTCTATAAGTACTCTGAAATTCTCTTGTCACAGCATACGGACGATATGCATCATTTACAACAATACATTTTCCATCTTTCAGGAAAATTTCTTGTGCTTTTGCCAATTTCTTGGCAGCTGCAACTGTAAGCCATGCTTCAGTTCCATTTTCAGAACCAGATCTGTTATAGAACTTTTCGCCCCAAAGTCCATGAATTCCTTCGCCAGCCATTTGGAAAATAGCCTTGTCAGCCATTACCAAATTCACTTCAATGCTAGGAATATAATCCTTTACATTGATAAAAACCTCATTCGAGTCAATCCAATAGTTTTCTCCGTTTACCTCAATTGCAAACTGACCATTATCTTCACTCAGGATTGTGAAAATATTGTCCTCTGCTACCATAATGGTATTAATACCATTGCTTGCAGATGTTGCATGAGTTGTCCGAATTTTGCATCCAACAAATTCCGTTCCTTCTGCATTTGCAGAAAGCGCCATAATCATGACCATAATCATAGTCACAATTGCCATTGTCAATTTCTTCATTGCCGTCCTCCTTGGCATAGAATCAAGTAAGAGCAACCACTCTTGTTTTTTCTTAATTCTATATTACATCAATATATCTATATTATAACACTTTTTTTGTAATAAAACAAGAAAAGCTAGCAACCATGCTAGTTTTCTTGACAAATTAATATTCATATATATCATAATCTTGTTCATACATACTTCTATTAAATGGTGGTCTACCAGGTCCTGGTCCCATTGGAGGACGAGGTGGTCTTCCCGGTCTTGGTGGAGGTGGTGGCGGAACTGGTGGTCTTGGTGGTGCAGGTGGTCTTGGTCTAAATCCAGAATTATTTATTAATTCTCTTATTAATAATATTTTTATTAAATCTTGTAGTCCTTGGTTTCTTATTTGTCTATCTTCTTTTGAACTACTTTCTTGCCTAATTAAATTTGTTTTATTTTCTATAGACTTTGAGCTTGTTTTCACATCAATACTTCTATTTTTGATTTCACTTGTTCTATTTTCATTTAAACTATCATCTTCTATTGCATTATATATTTCATTTGTAAGTTCATCTACTAAATCACTGCTTAATGCTCTATTATTCTTTGAACATGCTTTTTTTACCATTGGATATACTAAATTATATATATCTGGATAACAACTTTCTAGCCTTGATGTCTCTATATTTGTTTCAAATTGTTGTGGTATATTGAAATTAGAATAATTCATGTAATCATTATATTCTGCATCATATGTATCTCTATATCTTATCGGCTCATATCCTAAAACATTTCTCATATATTCTTCATATACTGAACTCATATTATATCACATTCCTTTCTTAAGTTATGATATATAATATGATTTGTTTATTTATATGTTACAAAAAGAGGATACTATTTTGATAATAATATCCTCTTTTAAAAATTAATCTTTTAACAATTCATCCATAGAAACATTAAAAAATTGTGAAAATGCATAAAAATTACCTAAACTTATTCCTCTCTGTCCACTTTCAAATTTACTATAAGATGCTCTATCCATACCTATTTCTTTTGCCAATTCCCTTTTTGAAACTCCTGCTTCTTCTCTAATCCGCTTCATATTCTTTCTCATTGTTTCATACAGAGCTTCTAAGTCTTTCATTTTGTTTTCCTCCAATTTTATTATTATGAATTGTATTATAAGAATTAAATATTTATTTAATTCTCATAAGTCATTTACATAAAATATAATATCATATATTTAAGGTTTTGTCAAAAAATTATTTTTCCTTTGTTGGAACCTTTATTACAACTTCAGTACCTTTCCCAACTTCACTTTTTATATCAATACTGCCACCATTTCTATCTAATAAATCTTTGGCTATTGAAAGACCTAATCCTGTTCCACCCATTTCTCTACTACGAGCCTTATCAACACGATAAAATCTTTCAAAAATCCTGCTTAGATCTTCTTCTGGAATTCCAATTCCATTATCAAAAATTTTTATATATGCATCATTGTAAACAAATCCAACATATATTTTGATTTCCCCACCTTCTTTAGTATATTTAATACTATTTGTCATTATATTTAAGACAACTCTTTCAATATCATCTTTATCTGCATAAACAAGTGGTACATCTGCTGTTACAAAACAATTTACATTATGATTTTTTCTTTTTATTTCTATTGCAAGCTTGTCCTGACATTTCTTAACAAGTTCACCTAAATCAAATTGTTCTTTTTTTACAACATTTCTATTATTATCATTTTTTGATAATGTTAATAAATCTGTAACTAATTTTGCCATTCTTCTAGCTTCTGATGCTATAACATTTAAAAATTTACTTTGTGTTTCTTTATCATATTCTTCTTCTAATAATGTGTCTGCATATCCCATAATTGATGTTATTGGTGTTTTTAATTCATGTGATACATCTGCTACTAATTCTTTTTGCATATTATCTAGTTTTACGTGTTCCGTAATATCTTGTATCACAGCAATTACACCATCTGGTCTTTCATCTTCATTCTTAAATGGTGCAAATAGTACTTTTACATACTGATCATCTACTTGAATTCTTTGTTCTGTAGATGTCCAACTTTCTAAGTAAATTACTTTTTCCATATTTATATCTAATTTGAATTTTCCAAATATATCATCAAATGTATTATCTTCTGGACTTATGCTTAAAAATTTCTTTGCAGCTGGATTTATTAATATAATTTCACCTTGCATATTAAATGCAATAATTCCATCTGTCATATGTAACAAAATTGTTTCTATTTGATTTTTTCTTGATGATACTTCATTTAGCTTGTCTTTTAATTCTGCTCTTTCATCACTTCTTATGTATTTATTTTTAGGACAAATTACAAACTTTGATAAATATACTGAAATTACAATTACAGCAATAACATATACACTAATTATTATAGATACATTTTTTTTAGCTTGTATTAATACTCTACTTTCTTGTTCATTGATAAGTTGTGGTATTTGAGCTAAGGAATTTATATATAAAAATCCCAAAGTCCCTATTAAAATTAACCCTATTAATACAGAAATTAGTATAATTTTAGATTTTATATTTTTATACATTTTTTGTTCTCCTTATAAATTGTTATTTCTTCACTAATTTTAAAATTTCTTTATAAATTTTATCTTCTACATCATGTGTAGAAACTTTAAGAGCATTTTTTGACATTTGTACTTCTATATTTTTATCTAAAACTATTTTTTCTATTTGTTCATTTAAAATTTTATCATTCAATTCATCATTTAATATAATCTTTGCTGCTCCAACATTTTCCAAAACCTTCGCATTATGGAATTGATGGTCACCACTAACATTTGGTAACGGAATCAATATTGAAGGTTTACCTAAATTTGAAATCTCTGTAATTGTCATTGCACCACTTCTTGCTACTATTATATCTGATATATTCATTATTTCTTCCATATTATAAATATATGGAAGTATTTTTGCATTTTGTACTTTTTCTATGTCTATTGAAGATTTTTTTAATTCTTCTTTTACAATATCAAATTGTTTTGGCCCTGTTGCCCAAACAATTTGATATTTTTGATTTAATTTTTCTTTTAAAATTCCAACAACTGCTTCATTTATTTTTTGTGCTCCTTGACTTCCTCCAAATATTAAAACAATGGGTAATTTTCCAGATAATCCTAATTCATTTAGTATTTTGCTTTTTTGCTCACTTGAAAATTCTCTTTTTTGAATTTTTACTGGTGTTCCTGTAAAAACAATTTTTTTAGCACTATGTATTCTTTCTCTTGCTTCTTCAAATGATATTAATACTACATCTGCTTTTTTTGCAAGAAATTTTACTGCTTTTCCAGGAAAAGCATTACTTTCATGTAATGCTACTGGTATATTTTCTTTTTTGGCAGCCCATACTACTGGTCCACAAATATATCCTCCTGCTCCTATTACTACATCTGGTTTAAATTCTTTTATAATTTTTCTTGCTTTTGATGTTGCTTTTAATGTCTCACACATTTTTTTCATATTATCAATTGAAATTTTTTTGCTTAATCCATATGCTTCAATTGTTTTTAATTTATATCCTGCTCTTGGAACTAAATCGTTTTCTAGTCCTCTTGTTGTTCCAATAAAAATTATTTCTGAATCTTTTTCTTCTTCTTTTATTTTATTTGCTATAGCTAAACCAGGATTTATATGTCCACCTGTTCCAGCTGCTGCAATAATAACTTTCATTTTAAATTTTTTTCCTTTCTTATAGCTCAAAAATCTGGTTGAAAAAATTAGATTTTACCATAATTATTTTTTTATCTATTTACTCTATTGTTTTGAACTAGCCCTAGAAATGCTCAGTAAAACTCCCATTTCACAAAGCAATAAGAATAAAGCTGTTCCACCATAACTAAAGAATGGTAATTGCATTCCTGTTACTGGCATTGATGATGTAACTACTGCTATATTTATTATTACTTGCACTCCAACTAGTGATGTTATTCCTATTGCTACTAAACTTCCAAACATATCTGGTGCTTTCATTGCAATTAATACACCTCTCCAAATAAATATTGCAAATAATAAAAATACAACTAAACATCCTACAAATCCAAGTTCTTCTGCTAATACTGCAAAAATAAAGTCATTATGTGGTTCTGATAAATATAAGTATTTTTGCTTGCTTTCTCCTAATCCTGCTCCAAATAGACCTCCTGAACCTATTGCATATAAACTTTGAATTATTTGCCAACCACTATCTGTTGCATCTTTCCATGGATCTGTAAATGTTATAAATCTTGTTACTATGTATTGAAATTTATTTCTAAACCATTCGCTTGCTAAATATAAAACTGTGGCAATTCCACCACCAGCACATATTCCAACAAGTCCTGTTGCTGCAAATTGCCAAAATTTACACCCTGCCATTATCATCATAATACAACATGTAATTATTATTACCATAGATGTACTAACATGTGGTTCTAATAATAATAACAATATTACTGGCGCTAAAAGTACAACATGAAATACAAGTCCTTTAAAATATTTTCCTAATGTCTCTCTATTTCTTACTAAAATTCCAGCATAAAATATTATCATTAAAAATTTTACTATTTCAGATGGTTGGAATGAAAGACTTTTAGTTATTTCTATCCATCTTTTTGCCCCATGACTTTCACTACCAAATGCTAATACTGCAACTAACAAGAGAATTGACACTCCATATGCAAGCCAATAAAATCTTTGATATATTCTATAATCTATTTTTGAAATAAACCACATGGCTATAACTCCAGCAACTGCAAATATTAATTGTTTTTCAAAAAATTTATAACTATTTCCATACTTTTGTAATGATGATGGTGCACTTGCTGAAAGTACCATTATTAAACCTATAGAAAGCAATAGCAAAATTGTTATCAATAATGTAAAATCTATTTGATTATTTAAAAAACTTGAAAAGCCTTTTACTTCTTTTTTGTTTTTTTCTTTTCTTGCCATTATAGCATTTTTCCTTTCTTATGTTTAATATATTTTATATAATCTTTAGTCCTATTACACAAGATATTAATGTTATTACACTAAATAACATTACAACTTGATTTTCTCTCCAACCTGATAGTTCAAAATGGTGATGAAGTGGTGCCATTTTGAATACTCTTTTTCCAGTTTTCTTAAATACTGCAACTTGAATTATTACTGATAATGTTTCAAGTACTGGTATAATAGCAATAATTAATAATAATAGAGGCATTTTTAAGTATAATGCTATTCCAGATACAACTCCCCCTAGAAATAGTGAACCTGTGTCTCCCATAAATGCTTTTGCTGGATATATATTAAACATTAAAAATCCTAATGTCGCTCCTATTACAATTGCTCCAAATACTATTATTTCTTTTGTTCCAAACATTGTTGCTATAATTGTTAAACATGTAATTATTATTGTGCTAACACTTGATGATAACCCATCTATTCCGTCTGTTAAGTTTATTGCATTTGTTGTTGCAAGTATTACTAAAATTGCAAATGGTATATATAACCATATTGGAATTGTTACATATTTATTAGCAAATGGTATATATGTTTCTGTTCCTATCTTTAATCCCCATACTAAATATGATACAAATGCAATTGATATTATTAATAATCCTAACATTTTTAATTTTGGTTTTAAACCTTCTGTATTTTTTAATACTAATTTTTTATAATCATCTATAAATCCTATTATTCCAAATCCTGTTGTTAAACAAAGTATTGGAATTAAATTTTGTGCAAGTGATGCATCTTTTCCTTTATAATATACATATGCACAACATGTTGCAATTATTATTCCTAACATGATAATAATTCCACCCATTGTTGGTGTTCCTTGTTTTTTTAAATGTGATTGTGGTCCATCTGTTCTTTCTATTTGACCTACTTTTAGTTTTCTTAATATTGGTACTATTATTAATCCAAGCAGTACTGTTACTGCAAATGTTCCTAATAGCATTTTTGTTTGAAAATCCACTTTTATCAACCTTTCTTCTGTTTTATTTATCCTATAATTTCTTTTACTATTATTCTTTCGTCAAATGGATATTTTGTTCCATTTATTTCTTGATATGGTTCATGACCTTTTCCTGCAAGTACTATTATATCTAGTTTGTTTGCCATTTCTATTGCTTCTTTTATTGCTTCTTTTCTGTCTACTACTACTTTGTATTTTCCGTTTGTTTTTTTCATTCCTTCTTCAATTTCTTTCACTATTTCTTCAGGTTCTTCTGTACGAGGATTATCTGTTGTTATAAATGTAAAATCTGCTATTTTTCCTGATATTTCTCCCATTAATGGTCTTTTTCCTTTATCTCTGTCTCCTCCACATCCAAATACAGATATTACTCTTCCTCTTGTATAGCTTTTTACTGCTGATAATATGTTTTGTAAGCTTTCTGGTGAATGTGCATAATCTATCATTATTGGTATTTCCTTTTTGTTTGGTACCATTTCAGATCTTCCTGGTACTTTTATTTCTGCTAATGCTTCTATTACTTTGTCTGATGCTATTCCTAATTTTTTTGCTACACATATTGCTGCAAGTGCATTATATACACTGAATCTTCCCGGAATATCTACTTTTACTCTTTCATTTCTGTCAGATACTTTTACTCTGAAATCTACATAAGAGTTTGTTATTGTTATGTCTTTTGCTAATACTTCACAATAATTGTCTATTCCATATGTCATTATTTTATTTTCTGGTAATAATCTTGGTATTTTTGATACTTGTAAATCATCAACATTTATTATTCCATTGTCACACATTTTAAATAATTTTAATTTTGATTCAAAATAGTCTTTCATATCTGGATGTTCTTTTTCACTGATATGATCTTCTGAGAAGTTTGTAAATACTACTATATCAAAATTGCATCCATCTACTCTATGTAGTTTTAAACTTTGTGATGATACTTCCATTACTACATATTCAACACCTGCTTCTACCATTTGGGCAAATGTTTTTTGTAATTCTATACTTTCTGGTGTTGTTCTTGCACTTTCTGATATCATTTTCCCGTTTATATATGTTGCTATTGTTCCTATTAATCCAACTTTATGTCCTGCTTTTTCTAATATTTCTTTAATCATATATGTTGTTGTTGTTTTTCCTTTTGTTCCAGTTACTCCTATTAATTTGAATTTTCTTGATGGATTTCCGTAAAAATTACAACTACATATTGCTAATGCTTCTCTTGTGTCTTTTGCCATAATTATTGTTACATCTGCTGGTAATTTTATTTTTTTCAAGTCACAGCCTTCTTGAACCATTACTACTTTTGCTCCAGCTTCTATTGCATTGTTTATATAGTCATGACCGTCTACACTATAGCCTTTTATTGCTATAAACATATATCCTTCTTTTATGTTTTTGGAGTTACTTTCTAGTCCTGTTATGTCTAAGTCAAGGTTTCCTTTTGCTTTTAGTCCTTCTAATCCTACTAATATTTTTTTTAATTCCATATTTGTCTCCTTTTGCCTACTCTTTTTTATAGGCTCTAATATAAGGGAATTTGTCAATTGCCATTTTTCCCATTATCGCATACATTATATAACTATTTTTTTGTTTTGTATAGTGAATTCGAAAAAATCACTTAATAAATTTTATTAAGTGATTTTTTGTTTTATTCATTTGATTAAAGTGTTTTTATAAATTGCTTTTGCATTATTTTTGATAGTTTTCTCTATATAGTTTACTTTTATAAGTGATTATTCCATTTTTGGCAAGTCTTCCAACAATAAAACTCATTGGTATTTTTTCTTGAATTGATATTTCTTTTAATGTTTTTTCGTTTATTTCTCCATCAACAATCTTTTTCCAAATTTTTTCTGGAATCATTACTTCTAATGCAAATTTATCTGCTTTTTCTTCTTTTAAATCGTTTCCATCTATAATTACTTTATTTTTTCCTTCATTATAATCTGATTTACAATGTCCTAGTTCATGAAATAATTCGAAGAAAAATGAGTCTTTTCCAGCATAGTTATCTGTTACATAAATTGCTGGTTGTTTTCCTTTAACTCTAAAACAGCCTCTTATTTTTGTCCCTGTTAAGGCTTTTTCACATGCAAAATAAATTCCATATTTATTTAATAGTTCTCTTACTTTGTCTATGTCTATTGAGTTATTGTAGGCTAATTCTTGCAAATCTTTTATTAATAACATTAAATTATAACTATTATATTCATTTACATTTTGTTGTTTTATTGTTTCATCACAATGTGCTATCCACAATGCTATTTTGTTAAAGTCATTACCTGTTTTTTTGAATAGTATTTGTCTTTCTAATTTTGGAATTATGTAAAAGTCTTTTACTTTTAAGAAGTCTAATAAATCTATACATACTTGTAAGATGTCTGTTTCATCTTTGAATTTTATCCAATTTCTCTTTTTTATTTCATTAATATGATATTTTATTGTTATTTCTTTTTTTAAGTTGTCTATGTTTCCATATTGTTTTAAAATGTTTTCTTTTAAT
>ENA-OPBG01002343-OPBG01002343.1-human-gut-metagenome-genome-assembly--contig:-NODE-2343-length-11265-cov-4.566548_pt1 | contig 11265 bp, 8 predicted proteins | sample MGYA00241065_ERZ501446 | MGnify/ENA primary metagenome ERZ501446 (study PRJEB25962, sample SAMEA2042632) | human gut metagenome | biome: human gut; feature: human-associated habitat; material: faeces...
CTCCCGGAAGTCCTCCCGGAATCTTTGTAAAATCATCTTTGCCCAGAGCCTTCTGCGCAAGTGTAAAACTGCACTGATCCGTAGCTACTGTCTGGATATCTTCTCGTGACAACGCTTCCCACAGACAGTCCTGATCTTCTTTTTTGCGAATCGGAGGTGCACAGACATAAACAGCTCCCTGAAAATCTGGTTTCGCATACACACTATCATCAAGTAGCAGATACTGTGGACATGTTTCTGCATATACTTCCTGTCCGTTCGCTCTTGCACGCATAACTTCTTCAAATGCTTTTTTATTTGTAAGATGTACTACCATCACCGGTGCATCTGCCTCCTTGGCAATCACGAGCAGACGGTGAACAGCTTCCGCTTCCATCGTATCCGGACGCACCAGTGGATGATTTTCCGGTCCAAGTCTTCCCTCTTTTTTTGCTTCTGCGATCAGCGCATCGATCACGCCTGCATTCTCGCAGTGCACACCTGCAAAACAGCCACATTTTCCAAGTTTTTTCAGGATTTTATACATATCGCAGTCATTTACGATCATTGCCGGATATGTCATATACAGTTTGAAACTGGTGATTCCATGATCGATCATGTCCTGTATTTCCTGTTCTGTCTTTTCATTCCATTCCACGATTGACATATGGAAAGAATAATCACAGGAACATTTGTCATCTGCCTTCTTATGCCATTTATCAAGACCTTCCTTCAGAGTGTGTCCACCCTTATCCTGTGATGCATAATCAATGACAAATGTAGTTCCCCCGAGAATCGCTGCTTTTGTTCCAGTCTCAAAATCATCCGCCGTTACTGTACCTGCTACTTCCAGATCAAAATGTGTATGACCATCTATGAAACCTGGAAAAAGGAGTTTCCCACTGACATCGATTTCCTGTGCATCCTTGGATGGAAGATTTTTCCCAACCTGTACGATTTTTTCTCCTTCTACCAGAATGTCCAGCTGCTCTGATTTTTCGCCTGTTACAACCGTTCCGTTTTTCAATAAATATTTCATAGTTTTCACCCCCAAAAACAAATCCTTGTTTATGATATTAAATATATCATTCTTCCGCCAGAGCATCAACTACTATCTATGCATCCAAAAATATTTCGAACAATTTTTTTAAGGCATGCTTAATTTTTCTTTGAAAAAACTTTATCTCAAAAAAAATTTATGTTATATTAGTAATAATAACAATACAAACCACAACATGGAGGAGGAATAATAATGGGACGGCTGACTGTATTAAAACAGATTGCAAGAGATCTTGCTTCTCAATTTGGTCCTGATTGTGAAATCGTAATCCACGATCTCAAAACCAACGATCCGGAACATTCCATTGTCTATATCGAAAACGGTCATGTTACCGGAAGAGGAATTGGTGATGGTCCTTCTAATGCAGTTTTTGATGTAATCAGGCATAACAACAAAAAAGGAAGCGACTCAACAGACGAGATTCAGGATCATTCCGGATATCTGATGAAAACCTCTGACGGTAAAATTCTAAAATGCAGTACTTCCTATATCCGCGACGATGATGGCACCTTGCATTATGTATTTGGAATCAACTATGATATTACAAAGCTGACCATGATCGAAAGTGCACTGCACGCTCTGGTCACTCCCGTTAATAAGGAAGAAAAGCCAAAAGAGATCACCCACAGTGTCAATGATCTGCTGGATCATCTGATTGAAGAATCCGTAGCTCTGGTCGGAAAACCAGTCGCTCTGATGAACAAAGAAGACAAGGTGACTGCAATCCAGTTCCTGAATGATTCCGGTGCTTTTCTGATTACAAAATCCGGCGATAAAGTAGCTAATTATTTCGGTATTTCCAAGTACACGCTGTACAGCTATATTGATGTAAACAAATAATCTTTTACAACAAAAATCCGCTGAATATCATTCTCAGATGATATCCTGCGGATTTTTAGATGATATCCTGCGGATTTTTTATTGATTATTTCGTTGTTTATTTTCTACTGTGTCTGCTGATTCAGCAATCGTTTGATGACATCAATGGTTTCCTTGATACCATAATTCGCACTGTTGATACAAAGGTCATAATTTTCCGGTTTTCCCCATTTCTCTCCAGTGTAAAATTCGTAATATTTTTTGTGCTGTTTATCCATCTTCTTCAGGAAACGGACAGCCTGCTTCATATCCATATTACGAACATCCATAACATGTTGTGTGCGTACCTGGAATGGTGCGCTGATAAATATACTGATATGTGGAATATGGTTATTCTTAAGGATTGCATCTGCACATCGTCCCATGATCAGGCAGTCCTCTGTTCTTGCCAGTTCACAGATCAGATCGCTCATATTAAAGAAGACCGCATCCTGCTTGGAAAGTCCATGATAACGATTCAATTCTTTCAGTTTCGTCTTCAGGCTCTCATGCGTTTTCTTTCCATACTTATTGAAATCCGTAAAATTCTCTTTATCCTGAACATTATCTTTTTCTGCTTCCAGGCGTTTCATAACCTGGTCAAAGATTTCCACATCATAATAGTTAATTCGCAGTTTATCAGCAAGTTCAAAACCAATATCATTTCCTGCACTTCCCTGTGTACGGCTGATACAGATAACCAAATGGTCATTTTCTGAGATTTTCTCTCTTCTGACAGCCAGATTCAGTGCTGCTCTCTCTGCATCCAGAATATCCGTAGAACCAAACATGTTTGGAAGCTGCTCAATGGCTTTGAGGATCTCATCATACTCCGTCATCAGGCGGCTTTTTTCTGCCGGATCTTTAATCGTACGAGCCATATTACTGATCAGTGCAAGTTCACTTCGAAGAAGATGTCCGTCCGGTTTTGTATACATCAGCATACTCAACGTACGGATCGTCGTATCACGGTTTCCGGTAAACGTACGTCCAAGAGAAGATCCCAGAACACGATATACTTCTGCGTCCAGATCATAAATACGATTGGCAAGTTCTGTATATATTTCATGATTGATATTTTCTGACATAACTCTCCCTCCCTTACATAAAGAACACAAGCATATCCAGTATGAATACCGGAACAAGGAATACCAGTGACCAGCCTATGTATCCGAAGAAGGACGGCATATTGACACCATTCTCGTCAGAAATAGATTTTACCATAAAGTTCGGAGCATTACCGATATATGTGTTGGCTCCCATAAATACCGCACCACAGGAAATCGCAGACAAAAGTTTGACCGGAACTGTGCCAAGACTTGTTGTAACTCCATTCAGGAAACCAAGGGTTCCTGCCGTGGTAAGAAATACCAGATAAGTTGGTGTATTATCCAGGAAACTGGACAGTGCACCGGTTGCCCAGAACATTTCACGCGGACTGGAAAGTCCGATATGAGGTCCAAGTGCTTTCAGAAGCATCAAGGCCGGTTGCATGGTAATAAAAATACCGATAAACAATACCGCAACCTCCTGGATAGCCCCCCAGGTAAAATGGTTTCTTCTACGGATGCTCTTATCCGTTGTTTTAAATGACAGAAATGCAGCCAGAAGGATCATAACAATCTCTATCAGTGCCGGGAATGTCAGTGTCACTTCACCGAAAATGTGGATTCCCATAACTTCTCCTGCCGCATTCTGGAACGCAGAAAGTCCCGGAAGTACCCCGCTTAGGATAACCGCTGCCACGATCATCACCAGGAAGATAATATTATGCAGTCCTTCAATATGAAATTCTGTACCAGGTTTACTGATATCCGGTTTACGTCCCTGTGCAATGTCTTTACGATATGCCAGCTTATCCACATGATAGAATACAAACAGCATGATCACCATGTTGAAGAGCAGGACCGGTAACAGATGCAGACTCCAGAAGAACGGTACTCCTCTCATAAATCCCATAAGGAGCGGCGGATCACCGATTGGTGTCAGACATCCACCCATATTAGATACCATAAAGATAAAGAATATCATGATATGGCTTTTTCTCTTCCTCCAGGAATTCATCTTGATTACCGGTCGTACCATCAGCATACTGGCACCGGTCGTTCCGATACAGCTGGACAAAAGAGTTCCGAAAGCGAGCAGGCAGGCATTTACCCTCGGAGAGCCTGCAAAATCACCTTCCATGGTAATATTACCCGAAACACAGAAAAGTCCGAAAAGAAGAACAATAAAAGTAAGATAATCATTTACAATACATTCAAGAACTGTCTCTGTTGCTTTGCCTGTACCATAAACCACTGCAAACGGAATCACCATCAGCAGAATCCACATAAGTACCACATGTGGCTGATGTGCTTCCCACCATTCAGCTTTGATCAGCGGCATCACGGCGATGCAGAGCAGCAGCCCCGCAAAAGGAATGCACAGCCATACCGGCACCTGAGTGGTTGTTTCTCCACTTCCTGCTGCCCAGACACCTGTCGGACACATCAGAAGCATGGACAGAAGCATTCCAAAAAATGTTACTGTTTTTTTCAAAGATGTCACCCCCACGTTTAGTTTTCAATCAGTGGAAATTATAACATACCTGTTGCAAATTACAATTGCACTTTCGTTCAATAAATCCTGTATCTCTCCTGTTCCTTTTGTGCATTTTTCCTATATATTGTATTTTTATTAGTGCATTGTTGTACTTCTGTAAAGTATTTCTATATCAATTTGTGCATTTTTGATGCAAATTAACTGTTTGTATAAAACAAAGTTTTTTTGTATTTTTATTCATAAATTAAGCCAACGGGCAAGTTCCCCGCTGGCTTAATTTTAGTAATCGCTGCTGGATCCCGAAAAACTCTCTCCACCACTTGAAAAGCTTCCTGAATCATTATTATCGTTTTTGACTTTTGCAGTCTGGCTTACCGTCTCATACAGGAAAATATCATGTTTTTCGCTCAATTCCAGTCCACTATCCGTCGTATATTCACTGGCATCCGGCTGCTGCACACGTGTTTTCATCTTACGTACCTGATACCAGGTGAGAACTCCCGTTGGAATGATCATGATCACAAATGCCATGAGAAGATCTTTCACGAACCGTCCGCCAACTGCTTCATCACTGAGATCCATCAACCGGATATTCTCTCCTTCCGAAATGCGGTCAAGTCCCGCCTCCAGATCATGAATCAATGACTGATATCCACCGAATGGATCATCATCCTTAAGATATGTCTTACATTTATCCAGCATTTCATCCTGGATTCTCGTAGAAAACTCATTCTGCGTGTCTCCGCGGAATACGATCGTAATGTTTCTGACACCCGGCTGATGGAAAATACACATACCTTCATGAGTATCTCCATAACCAATTTCATTAGCCTGCATAAATTCCGCAGCATACTGACGATAATCTTCGTCCTCTCCCACATCCTGTGAGATCCAGAGAACGGCATCATATCCATATGTATCATATATAGTCGCAAGTTCATCATTAAGCTCTGTGATCTCATCATCACTCAGAATCCCGCAATCATCAAAAACCCAGGACATTTCTCCATTTTCATCTTCCTGTGCCGTCTCTGTCTCAGCACCTGCATACACCACAGCCGGTGAAAGCACACCAAGGCTCATCACAAGCAGTGATCCGCTTAAGATAAGATTCATTTTCTTCATTCAGATCACCCCCATAAATCGCAGTGCTGTAACGATTGCTGTCATAGCAATTGTCAGCGGGATATGACATTTGAACCAGTATTTTACTGCCAGATCTTTTCCCACCGGAAGGTCACCGATCAGACGTCCCGTCTGTCCATTCATGGCAAACGAATATGTTTTTCCATTCCATTTTGTATTCAGAAACCATACCGGAAAAAGGCCATATTTTACCTCGCCTTTATTCGTTACAGTAACCTTCTCCTGCTTCGGCGTAACAGTTGCATATCCTTTTACACTCGCTTCAAAACAGTCTTTGACGCTCTGTTCCATACGTTCATAGACACGTCCGGTCAGTTCATCCGGTTCCTGATCATATTTATCTGCCATATATCCGGACAGGTAGGACATATTAAATTCTGTCAGATCCTGATACTCATATGGTTCGATTGCCTCCATCATGGTATCATCGATTGCCTTTGAACCATCCACTGGTATTTTTCGGAAGTTTATCTTTCCGGCACGGGCAACATGATAAAACCTGGTTGCTGTATAGTTATAGTCATCGTCTTCCCATACTCTGGTTTTTGTCGCCTCATAGCTGAATCTTCCTGCAGTATCCAGATCAAACAACCAGAACGGTACATAAACTGCCCTAATCTCTTCGAGATGATTTTCATCTTTAAATACTTTCGGAAGAAGCGGTTTTCCTTCGTAATGTGCCTTAAGTGCCTGTTTCGCTTCTTTTTTTGATTTCATAAACGGAATGATGTAATCCGGACGATAACTGTCTTTAAACTGTTCCGGCATGATCATTGGATTGTCACAATACGGACACACCGTTGATCCTGTTGTCTTTTCGGCCAATATTTCAGCTCCACAGGACGGACAGTTCCACACTGCCATATTTGACTTCTCATCTGACTGCCACTGTTCCGGTTCAAACCCTTTCCATTTTTCGGTCTTATCTTCTTCTACCGTATCCTGCTGTTCTGCCAGTTTATCCAGTTCTTCCAGCGAATACGTACTTCCGCAAAATTCGCATTTCATCTTCTGTTCTTTACTGTCAAACGTAAGTCCAGCCGAACAGTTTGGACATTTATAGTTTAATGTATCCACCCGGTCACCTCCTCAGGTTATGGTCTTGGTCGTCCACATTCCGAACAGAATTTACCCGTATTAGCAGCTCCACAGCTGCAGGTCCACGGTCCTGCCGGACGCGGCTGTCCGCACTCTGAGCAGAATTTACCTGTATTAACAGCTCCGCATGCACATGTCCATCCACTGCTCTGCTGAGACTGTGGCTGCATCTGCGGCTGTGCCTGCTGCCCCATTGCAAACAAATTCTGTGCATTCACTCCACCGGCATTAGATGCCATATTCATACCTGCAAACGCCATTACCGGAGCGGCATTCTGATTAGATGCAGCTGCCTGCATAGCACTTGCCTGCGCTCCTACCATATGTGCTGCTGCCATTGTCGGATTACGGAACGCAGCATTTCTCTGCAGTTCTTTGATCATCGCTTCATCTTCTTCGGATGCTTTCACACTGGACACACCAAGTGAAACAATGCAGATACCTCTTAAGTTATTCCATTTTTCAGTAAGTACCTGATTCAGTGCATCAGAAAGTTCCTGTGTATGTCCCGGAAGTGCGCTGTAACGGATACCCTGTTCCGAAATTTTCGCAAAAGCCGGCTGCAATGCGGTCATAAGTTCACTCTTCAACTGACCGTCAATCTCTTCCCGTTCATAATCCTGTTCTACATTACCACATACATTTGTATAAAAAAGAATCGGATTGGCAATTCGATAGCTGTATTCCCCAAAACATTTAATAGAAATATCAATATCCAGTCCGATATTGTTGTCCACTACACGGAAAGGAACCGGATTCGGTGTTCCATATTTATTTCCCACGAGTTCTTTTGTGTTTACAAAATATACTCTCTGATCTTTTGGTGCTTCTCCACCAAAAGCAAAACGCTTGCCGATCTGTTGAAAAACACTTTTGATTCCCTCGCCCAGATCACCACAGAAAAGAGATGGTTCTGTAGACATATCGTAAGTGTATTCTCCTGGTTCTGCACAGACATCTACAACTTTTCCCTGTTCTACGATCAGCATACACTGTCCGTCGTTCACTGCGATTACAGATCCGTTGGATATGATATTTTCTGATCCATGTTTGTTTGATGATCTCCCAGAAACTTTTTTATGTGCTTTTGTAACCAGCACATCGGCTGGCATAGCCTCACAGTAAAAATACTCTTTCCACTGATCTGCCAGTACCCCACCGGCTGCTCCAACTGCTGCTTTGATCAATCCCATACGTAATTCCTCCTTTTCTGAGAACTGCTCTGTATCAGAGCTTATTATTATGAAAGTTTATGTATAAACAGACCGCTTCGAAGTTTCGGTTCAAACCAGGTAGATTTCGGCGGCATGAGTTTATTTTCATCTGCAATCTGCATCAGATCTTCCATTGCCGTCGGAAACATGGCAAATGCAACTCCACCAGTCTTATCTGCAATCTCGGCAAGTTCACTCAACTTATGGCTGCCACCTACAAAACGGATTCTCTGATCCGTACGCGGATCACCAATGCCAAGAATCGGTGTAAGAACTTTTTTCTGAAGGATAGACACATCCAGCTGACCTACTACATCTTTCTTCTCATAAACATCTTCCCATGCTTTTAAATGATACCAGTTTCCGCCCACATACATGCCCATGCAGTGTTTTTCTACTGGTTTACACGGGAATCCCGGCATGATCATAAGTTCAAAATTAAATTTCAGACTGGCAATAAAAGCATGTTCATCCATTCCATTCAGGTCATGCACCACTCTATTATATGCAAGGATTTTGAGCTGATCATATGGAAATACTACAGAAAGGAAATAATTAAATTCCTCTGTTCCATCATAATCCGGATGCTCTTCTCTTCGTTTAAGTCCCACTTTCACTGCCGATGCTGCTCTGTGATGTCCATCCGCAATATATATAGACGGGATATTTTCAAACTGCTCACGTATCGTCTCAATCTCCTCATTCCCGTCGATCACCCACACGCGATGCCCAATTTCATCATCTGCAACAAAATCATATACTGCTGCGTGAGATGTTTTCCATTGTTCCATCAAATCAAGCAACTGCTGTGGATAGCAGCACGCAAGATAAATCGGTCCAGTATTCGCATCACACACATCTACATGACGGATACGGTCCTGCTCCTTATCTTCTCTGGTAAGTTCATGTTTTTTTACGATTCCCTTCATATAATCATCGATTGAACAGCATCCAACCAGACCTGTCTGTGTCTTTCCCTTACGGGTAAGTTCATAAATATAATAGCACGGTGTTTCATCCTGTTTCATCACACCATTTTTTTCCATATTCAACAGATTCTGTCTTGCGCGTTCATATACTTTCGAGTCATACAGATCTGTATCATCCGGCAGATCCATCTCAGCACGATCTACGTGCAGGAAAGAATCAGGATTTTTATCTCCAATCGCTTTCGCCTCTGCACGATCTACCACATCATATGGAAGTGCAGCTACATCTGCTGCCTTCTCCGAAACAGGACGCAATGCCCGAAACGCCTGAAAAATAGCCATATTCATTGTCTCCTTTTCTGTCTCATCACTTATGTATAAAGATAGTTTCATCTTATCACAGCAATTGTTTATTTTCAACAAATGACACTTTTTTTTTGGTGTGCTAACTTTTTTTGTAAAAACCTAAAAGTTTTTGTATTTTCTCTTGCAAATTTACATATTTATGATATGATAGTTTTAGAAAGAAAAGAAAAATTATGAGTTCAAAATAAATTTTTTAAGGAGGGTTTTCAAATGACAGAAGGTTTAAAATGGACTGTCAATCACGTTGCCAGATCTGACGACAAACATCTCGAGTTAATGTCCGAAGAGAACGTAAAAAAGGCCAATGAATTTCACAAAAGTTTTCCTCAATATACAGTAACTCCTCTTCAGGATCTTGCTGAACTGGCATCCTATCTTGGTGTTAAGAGCATCCATTGCAAGGATGAGTCCTATCGTTTCGGACTGAACGCCTTCAAAGTTCTTGGTGGTTCCTACGCAATGGGACGTTACATAGCAAAAGAAGTTGGGAAAGATATCAGCGAACTTCCATATGCGGTTCTTTCTTCTGAAGAATTAAGAAAAGAATTCGGACAGGCTACCTTCTTCACAGCAACAGATGGAAACCACGGACGCGGAGTTGCATGGGCTGCCAAACGTCTCGGACAGAAAGCAGTTGTCCGTATGCCAAAAGGAACAACGAAAACACGTTTTGACAACATTGCTAAAGAAGGTGCGACTGTTACCATCGAAGAAGTTAATTACGATGACTGCGTAAGAATGGCTGCAGCTGAAGCAGCCAAGACAGAGCATGGCATCATCGTTCAGGATACTGCCTGGGACGGATATGAAGAAATCCCGTCATGGATCATGCAGGGATATGGAACTATGGTTATGGAAGCTGACCAGCAGCTCAAGGAAGCCGGAATCGACCGCCCGACACATGTATTTGTCCAGGCAGGTGTTGGTTCTCTTGCAGGCGCTGTCGTTGGTTACTTCGCACATAAATATAAAGAAAATCCACCAGTAATGGTTGTCTGCGAAGCAAGTGCTGCTGATTGCCTGTACCGTTCTGCTATGAAGGAATCCGGTGATCTTGTAAACGTAGGCGGTGACCTTCAGACGATTATGGCCGGTCTCGCATGCGGCGAAGCAAACACCATTGGATGGGATATCTTAAGGAATCACGTTTCTGTGTTTGCATCCTGCCCGGACTGGATGAGTGCCAAAGCAACACGAATCTATGCGAATCCGCTCGGTAATGATCCGCATATCGTTTCTGGCGAATCTGGTTCTGTTCCGCTTGGTCTGTGCTTCACTGCCCTTCACGATGAAGATGCAAAAGATCTCAAAGAAGCTCTGAAACTGGATGAAAACTCCAACGTTCTCGTAATCTCCACAGAAGGTGACACCGATCCGGTTCGTTACCGCGAGATCGTATGGGATGGACTGTACGGAACAAACGAATCTTTAAGCAAGTAATCAAAAACTCAAAAATTATTTCATATACATGGGAGGAACTTTAAAATGGATTACGGCAAAATCAAAGAAGCTGCTCAGAATTATCAGGAAGATATGGTCAAATTCTTAAGAGCAATCGTTAAAAATCCTGGAGAAAGCTGCGACGAAAGAAAACATATCGAAACAATCGAAGCTGAAATGAAAAAGCTGAACTTCGATGAAGTAACTATTGATCCACAGGGTAACGTCATCGGTTACATGGGATCCGGTGATAAGATTCTCGCTTTTGATGCCCATATCGATACGGTTGGTATCGGTAACATCGAAAACTGGAACTTCGATCCATACGAAGGTTACGAAACAGAAGAAGAAATCGGTGGACGTGGTGTCTCTGACCAGTGCGGTGGTCTCGTATCTGCTGTATACGGTGCCAGAATCATGAAAGACATGGATCTGATTCCGGAAGGATATAAGATCATGGTAGTCGGAACGGTTCAGGAAGAAGACTGTGACGGTCTCTGCTGGCAGTACATCATCAACGAAGACAAGATCCGTCCGGAATTTGTAGTTTCCACAGAGCCAACTGACGGTGGTATCTACAGAGGTCAGCGTGGACGTATGGAAATCCGCGTAGATGTAAAGGGTGTTTCCT
>ENA-OPBG01002345-OPBG01002345.1-human-gut-metagenome-genome-assembly--contig:-NODE-2345-length-11256-cov-2.481743_pt1 | contig 11256 bp, 13 predicted proteins | sample MGYA00241065_ERZ501446 | MGnify/ENA primary metagenome ERZ501446 (study PRJEB25962, sample SAMEA2042632) | human gut metagenome | biome: human gut; feature: human-associated habitat; material: faeces...
TCCGACCAGCTCTACGGCGTGCCCGCAGGGGGCACCATGGCCCACGCCTGGGTACAGACCTTTGACACCCAGTATGACGCCTTCCGCGCCTACTGTGAGATCTATCCAGATAACCCGGTCCTGCTGGTGGACACCTACAATACCCTGAAAAGCGGCGTCCCCGACGCCATTCGCGCCTTCAATGATGTGCTCAAGCCCAGGGGACTGACCAAGTGCGGCATTCGGCTGGACTCCGGTGACATGGCCTATCTCACCCGCCAGGCCCGCCAGATGCTGGATGAGGCGGGCTGGACCGAGTGCAAGATCACCGTGTCCAACTCCCTGGATGAGATCATCATTCAGGACCTTTTGATCCAGGGGGCCCAGATCGACGCCTTTGGCGTGGGCGAGCGGCTGATCACCGCCCGGAGTGAACCGGTGTTCGGGGGCGTGTATAAGCTGGTGGCCTATGAGGACGACGAAGGCAATGTGGTGCCCAAGATTAAACTCAGCGAGAATGTGTCGAAAATCACCACCCCTCAGTATAAACGGGTCTATCGCCTCTTCGGCAACGAAACCGGCAAGGCCATTGGAGACTGGCTGTGCACCTATGACGAGGATGTGAAGAGCAACTGCAACCCAGACGGCAGCCTGACGATTTTCGACCCGGACGCCACCTGGAAAAAGAAAACCATCAACAATTTTACCGCCAAGGAGCTCCAGAAGCCGATCTTTGTGGGGGGGCGGCTGGTTTATGACATGCCCTCCCTGGAGGAGATTCAGCAGTACTGCGCGGACCAGATGGAGACCATGTGGGATGAGGTAAAGCGGTTTGACAACCCCCATAACTATTATGTGGACCTGTCCCAAAAGCTCTGGGACATCAAATATGACCTGCTGACCCACAATAAGTAATCGGTCTGGAAGACGGGGAAGGAGTGTGATGGAGGAGATGAAGGCGGAAGAGCGGAGAAGGGCCATTGCCAAAACCCTGACGGCGGAGCATCCTGTCAGCGCCACTGCCCTGGCAGGGCAGTTTTCCGTGAGCCGGCAGATCATCGTGGGGGACATCGCGCTGCTGCGCGCGGCGGGTCTGGACATTGTGGCTACGCCCCGGGGGTATAAACTGGGGGAAACCACGGGCCTGCTTCGGGCCGTGGCCTGCGTCCATTCCGCCCAGGAGACGGAGACCGAACTGCTGGCCATGGTGGACAACGGCTGCACCGTCATTGATGTGGTGGTGGACCATCCCCTGTATGGGCAGATGACCGGCCAGCTGAGTTTGGCCTCCCGGTATGATGTGCGGCAGTTTGTGGAGAAGGCCAAGCACGCCGCCCCCCTGTCTTCCCTCACCGATGGGGTTCATATTCACAACCTCCGCTGCCCCAGTGAGGAGGCGTACCAGCGGGTCTGCGAGGACCTGAAGCAGCTGGGCATTCTCTATACCCAGGGGGGAACCCTGTGAATTCGCCCTTCAGGGTTGACAAGCTCCCTTGAAAAGAATACAATAGACCTTGCACGTGTCTTGACACCTGCAAGGTCTATTTTTGATTTGAGGAAAGAAAGAGGAGAGATGATGGAACAATTTCGTGCTTTTCTCCGGCGGAAAAACATTGTATTTTCCGCCAAGCGTTACGGGGTGGATGCCTTGGGGGCCATGGCCCAGGGGCTCTTCTGTACGCTGCTGGTAGGGACCATTCTCAATACCCTGGGAACGCAGTTTCACATTGGATTCCTGTCGGCCACGGTGGTGACCGTGGGGACCGGAGAGGCGGCCACAGCCTATACCATTGGGGGGCTGGCCTCGGCCATGGTGGGACCGGCTATGGCGGTGGCCATCGGCTCGGCCCTGCAGGCGCCGGCGCTGGTGCTTTTCTCCCTGGTGCCGGTGGGCTATGCCACCAATATCCTGGGAGGGGCTGGCGGGCCGTTGGCGGTGCTGGTCATCGCCATCGTCGCGGCGGAATGCGGCAAGGCGGTCTCCAAGGAGACCAAGGTGGATATCCTGGTGACCCCCATTGTGACGGTTTTGGTGGGGATCGGGGTGGCTTATCTGGTGGCGCCTCCCATTGGCACTGCGGCTTCCTGGGTGGGGAACCTTATTATGTGGGCCACGGAGCTGCAGCCCTTCTTCATGGGCATCATCGTGTCCGTGGTCATCGGCGTGGCCCTGACCCTGCCCATCTCCAGCGCGGCAATCTGCGCGGCGCTGGGGCTGACCGGTTTGGCCGGCGGCGCCGCGGTGGCCGGCTGCTGTGCCCAGATGGTGGGCTTTGCGGTGTTGTCCTTCCGGGAGAACCGGTGGGGAGGGCTGGTGTCCCAGGGACTGGGCACCTCCATGCTCCAAATGGGCAACATTGTGCGCAATCCCCGGATCTGGATTCCCCCCACCCTGGCCTCGGCCATCACCGGCCCCATTGCCACCTGCCTGTTCCGGCTGGAGATGAACGGCACCCCGGTCTCCTCGGGCATGGGGACCTGCGGCCTGGTGGGGCCCATCGGGGTCTACACCGGCTGGGTGGAGGACATCGCCGCCGGGCTGCGTACCTCCATTGGGGGAATGGATTGGCTGGGCTTGGTCCTGATCTGCTTCGTGCTCCCAGGGGTTCTGACCTGGCTGCTTGGGATTCCCTGCCGGAAGGCGGGCTGGATCAAGGAAGGGGACTTGAAACTGGAGGACTGAGTGACAGGGCGGCATGGTGGAAAAGTCAGAAACCCTTTCTTGTGGAAAAATTTTATTAAAAACGGTTGTGACTTTGTACAAAATTTACAAAGCGTATTGGTGCAAACTCCAGAAGTTTTCCGGCGATTGCACAAAATGCTTGAAATGCGTTGGGAAAAGGTGGATACTATTCTCAGCGCAGCCTAAGCTGTTGTGTCATGTGCTGAAATCATGGAAGGAGGAAATCGAACCGTGAAAAAAATGCTTGCTCTGTGTATGGCGATGCTGCTGTCCCTGGCCATGCTGGCCGGCTGTTCCTCTGCCGACCCCAACCATCCCTATGAGAAGGAACCCCTGCCCGCCAACAACTCTGAGGCTGAGCCGGAGGAGGAGACCTCCTCTGTCCCGCTGTTTGAGCTGCTCTGAGCAAAGGGGAAACATATACGGCCCGACAGAATTTTCTGTCGGGCCGTATGGTTTGGTCTTATTCTTTTATGAAAACCCCAATGACACGGGCGGGGAAGACAACGAGATCAGTCCTGATCCACAATGATGCCGTATCCGCCGTCTTTTCGTTTATAGACCACGGAGAACGCGCCGCCGTCGTCCTCATTGCGGAAAGCGAAGAAGGTATGGTTGACCAGGTTCATCTGGAGGATGGCCTCGTCGATGCTCATGGGGCGGAAGAAGAACCGCTTGGTGCGGACCAACTGATAGGAGGGTTCCTCTTCTTCGTCCGATTCAGGGATGAAGTAGGACTCCTCCGGGTAGGCGTCAAAGGCATCCTTCCGCAGGCGCTTTTCCAGACGGGTCTTATTCTTGCGCAGCTGGCGCTCAATGGACGCCACGGCGGCGTCAATGGAGACAAACATATCAGAGGTGCTTTCCGCCACACGGATGACGGTGGAGCCGGAACGGATGGTGACTTCCAGGTTGTTCCGACCCTTTTCCACGCTGAAGACGATGGAGGTCTCGGGCTCGGTCTGGAAGTAGCGGTCTAATTTGCCGATCTTCTTCTCCGCATAGGTGTGCACACGATTGGGAATGTTCACTTTTTTGTCGGTAAAGGTGAATTTCATGGATGTCAGCTCCTTTCGTAGGGGGTAAGGGAACGGGGCGTGCCCCCTTCCTTACACCCATAGTATACCATGGTTTTCCAAAAAAGTCACGCTGTTTTTGGCTGGAAGGAAAAGAAGCCGGGAAAAGAGGGGCTTCGACGGGATTTGACAAAAGACACCCCTTGACCATTGGTAAAAAATGGTATACTATAAATCACGGCGGAAGGTGTTGTCCGTCATGACATCGTTCATTCCATTCTCCTGCTTGTGCGCTTCCCATTCTGGGAAGCGCCTCTTTTTTGCGGGCAAAAAACCACCCTGCCCTTTGGAAAGGGGCAGGGTGGTTAAACGATAGAGCTTAACGGTGACCGCGGCGGGAGCTGCGCTTTTCGTTCAGTTTCAGGTCGGACAACCGGCTGTCAGAGGCCTGCATGAACTGCTTGAGCCGGGCCTCAAAATCGGCGGGGCCGGCGGGCTGGGGCGCGGCAGCTCTGGGTTCTCTGGTGTGGGGAGCGTTAAAGGTACGATTTCCCCCTCGGAAATCAGAACGGCCCTGCCGGTCCCGGGCGGAACCCTGGGGACGAGGAGGCGGGGGTGTGGCCTTCTTGATGGACAGATTAATCCGCCCTGCTTCATCGATGCTGACCACCTTGACCTTGACTGCCTGCCCTTCCGAAAGGAAGTCGCTGACATTTGCCACATAGGAGTGGGCGATCTCAGAGATGTGGACCAAACCGGACCGCCCGCCCGGCAGGGAGACGAACGCGCCGAATTTGGTGATGCTTTTGATGGTTCCTTCCAGGATTGCGCCTACACTGATTTCCATAAATGGTGAGAATCCTCCTCGTTGTAATCACGCTCAAGCAATGAGCAAATAAAGAGCGGGGCCCTTAATCGGCAATATTGAACACACGGTCATTGGGTGCCACCAGACCCAGTTTTTCCCGGGCGATGTCCTCCACATAGGAGGGATCATCGCGGTTTTCGATGGCGTTGGAGAGCTCTGTGTTGGTCTGGGTCTGATCGCTGACCTGTTGGGTGAGGGTCTCGACGGCGGCGTTGGCGTCGGCGATTTTTTGCCGGACGCTGACCAGGGTGAAGATCATGTAGGCCAGCAGGATCAGCAGAATGATCTTCGCAAGAAGACCAACCTTTTTGGATTGGAACATGTGGGGCAGCCTCCGTTTCTTGGCGTTCAGGGGCGACAGATTTGCCATGTTTCCCTATTAGATGATATATTGTACTCCACAACCGGGAAAAAGAAAAGAACTTTTTCCAAGTTTTTTTCCACTTTCTTAAAATTTTTGCCAACGGAGCCGTGAGAACATGAATAAGCCACCGGAGGGGCGCTGTCACCCAGCCCAGAAACCGGGCGGCGGCCCGGGCCAGGATGTCCAGCGCCCGCCGGGTCCAGGGGCTGAGCAGAAGAAAATAAGCCGTTGCCCCCAGCAGCAGGCACAGGGCCATGTACAGCCGCACCCGGCCGTTGCCGAAGACGATCCCGCAGAAAAAGAGCATCCCGCAGGCCCCCATCCAAAACAGGAGGTCCAAAATTTCCTGGAGGGTCCGGCGGGGCAGGGTGAGGCGGACCAGGCGGAGCAGATCATACAGCAGCCCCACGCCCAACCCCATGGCCAGACAGGAAAAGAGAGTGGAGATCTGCTCCTGAAGGGAGACGCTCATCCCCGGAAGAGACGGCCCAGAAAGCTGCCCTGGCGGGGCTCTTCCTCCTCATAGGTTAAGGAGTCCACCGTACCCTCCACCAGCAGGTCCCCGCCGTCCAGACTTAATTTTTCAATGTGGAGGGATTCGCCTCGGATGATGAGGCTTCCCTCCGCGGTGGACATGACGATGGAGGTCTCGTCAAAGCTCTCCACCCCGTCCACCCCGGACACCGTCAGCCGGTTCCGGTTGTCCAGAACAATCCGATGCGCCGCTCCCCCCGTCTGGGGGCTTTTTTCGTCGAAGGACATACCATCCCATCCTTTCCCGTGATGTGATCTTGGCTATGTATATGGCGGGGGGAAGGGAAGTATGCGGAGGAAAGGAGGAAGGAACAAAACTGTCAAAAGGTGTACCTTTTGACAGCTGGCAAAAAGGAGGAGGTTTTTGAAATGCCTTTGGAGGAATTCTCCGAATCTTCTTCGTCGAGGCTTGCTTTTTTTAGTGTTATCCTGTAAAATATGGCTCGAGGAACAAAACTATCAAAAGGTACACCTTTTGATAGCTGGGAGGTGGAGTAAGGGAGTAAGAAAATCGTTTAGAACGCGCAGCTTTAATAAAAACAAACAAGGAGGATACAGACGATGAAAAAGCGATTTTTGTCGGTATTTATGGTGCTGTGCATGATGCTGACAATGGTTCCATCTGCGTTTGCTGAGGGAGCAGACGGAGACACATTACAGAGCAAGATTGACCAAGCGTCAGAAAATGCAACAATTGCCTTGGACAAGGCGTACACGGAGAGTATTACCATTCCAGCGGGTAAGACAATCACGCTGGACCTGAATGGATGGACGCTGACCAACGCGGAAGGGAAGCACACCATCACCAATAAGGGAACCTTAACCATCATGGGGACTGGAACCGTGGACAATGTGAGCCATGGGAAGGGTGCGGTGTACAATGATGCAGGCGCAACCTGCACCATCCTGGGCGGCAACTATACCAGAAGTCAGGAAAACGGGCAAAGTGATTCGGATTCCGGCGGAAACAGCTGGTATGCCATTAAGAATTTTGGAACGATGACCATCGGCCAAGAAGGTGCTTCGAACGACGCGGTCAAGGTGTCCTTTACAGGGAAGTATTCCAGCTTAGTGGCCAATGGCTGGCAAGACGGTAAAACTGCCGGAAATACCAACAAAGAACCGGCACATGTGCAAGATGCCCAGTTGACCATTCACAGTGGCACCTTTACCGGCGGGATCAACACCATTAAAAACGACGATTATGGTAATTTGACGATTACCGGAGGCGTCTTTGAAAACGTGGCACATTACGCGGTGATGAACTGGAATACGGCCAGCATCAGCGGCGGCACGTTCCACTCGGATGAGCGGGCTGTGGTCAACTGTGGTAACAGCAATTTGTCGATGGACAAGGGAGAGCTGACCATTTCCGGCGGCAGCTTCTCCGGAACGAATGGCTCTGTGAGCAGAACGACAGACGCTGCGGCGCCGCAGATTACCGGCGGCACTTTTTCCAGTGATGTGAGTGCCTTCGCCGGGGATGGCTATGTGTGCGTGGAACAAGAAGATGGCATGTACACGGTGACTGGCCTGACGGCGGACAATGCAGTTGCAGCCATTGGAGAGACTTACTATCAGAGCTTGGCGGCGGCCATTGACAAGGTCCAAGCGGGCGAAACCATCACCTTGTTGAGAGATGTGCCCAATGCCAATGGGATTGCGGTTCCGTCCGAGAAATCGTTTACCGTGGACTTCAACGGACACACTTACACGCTGACTGGGCCTGGCGCCGGATCATCTTCCACGGAGACAAACGGATTCCAACTGTTAAAGGATTCCACCATTACCTTCCAAAACGGAACGATTCGGATTGGACAGAATGCCAATAACATTAAGTGTATCATTCAGAACTATGCGAACCTGACCCTGGAGGATATGCAGATCTATGCGGAACACCAGGTGGGTGGGGAAGACTATGCTCTGAGTTTCAACAATGGCACGATTGTCATTAAAGGAAATACCAGCATTTACACAACGAGCGACGAGGCGATTGCCTTTAATGTTTGCAAGTTTTCATCGTACCCTGGGGTAACGGTTACTTTTGACGAGAGCTACACGGGAACCATCAACGGGGTAATTCTGTATGACAGCACGGATGCAGAGAAGCATCAGTTGAAGATCAAGGGCAACGGTCATTTTGGAGGGGTGCAGGCCACTCCGGGTGCGGTCGATGCTGCGAAAAGTGCGGTTGCTATCTATGGCGGCTATTTTACCAGCGACCCCAGCAGCTATGTAGCGGATGGTTACATTACTGTGATCAGTGATAAGGAAGACTATTCTTACATGGTGGAGGAGAAAACAGAGACAGACGTTCCTGTTGAACCTGAGATTCAAAAACCGTCTGTCCCGGAAGACTTGCCTGATTCGATCCCTTCTGATAGTCAAGAGGCAGTCAAGGAGGCAGCGAAGGGAATCGAGGTTCCTGAACTGGAAGCAGCGGCGGCAACGGAAGCAAATAGCATTACAAAAGATCAGGCGGCTGCGATAAAGGCTGAATCCAACTTAAAGGACGATGAGAATGCAAAAGTTGAAGTACAAGCTTATTTGAAGATTGAACCCCAGGGGTATGACGTGGGACAAACCTATACGCTGGATATTACACCTGTTTATGACTTGGTGGTGACGTCTAACACAGCAGGTGCACAAAATGATGTAATTAAGAAGGAACAGCCCCTATCTATTCACGGAAAGACGACAGTTTCTATTCCTCTGCCGGAGGGGTTTGTTAATGAGGCGCAGGATGTTTATGTTCAGCACAAAGGCTATGAGTATGAGGCACAAGTAAAAGCGGCAGGGGAACAACCGTCGACTACTTATATAGCTACCTTCACGAACCCCCATGGATTCAGTGCATTTACAGTTACGAAGGAGTCTGCAGCTGTGGCGGAGGTGAATGGTAACCGGTATACCTCCTTCCAGGATGCTGTCGATGCTGCAGGTGATAAGGCTACCGTGGAGGTTCTGAAAAATGAGAACCTGACCGCCACCATGTCCGGCAGCAGCCGCACTATTACGGTGAAGAACGGTGCCGGCGAGAGCATTACCGTCACGATTAACGGCACGACAAAGACAATTGAAGAGAATGCAAGCGTGGACTTCACCTATACGCATTCTTCCTCCTCCGGCACCACCCGCTATTCCGTGGAAGTGCGCGGCACCACCGGGGGCACCGTGACGGCCAGCCCCACCCGGGCAGCCAAGGGCGCGACGGTGACCCTGACGGTTCGGGCGGACGAGGGCTACCAGCTGGACGGGCTGACGGTGACCGACAGCAAGGGCGGTACGGTGAAGCTCACGGACAAGGGCAGCGGAACCTATACCTTTACTATGCCCGCGTCCAAGGTGACGGTTCAGGCTACCTTCACCCAAAACCAGTCCGGGACGCTTCCCTTCACCGATGTGAAGACAGGGGATTGGTTCTATGAGGCAGTCCAGTACGTCTACGACAAGGGCATGATGACCGGCGTGTCGGCGGACCGGTTTGCCCCTGCCTCCACCACCACCCGTGGGATGATCGTCACCATCCTCTACCGGCTGGAGAATGAGCCCGCGGTGTCCGGCGGCAGCGCCTTCACCGACGTGGAGAACGGCGCCTGGTATGCCGATGCCGTTGCCTGGGCAGCGGCCAATGACATTGTCAACGGCACCAGCGCCACCACCTTTGCGCCCAACAGCCCCATCACCCGGGAGCAGATGGCGGCGATCCTGTACCGGTATGCCGCCTACAAGGGCTATGACGTGAGCCAGAAGGCGGACCTGTCGGGGTATACCGACGCCGCCTCCATCAGCGGCTACGCCAAGGACGCTCTGGCCTGGGCCAATGCCCAGAAGCTTATCACCGGGGTGACGGACACCACCCTGAACCCCCAGGGCAGCGCCACCCGCGCCCAGGTGGCCACCATCCTTATGCGCTTTTGTGAGAGCATTGGATAACATCGCCCGAGGACACGATACGGTATTATGAGGCCCATGAGAAACGCGCAGACAACCAACAGGTTGTCTGCGCGTTTTTTCTCTTTTGGCTGATGTCCCACCCCTCTCTCAGGATGTCTGCCGGGAACGGATGATGTACGAAGCAATGATTTCAATGAACTCGGAAGCGGTAGGCGCGGCGGTTAAGGGATAGCCAGCCATCCGGCAGAGCAAATCCGGGTTGACCTGCCAAGCCCGGGAAACCACCGTTCGGAGGTTGCGCTCTACCGCGGTCCATTTACATCCGAAGTGGTCGGCGGTTTCCCGATAGATTTTCTCTGTGATCTCTTCCAACCGATCCTCTTCCATGACGGCAAGATGAATGGCATAAACTGTGAGGGGAAATCCCTTGTAGCACCTGGTAATGCCAAAGGGGCGCAGCGTTTCCAGAATGGTTGTCATAGACATATCCTCCTAAATGAAAAGATTTAAGAAGATAATAGAACGAAAAACAGGAAAATCGCTGGTTGTCGCTGATATTCGACACTTTGGGTTTGAAAAGGACAGGATTTCTTTGCAGAACATGTCTTCCTGATGGGCTGGTGGATTTCCTTGGGAATAACCGCCCAGCTCAGGGCATGGAACAGCGCCGCCCGGATTACAGGGCGGCGCTGGGGAGATGGCGGACAAAGGCATCCATGTGTTCTACTTTGTCCAGCTGGGAGAGAATGGCCTCTTTTTGGCCGGGGGTGCAGGCGTCGAAAAAACGGGCCGCCTCCCGGTTTCTGCGGAGGCAGGACTGAAAAACCAGTGTGGCATTTGGCTGCATCAAGATCACCTCTCCAGTAGCATGCCCGGAAATCAGGGGACCATCCCCGCCAAAAGAAGGAACCGCGCCGCTGCAGGGGGAAAAGAGCGGCCCGCTTATAAAAAGGGCTTCATCTGCTCTACGTTGGCCTGCTCGGTGGACAGCAGTTTTTCGGCCAAGGACCGGACCTGCCGGTCGTTTCCCTCATAGTCGTGGAGATGCTTAAGCCCCTTGGTGATGCCCATGTTGTTGCCCTTAATGGTCATCTCCGCAATTTTGGAGTCGGAGGAATCGGCGAGGGTCTGCATGGTGGACATGACCTCAGAGGAGAGGCGGGCCATCAGGCTGGGGTCCTTTGGGGCGGTGCCTTTGGCCTGCAAGAGCTTGGCGGCCTCGGATGCAATGGTTTGATATTCTGCAATCTGCCCCTGGAGGGATTTTTTCAGCTTGGCGGTTTGGACCTGGCCCACGATGTCTTGCAGGCCGAGAATCCCCATTTCCGCGGTTTCATGGACGTACTGGAGCAGTTCAATGTCTTTCATTTGGATCACCTCATCGATAGTATGCCCCAAAAAACAAAGGGAATGGGAAAGACTGCCTGGAAAAAAGAAAAAATTTTTTGGAAGCGTGTATACAAACGTCCCCCTCGTGGGGGTGTTTCCCCAAAGAGTGAGGGCAAAAGAAAGGAGGGATCGTATGGGGACAACTGGACAAATGCTCATCACCGCGGGGGCGGTGCTGTCGGCGGGCATCCTGTTGCTGACCACCTATAACCGGGTCTACCGTTGGACCCTGCGGCAGAAGGCGCAGGACAGGGAACTGAGTGCCATTCGGAAAGAGAATACCCTGCTGACCTATGGGGTGCTGGCCTGCCTGAAGGGGCTGGAGGAGCAGGGCTGCGACGGCCCGGTGCATGAGGCCATTGACAAGATTGAGCGGGACCTGAATCTCCGGGCCCACGACCAGGAGGGAAACTGCGGATGAAACAACAGGGATGGAAGAGGTGGTGGCGCGCGGCAGGTGTCCGGGCCATCAAAACCATGGCGCAGACCGCGGTGGCGACCATTGGGGCGGCGGCTGTTTTGTGTG
>ENA-OPBG01002347-OPBG01002347.1-human-gut-metagenome-genome-assembly--contig:-NODE-2347-length-11248-cov-5.366032_pt1 | contig 11248 bp, 9 predicted proteins | sample MGYA00241065_ERZ501446 | MGnify/ENA primary metagenome ERZ501446 (study PRJEB25962, sample SAMEA2042632) | human gut metagenome | biome: human gut; feature: human-associated habitat; material: faeces...
TGGAAGGGCAGAAACTGGAAGTAGAGAATGGTTCTACACTGAGTCTGGGAAATCATAATCTTACTTTTGTATTTGCGCCAATGGTACACTGGCCGGAGGTTATGGTGACTTATGACAGCACAGATAAAGTTCTTTTTTCGGCAGATGGATTTGGTAAGTTCGGTGCTCTGGATGTGGAAGAAAACTGGGATGATGAAGCAAGAAGATACTTTATCGGTATTGTTGGTAAATATGGCGCACAGGTACAGAGACTTCTGAAAGTAGCAGTTACTCTGGATATTCAGATCATCTGTCCGTTACATGGTCCGGTACTTACAGAAAATCTGGGACATTATATCAGCCTCTATGATACCTGGTCCTCTTACACACCGGAGGAAGAAGGAATCGTAGTTGTATATACTTCTGTATACGGACATACCAAAGAAGCAGTCAATCAGTTTGTGGAGAAATTAAAGAGTAAGGGATGTCCGAAAGTAGTTGTTTATGATCTGGCAAGAGATGATATGTCTCAGGCACTCAGTGATGCATTCCGTTACAGTAAGCTGGTACTGGCAACAACTACCTACAATGCAGGAATCTATCCGTTTATGAATGACTTTATTACCCGTCTGGCAGAGCATAATTTCCAGAACCGCACAGTGGGCCTTATTGAAAACGGTTCCTGGGCACCTCTGGCAGCAAAAGTAATGAAAAATATGCTTTCTGAATGCAAGAAGATCAACTGGCTGGACACCACAGTGAAGATTATGTCCGCAGTAAATCAGGAAAACAGAGATCAGATGGAAGCGATGGCTTCCGAGCTTTGTAAGGAATATATTGCAAAGAATGATGAACTGGCAAATAAAAATGATATGACAGCATTATTCCGCATTGGTTATGGTCTCTATGTAGTGACATCAAATGACGGTAAAAAGGATAACGGACTGATCGTCAATACAGTTACCCAGCTGACAGACTCTCCGTTCCGCGTTGCAGTTAATATCAATAAGACAAATTATTCTCACCATGTTATCAAGCAGACAGGGGTGATGAATGTAAACTGTCTCTCTGTAGAAGCTCCGTTCTCTGTATTTGAACAGTTTGGTTTCCAGAGTGGAAGAAGCGTGGATAAATTTGCGGGACAGAAGGTGAATCGTTCTGATAACGGACTGATATTCCTGGACAAATATATCAACGCATTTATGTCCCTGAAAGTAGAGCAGTATGTAGATCTGGGAACTCACGGAATGTTCATCTGCAGTGTGACAGAAGCCCGCGTGGTAAGTGACCAGGAGACAATGAGCTACACCTATTATCAGAAAAATGTAAAACCGAAACCTGAAACAGAAGGTAAGAAAGGATTTGTATGTAAAGTCTGCGGATATATCTACGAAGGCGATGAACTTCCGGAAGATTATATCTGTCCATTGTGTAAACATGGAGCTGTAGACTTCGAGCCGATTGGATGACGGATTTCTCTTGTTAAACTGCTAAAGAGTGACATTCTGTCATGTGAATAGTTGTCGAGATTTCAGAGGAATCTGATTGATAAAATAAAAAATAGAGATTGTCAGTGGTTATTAAATAGCTGGCAATCTCTATTTTTGCTCCAATATGGTACTATTATTAAATACTGTTTCAGTACTATTTCAAATTTACATTCCAAAATGGTGTATTGATATTATAATGTAAAAATTTGATAAAGTCAAAATATAAAAAATAAATCCATTGAAATAGTATTGAAAATATAAAAGTATAGTGATACAATAAAAAAAGAAAGGACGAAGAGAGGAGGAACTGAGATGACAGAACTTAAACTGGAATTTGAATTGGGAAATGCGGAATTGCCAATAGATTATGATAAAGTGATATTAAGCTTTATGAAAGCAGCAATTGAAAATTTTTCGCCGGATTTATTTGACAGGTTATACAACAAGCGGGAGTCTGTGATAAAGACTTATTGCTGGACATGCTATTTGCCTCATGCCCAATTTACTTCAGACACAATTAAACTTGGAGCAAATAAATTTATGTTAACTTTTTCTGATATTGATATGGGAGAATTACTGATATTTTTTAATGCATTTAGTCTTATGAAGCATAAAATATTCCATATGAACAGAAATTCCATGAAACTGCTGTCGGTGAAAACAAGGAAACTTCAGACAATTAAAGAAACGGAATTGATTGTAAAAATGCAGAGTTCATTAATAGCGAGAAAACATAATAGTGATGATAATACTGATGTTTATTATACCTTTGATGAGCCGGAATTTTCGGATATTGTAAAGGAGAATCTGAAAATCTTTTTACAGAGGATAAACATAGAGTGCGATACAAGTGATTTTTCTATTGTACCTTTAAAAGGAAAAAAGGTAGTTACAAGAACTATGGGGCAATTTGTAGATGGAAATATTGGTATCTATAAAATAACAGGAAATCTCAGACTGTTGGAAATATTGTATGCAGCTGGAATTGGAACTAGACGTTCTGCTGGACACGGGAAATTTGAAATCATATTTTAGTAGGAGGCGGTGATTTCTTGGATAAATATGTAATTACATTGGGGGATTTCCTGAAGAATGCAGGAATCGTAGGTTTCAGATATATGTTAGAAGCAGCAGATGCAAAAGAAGATTCAGACTTTGGCATTACGCAAGACGGACAAGGATTATGGATTGATATGGATTTCGCATTGAATGCTGACTGGACAGACATGTACTTTAAAGCCTGTGTACAGTATTTTGGACCATTTACAGTTTATCAGGGAGTCCTTGACAGAATTAGTAAGTGTATAGATAAAATTCAGATTGGAAAATGGAATCCAGGAAAGGAAGAAAAGGAAGATCTGAAATTTATTAATGACAAACTGCTTTCTAATAGTTATCAGGCTGGATTTGAAAATATAAAACATGATATTGAAATGCAGGAAGTATACCAAATTCTAAAAAAGGATAAACTCAATGACAAGTTAGACGTGACAGATTTGGAAAAACGATTAATTGATTTGGAAAAATTTCTTCAGCAACCAAAGTGCAGGGAAACATTTATTATGAAAAGTGTGATATATACATATATTAATCGTTTTTGGAGCGGAAAGTGTTTTTTACTGCGGGCAAATGCAAAAAAAGATATGCGGGAATTATTTGAAAAAGATTTTTCCGAGCCGTTTAGGAAATATCTGAAGACAGATCATGTAAAAGCAAAAGATTTATGCATTGACTGTGGAGCAACGATAGGACCTAAAGAGAAGAATTCAATTGCATTTATGAATGAAGTGGGGGATGATTTTACAAGAAAACGTTCTGCTTTCTGGGATTGCAAAGTAGATGCATTTCTTTGTCCGGGATGTACGTTTGTTTATGCTCTGAGTCCGTTGGGATTTCGGCTGTTTGTAAATAAATTTGTCTTTATGAATATTAATAATGATATTCATGCATTATTGGATGTTAATTCGAAAAACGGAACTGACAGTATAGAGGGAGAAAAAAAGGAGGATGAAAAATATTCGCAGTGGTTTGCCCGAACAATTAATATATTGCTGAAAGAAAAAACGAAAGAGATTTCTAATATTCAGGTGATTTTGCGTGGAATAAGGGCAGAAGACAGGTATCTGCTTGGTATTGTTCATAAAAGTATGCTGGACATTATAAGTATGCCTGGTACTTCAAATGCATTGCAATTGTTGGGAAAATATCCTTATATAAAAATTAAGAATGAATTTGTCAATATACATGAAATAGTGGTTATTAATCTGCTGCAATATCGTAATCAATATCAATTGCTGGATAAGGTATTGAAAGCGGCTGTTGAAACAGGCTCATTAAATTTTTATGTTAACTGTATATATGAAATTCAGCTGCGGTCAGAAATTGTATATTATACAGAAGAAGAGAAGAGAAAGGAGATTGCTATGTACACAAGTATGAAAAAAAGTGGAGCAGATTTAAGAAGAGCAATCATGTCTGCTAAGGGTGAGTCTTCCGGCGAATGCCTGCGGGGAATGGAATATCAGTTGTTGAATGCTCTGTCTGTAAGAAATGTAGAGAAATTTATGGATATTGTATTGCGACTGTATAGTGCGTACGGATCACGTAAAAACGAAAATGGTCAGGAGTTATTAATTCCAACAGGTCTTGTACAAATGCTGGGAAATTCGGAAAAATTTACGAGATATGGATATGCATTTGTAATGGGATTGGAAGGATGCTATGAGAAAAAGGGGGAAAAATGATTATGAAAAGAGAAGGCTTAACTATTACGATGATTTTTCTGGCAGAAAGTGCAAATTATGGGGAAGGGATTGGAAACATTTCTTCTCTCAAAAAAATGACGAGGGGAAATCATGAGCAGTATTCTTATATTTCCAGACAGGCTATGAGATATAATATTGTGCAGCAGTCTAATTGGGATACAACTCCGGTGGATGGAAAAAGCGGAGTTGTACAGTTTGCACCATCTGCAACTATTAAAGATTACCCCGAAATTGATTTGTTTGGATACATGAAAACAACAGCGAAAGGTGATGAGCAAAAGGGAGGTGCTGCTACGAGATCTGCAGTTGCCAGACTTAGCAATGCTATTGCTTTGGAACCATTTCAGGGAAATCTGGAATTTCTTACTAATATGGGACTGGCTGTAAGAGGAAATCTGGAAAATGGAATTGCGCAAAGTGAGGTTCATCGTTCTTATTACGCATATACTATGTCAATTGATTTGGACAGAGTAGGTATCGATGGAGAGATTGATATTGATAAAGAAGAAAAGGCAGAACGTGTGAAGATCCTGTTGGATACTATGCAATATCTATATAGAGATATCAAAGGAAGACGTGAAAATTTGAGTCCGTTATTTGTTATTGGAGGAAGATATAGCAGAAAAAATCCGTTTTTTGAAAACAGGGTAAAGGTTGATGATAATAAAATAAATGTAGAAACGTTACAGGAATTGATTAAAGATAATGAACTTGCCGGATATACTTTTACCGGAATTACGTCAGGTATTTTTGATAACGAAAAGATTGTCAGAGAAGAGTTAAAAGCAGAATCTGTTGGAACAGTATTTAAGCATTTGAAAGAGGAAGTGAATCTATATTATGGAGAAAGCAATTAGATTACAGTGTTTTCAAAATCTGGTCAATTATAGAAAACCCAGCAGTTTTATTATTAAAGAAACATTTCCATTACCTCCTTATTCCACTGTACTGGGAATGATTCATGCTGCATGTGGTTATACGGAATTTCATCCAATGAAGCTTTGCATTCAAGGAACAAATTGTGGTACAGTGTCAGAATTATATACGCGATATTCTTTTTCATCGGGAGCTAAATTTGAGGAAGGAAGGCATCAGATTTGCATTGAAGATGATGAAAAATATGGTATTTTTCGTGGAATTGCAAATGTAGAACTTATATGCGAAAATCGTATGGTTATTCATATTGTTCCAGATGAAGAAGACTTTGATACGGTATATCAATCATTAAAAAATCCTCCACAATATTTGGCACTGGGACGATATGAAGATCTTCTGGACATAGAACGAGTTGATATTGTAAGAATTCATCCGGAAAATGAAGTGGATTTGAAAAGAGATATGTATATTCCGGTAGAAAATGAATGGGAAAAGGATGAAGAAAAGATAAAAATCAAAAATCCAAGAATGACTATTTATAATCTTACAAAAGAATATGAAATTACAAAGCAGGGATTACGGCGATGGAAAAAGAAAAATGGAAGAATCAAAGCATATTATTGTCCGCAGGGAATGACGTTAAGAAAAGGTGCGTATGTAGATAATATTGAAGAGGATGCTGCTATAGTTTTCTGTTAATAACCTGTTGTATAAATATATAGAGCAAGGCAGCTATGGAGGCTGTCTTGCTTCAGAAAGGATTATATGTATGGAGTACTATGCAAAGTCAAAAAAAGTACAATTCACTTCGGAGCGGATCAATGAAATAAAGAAAAATATGAAGAATATTGAGGAATGTTTGAAAGAGAATCTTACCGAAACAGATGTTGAGATATTGAATAGTAGTATTACTGATATAGCCGAAAAAACTGAAGAAAAGCAGAAAACATTGAAAGAACATCATAAGGACATAGTAACGTGTGCTGAGATGTTTTTTTTAGAATATGGGGAATATTTTACTGAAAAAGAGAAAAAACTGGTGGTTGAGGCATGCAGGATTCATGATCTGGGAAAGGTTAATCTTGTTTTTCAGGCAATGATATGTCCGAAATTAGCTGAAAAATTTCATATAGATGTAAGAAAAACTCCGCAGATTCCACATGGCTTTTTAAGTGCTGTTACTATTTCTTTAGATGAATTTGATGATTTGTCGGAATTGTTTTCGGATAAAGATTTTGGACCATTTATTACAGCGGTTTATTATCATCATGACAGGGAGGATCATTATAACAGTCCGGCAATTAGAAAATATGCTGAAAAGTATTATATGAAACAGATTGAAGAATATCTGAATAGAAAAATCAGAAAATTAAATTGCAGTAATTTAGATGATTTACTGTTTCGTAACAATGTATATACTGGAAAATATATACCAGATTCAAATGCCTGGAAAGAATATTTATTGATAAAAGGCTTGCTTAATAAATTTGATTATATAGTCAGTGCAGGATATGAAAATGCAGAAAGCGCCATTGATCTTCATGAAAAAAAATTGGTAAAGAATATAGAAAAATTCCTAAACGGAAAAGAATTAAGGCCGGCGCAAAAATTTATGAAGATGAATAGAGATAAAAATCTGATTGTTATAGCACCTACAGGATCTGGAAAAACAGAAGCATCGCTATTATGGATGAATGGTGAAAAAAGTTTTTATACATTACCGTTGAAGGTATCTTCTAATGCGATATATTTACGTATAAAGGAAAATTATGAATATAAAGACGTTGCATTGTTACATTCTGATGCTATGGCGGTGTATTTAAGAGAGTATAATGGTAATGAAGATATTGGAGAGAAATATGAAAGGTCAAAAATGTTGTCACAACCATTGACTGTCTGTACAGTTGACCAACTGTTTAGATTTGTATACAGAGCATTAGGAACAGAGATATTTGCAGCTACATTGAAATATTCAAAGTTGGTTCTGGATGAGATTCAGGCATATGAACCACGTGTAATTGCAACTATTATTTATGGATTAAAAATGATACAGGAAATGGGTGGCAAATTTGCAATTATTACAGCAACTTTTCCACCTGTACTTAAATATTTTATGGAACAATATGGTTTGGTTGAGGGAAAACAATACATATTTAAAGATTTCACCGGAAAAGAATATCAGGTGGAGAAATATCCAAGACATAAAGTTGAAATCAGACATTCGGAAATGAATTTAGATGAAATCAGGCTGCGAGGAAAAAATAGAAAAGTGTTAGTTATCTGTAATACTGTTTCTAAAGCTCAGAAGCTTTATAAGAAATTAGAGGGAGAAAATGTATGGCTTTTACATTCAAAATATATTAGAAGAGACAGAGCATTTCTGGAAAGGAAAATTATGGGATTTTCGGAGTCAGGTGAATCTGGAATATGGATTACAACTCAAATAGTTGAGGCTAGTTTAGATATAGATTTTGATATTTTGTATACAGAAATGTGTACGGCAGATAGTCTTTTACAGAGAATGGGAAGATGTAATCGTAAAGGTCGTTATTGTCCGAATGAAGCGAACATTGTTGTATTTGATAATAGAAATGGAGTCAGTGAAGGAAAAAGACGGAGTGTTTATGAAGACAAATTATATGACAGGTCTTTGGAATTACTGAGCAAATACGAACACATATTATTTTCTGAAGATAAAAAAACTGCATACATGAATGAGGTTTATAGTGTAGATGGTGTGAAAGAAACCATATACTTTGAAAACATTCAAAAAGATTTAAAATTATTCTCTGAAATTCATCCAACGGAGTATTCTGCTGATGAGGCTGAAGTTCGGGATATCAGAAGTGTAACTATTGTTCCGGAAAATGTTTATGTTGAAAACCAGAATTTATTCGAATACGGAGTAGAGTTTTTGAAGAAACCTAATATGAGCAGGGAAGCCAGAAGCCTGATAAAATCAAAATTGGAAAATCTTACATTAAGTTTAAATCTCTATCAAAAATTTCCGGCAGAAGTGGACAGAACTACAATTGGGTTAAGCGAAAACAGAAAAATTACAGATATTCACAGAGCACAGTATAATTATGAATTTGACATTGAAAGCGGGAAAGGACGTGGAATATTGTTTGATGAACAATTAGAATTGGATGGAATATTTGTGTAAATATGGAGCGTGGATATGGAAAATCGGATAACAGGAGTGATGATTTATTATTATTTTGTATGCAAACGAAAACTCTGGTATTTTTGTCATGAAATCCGAATGGAAGCAGAAAATGAGGATGTCATATTAGGAAAAATACTTGATGAAAGCAGTTACAGTAAAAATGAGAAGCATATAAATATTGATAACATTATTAACATTGATTTTATAAGTGAACATAAAGAATTGCATGAAGTGAAGAAAAGCAAAGCAGTAGAGGACGCTGGAATATGGCAGGTTAAGTACTATCTATATTATTTATGGAAACGTGGAGTCAAAGGGATTAAAGGAAAGGTTGACTATCCGCTGTTAAAAAAGTCGGTGATAGTTGAGCTATCAGAAAATGATATAAAAACGCTGGAGAAGATTATTGGTGAAATTACAGAGATAGAGTGCATGGATACGCCACCGATGATTGTAAACTCTAAATTATGCAAAAAATGTGCTTATTATGATTTGTGTTTTATATAAACATTCAATTTATAATTAGGAGAAGGTTATGAAGCAAAGCTTTTATGTTTATAATAATGGGGATTTGAAACGTAAAGATAATACATTGCAATTTACAACCTATGAAGGTGAAAAGCGAGATATTTCAATAGAGCGAATATCAGATATTTATGTGATGTCAGAAATGTCTTTTAATACAGCATTTATCAATTACATTTCTCAGTATGGGATACCAGTTCATTTCTTTAATTACTATAATTTTTATACTGGAAGTTATTATCCGAGAGAAAGCCTGTTGGCAGGACAGCTATTGGTAAAACAGGTGGAAAACTATACGGACTATGAGAAAAGAATGATACTTGCAAAAAAATTTATAGAAGCTGCGGCAGATAATATTTACAGGAATTTGAGATATTATAATGGAAGAGGAAAGGATGTAGCAGAATATCTTAGAGATGTGGATTCATTGCGGAAGCAGATTGGAAAAACAAAAACAATAGAAGAATTAATGGGGGTTGAAGGAAATATCCGAAGAAGGTATTATGCAGCGTGGAATGTAATCGTAAATCAGGAAATAAAATTTGAAAAAAGAGTTATGCATCCACCAGATAATATGATTAATTCGTTGATTTCATTTGTGAATACATTGATTTATACAAAAGTGCTTAGTGAAATTTATCATACGCAGTTAAATCCGACAATCAGTTATTTACATGAGCCTGGGGTAAGACGATTTTCTTTGAGCTTGGACATTGCAGAAGTGTTTAAACCACTGATCGGAGACAGAGTGATTTTTTCACTGTTAAATCGAAAGCAGATTACGGAAGATAGCTTTACGAAGGAATTAAATTTTTTACATTTGAAAAAAGATGCGTCTAAACTGATTGTCTCAGAACTCGAAAAAAGGTTGAAACAATCAGTGATGCATAAAGACTTAGGCAGACAGGTATCTTATCAGTATTTATTAAGATTGGAATCATATAAACTGATAAAACATCTGATTGGCGAAAAAGAATATGAGGGATTCAGAATATGGTGGTGAGTTATGTATATAGTATTAGTTTATGATGTAAGTCAGGAAGAAAACGGTGCAAGACGCTGGTCAAGAATTTTTAAAATATGTAAAAAATATCTGACGCACATCCAAAATTCTGTATTTGAAGGTGAATTGTCAAAAGGACAGCTGGCACAGCTGCAAAAAGAATTAAAAGAGTATATTGATAAAGAATTAGATTCTGTAATTATTTTTAAATCTCGGCAGGAAAAATGGTTGGATAAAGAATTTTGGGGTAGGAAGGATGATTTAACGAGTTTCATATTATGATTGTCGACGTCAGATAGAGTAAAAACTTCAGGAGGTCGACAATGCTTGAGATATCAGGAAAATTTCAAAAATGAGAGCTGTCTAGAAAGATAAAAATAAGTATAAAAATAATGAAGTGACAAGATTGACAGAAAGTGGTAAGATTATATCTGTATTGTAAGGATGAATAGACGACGGGTATTAATAGAAACATCGTGGAATGTAAAGAATATAACAGCAATATTTGCAGAAATAGGAGGCTGGTATTAATAGAAACATCGTGGAATGTAAAGTAATTAGTTGTTTTCTGCAAATGTTACCTCCTCAGTATTAATAGAAACATCGTGGAATGTAAAGGGAGATAAGATCGCAGAGAAACATGGAGCGTATTCGTATTAATAGAAACATCGTGGAATGTAAAGCATGATCGCCCCAGTCAAAATCATTGACAACCACTCGTATTAATAGAAACATCGTGGAATGTAAAGTGAGAAATGGAAAAGAATTTGAATTGGTCAATTCTGTATTAATAGAAACATCGTGGAATGTAAAGAATTCCAGAAATATAACGAAGCTCATAAGCAGGGAGTATTAATAGAAATATCGTGGAATGTAAAGGATGAGATAACACTTGAAGGGTTGAAAGCCGCTGTCGGTATTAATAGAAACATCGTGGAATGTAAAGAAATCACTAACTGTAAAACTAGAAAAATCTTTTCTATGTATTAATAGAAACATCGTGGAATGTAAAGGGAGAAACACTCACGGTAAACATAAACTCAGGTGGCGTATTAATAGAAACATCGTGGAATGTAAAGAGAATTGCAGCAGTCCAGGCGCCGCCCCTGCTTTCATCGTATTAATAGAAACATCGTGGAATGTAAAGACGATTTTTTGAAAAAACAACCATAGGCTCTTTTTGTATTAATAGAAACATCGTGGAATGTAAAGTTCTGAAAGTCTACACCACTTACATCCGGATTCTCCGTATTAATAGAAACATTGTGGAATGTAAAGCTCATAAACAGCACTTCACAGTCTATTTCTGTATCGTAATAATAGAAACATTGTGGAATGTAAAGTATGTAAAATAATAAGAAGAATTCACTTCTGGATTTTGTATTAATGTTACTGTTCACACACCACTATCCCGCGAGGTGTTTTGGCATGAATATGCCAA
>ENA-OPBG01002358-OPBG01002358.1-human-gut-metagenome-genome-assembly--contig:-NODE-2358-length-11204-cov-2.356534_pt1 | contig 11204 bp, 8 predicted proteins | sample MGYA00241065_ERZ501446 | MGnify/ENA primary metagenome ERZ501446 (study PRJEB25962, sample SAMEA2042632) | human gut metagenome | biome: human gut; feature: human-associated habitat; material: faeces...
AAACCATCTATCAATAGCTTCAGTAAAACGCCTCCCACCAGCATACACACCAGCGCCAGGATTATGGTGCGCAGCATTAGTTTCCATTTTAGTTTTCGGTAATTATTTTTCAACCCGGTATCCCACTCCCCAGACTGTCTTTATAAAATCCGATTTCCCCGTAGGGCCGCTCATCTTCTCTCTCAGATGGCGGATGTGAACCATCACCGTATTGTTGCTGTTCTTATAATATTTTTCTTTCCAAACCTGTTCAAAGAGCTGTTCCGAACTAATGACCTGTCCCCGGTTTTCACAGAGAATCCATAGAATGTCAAACTCAATCGGGGTCAGAGTCAACTCTCTCTCATTATAAATACACTCATGGGTGCTCCGGTTCATTACCAGACCCGCAAAGTCCAAAATATCCTCCTGCTGCTTAGCCCCTTCATTGTACTTCGTAAAGCGGCGCAGCTGCGCCTTCACTCTGGCCACCAATTCCAGCGGATTAAACGGCTTTGCAATATAGTCGTCTGCTCCCAGTGTTAACCCATTAATTTTATCCATGTATTCCGTCTTAGCCGTCAGCATAATAACGGGAAACGTATAAGTCTCCCGAATTTTCTGCAAATCGTCAGCCCGTCAATGTCCGGCAGCATCACATCCAGGAGTGCCAGATCCGGCGCCTCTTCCCCGATGCTTTGGAGTGCCTCCCTTCCGTTGTAGCACTTCTTTACCGTATAATTCTCATTCTTCAGATACAGCTCTACCACATCTGCAATTTCCTGTTCATCATCTACAATTAAGATTTTACTCCCCATGGTATTCCTCCCGTTGCCCCTTTTTACAATTCGCAGTTGCCTACCGTACGCGGGAATGGTATTACGTCGCGGATGTTGGACATCCCCGTAAGGTACATCACGCACCTCTCAAATCCCAGTCCAAATCCTGCGTGTCTCGTGGACCCGTACTTTCTCAGATCCAGGTAAAAGCCGTAGTCCTCCTTGTTTAAACCCAGCTCATCCATTCTGGCCGCCAGCTTATCGTAATCATCCTCTCTTTGGCTTCCGCCGATGATCTCTCCGATTCCCGGTACGAGACAGTCCATAGCCGCCACCGTCTTGCCATCCTCATTCAGCTTCATATAAAAGGCCTTGATTTCCTTGGGATAATCGGTCACAAAGACAGGACGCTTAAAGATCTGCTCTGTCAAATACCGTTCATGCTCTGTCTGCAAATCACACCCCCAAGATACCTTATATTCGAACTTATCGTTGTTTTTCTCCAAGATCTCTACCGCCTCCGTGTAAGTCACATGGCCAAATTCAGAGTTCAGCACATGGTTCAGCCGGTCAAGAAGCCCCTTATCAATGAACGAATTGAAGAAATTCATCTCCTCTGGAGCATTTTCCAGCACGTAAGAGATCACATATTTCAGCATCGCTTCCGCCAGGTCCATGTTATCCTGTAAATCTGCGAACGCACATTCCGGCTCAATCATCCAAAACTCTGCCGCATGGCGGGTCGTATTGGAGTTTTCTGCACGGAAAGTAGGTCCAAACGTATAAATATTCCGAAAAGCCTGGGCGTAGGTCTCACCGTTTAACTGTCCGCTTACGGTCAGATTCGTCTCTTTTCCAAAGAAGTCCTGCCCATAATCCACAGTCCTGTCTTCCTTCAGCGGAGGATTCACCGGGTCCAAGGTAGTCACGCGAAACATCTCCCCTGCTCCCTCACAATCACTTCCTGTAATCAGCGGAGTGTTCACATAGACAAAACCTCTCTCCTGAAAAAAGCGATGAATCGCGTAGGCAGTCAGTGATCTGACACGAAATACTGCCTGAAATGTGTTAGTCCTGGGTCTCAAATGAGTGATTGTTCTTAAGTATTCCAGGCTGTGGCGCTTCTTCTGAAGCGGGTAGTCCGGAGCAGACATGCCTTCCACCTCGATCTCTGTCGCCTGAATCTCAAACGGCTGTTTCGCCTGGGGAGTAGCCACCAGAGTTCCCTTGACCACAATTGCCGCCCCCACATTCAGCTTCGAAATCTCTGCGAAATTCTCCATCTGATCGTGGTACACAATCTGCAGTGTCTCAAAAAACGTACCATCGTGAAGTACAATAAATCCAAAGGTCTTGGAATCTCTGACGCTTCGCACCCAACCTCCGACTGTGATTTCCTTATCCAAAAATGTTTCCTTATTCCGATAAATCTCTTTTACAGTTGTCAATTTCATACCAGCCTTCTCCTTTATCCGCAGCTTATTATAATCCCAAAAGAACAAAGTGGGGAAACCCACTTCAGCTCCTCCATCTCTTCAATTTTGAAGGGCGCAGCTCACTTTGCGTGCCGAACACAGTCTCCTACGGCATCCTATCTCTCGTGTAAGTGCGCATCTTTAGTGGAGCGTTTATGTGATAGGAAAGGGCTTTCACGCATTAGATAACAAAGTCTTTCCTCTCACATAATAAATAACAAAGGTGAAACTGTCATTCAAACAGTTTCACCTTTACAGTATATCCCATTTGCATAATTATGACAAGATATCCTCTGTGAAATTTCATATAGTCACTACCGGCCGAAATTTCAGTCTCGCTCCCCAGTTACCTGTCTATCGTCTCAATCGCCTTATTATAGATCTTCAGATATGTGGAATCTCCATAATGAAGACCGTCATAAGTAATGAAGCCAGTATTGATTAGGTAAGTATATGTATCGATATAAGAATAATAATTCGAAATATTTTCCCTAAGCTTCCAGTTAAACAGCCTCACCGAATACGGAGATCTGGGTGACCAAGCCGTACCATAGTTCGGACTCGCCGCTTCTTTGTCATTGGTAGGGTTGATGCTCATAAAGTACATATCGCAACCCTGCGCCTTAAGCTCCTTTGCCACAGAAGTCATAACCGACGTATACTCCGCGACTCGCTGCCCCACATCGTCCAAACCATCAATCAGATTATTGATTCCGAAATTCCAGATCACCGCTTTTTTTCCATGCATTTCCGAAATAGTCTTATAAAAGTTTTCCCCAGACTTATAATTTTCCTCAAACCATGGAAGTCCGATCCCGGATTTACACAAAAACGTCACATTTTCAGGACCTCCACCGTAGGATTCTCCAGAGCTAGCTGGGTTCCATAAGTGCGGGAATCTCCCAGAAAGATCACCTGATCGTACTTCTCGCTGACTTCCACGGACATCTTCGCATTCTCACTCTCAATCTGACTCTTTTTTTTGCAGACCGCATACAATTTCATGGAGCTCTTCAAATTTGTGTACTTCTGGCCCATCTCATATTCTGGATTGCCTGTCTGGTTTTTCTTCGTGGACCATCCGAGGAACGTATAGCCTTGGGGACTGAAAGCTGTGGGCATCACCGCGCTCTTTCCTGCATTCTCCATTCGTATGCTGGTATACTCAGAACTTCCATTATAAGTATAAAAACGCAGTGTGGAGCCGGATTTCTTATAATAACTGTATAATTTCATATTACCACTTACATAAATACGCTGTTTCTCATCCAGCACGGACCCTTTTCCACCTTTGTATTTCGTCCACCCCACTGCACGGTATCCGACCACAGCCGGCAAATCCGGAAGCGTGATATAAGTCCCTTTTTTGACTTTCTCTTTCAAAGTCGAATACGTTTTCGCCCCTGTCGAGTTATAAAACTGAATCGTGCAATAGGTAATCTTACGGTACACCGCGTACAGTTTCGTATCCTTGCTAACCTTCAGGTGATCTCCTGACTCATAGACTGCTTTCGTTCCCTTTTTCTTCGTAGTCCATCCAAGTCTCTCATAGCCGCTTTTGGCTGGCAACGAAGGCAACACAATCGTTTTTCCCTCCTGGATCTTCTTTGCCAGTTTGTTCAGACTTGAACTGGTGCTGCCATCATTATTATAAAATTTTACACTATACGTTTTTGTCTTATGATTTACCTGATAGAGTGTTCGAGTTCCACAAACAGTATAGGTACTCCCTTCCTTATTCGTCACCTTCTTGCTGTACTTCTTATTCGTCCATCCATCCGAAGTATAACCGCTGTACACAGGCAGATTCGGCAGTTTGATCTTTTCCTGCCAGACTCCCTGAATTTTCAGCTTTTTCAATCTCGCCGTGGTCTTTCCCGTATTCGTCAGGAAAGTAATTGTATACAATTTCTGATGTACTGAATAGAGCACCATGTCTTCTGTGACCGTCAGTTCCGAGCCTGCCCTATATTTCGCGGATTTGGCATTCTTAGAAGAAGACCATCCCATCGCCCGCATATTGCTCTTCGCGTCCGGAGTTGGCAATGTGATCTGCGTTCCCTCCTCCACTGTGGTCTCAAATTCCGGATAAATATCTTTTCCATCCTGGTCAAAAAATTGTACAGTCACTTCTTTTGTCTCAGGCTCCTCAGGTTTTTCCGGTTCCTCTGGCTTCACTGTCGAAGACTGCTCACAGACCGCATACAAGTCCATATTCTTTGTGACTTCAATCTCCTCGCCCGCCTCATACTCGGCCTCAGTATCTTTGATATAGCTGCTCCAGCCAAGAGCGGTCTGCCCCTCTTCCACCGGCACTTCAGGCAGCTGCACTCTCTCGCCTTCTTCCGCTTCCAACTCAAGGTCTAAATATTTCTGTGAACCTTCCATGTCATAGAACGACAACGTATAGCGGACTGCCATCTCATCCTCGTCAGCCGTTTCAGACTCATCGACCAATTCATTCCCTGTCTGTATCTCAGTCTCAGAATTATCCGTCTCAGAATTCAGAGTTTCATTCTCCCCTTCAAAGGATGTCGCTCCTACCGGGGCCACAGAAGTCATCAGCAAAGTCAATACCAAGAACCAGCTGAAAACTCTGCATTTCACTGTTTTCCCATTTCTCTTCGTCACCTTCATTGAATTCTCCCCATAACAATCTTTACATTTCTATTACACATTTATTTCATTATATAAAAAAATACTGGGAAGTTCAATATTCAAAATAACTAGAAAAACCTATATTTTTTCAAATATTTCGCAGCAGTTCCGCTGCCTGGTTCCAAAGCTGTCTCTAATAGAACTTCCCAGCATTTCTCATTCTTTTATATTTTCCACATAACTAAAGAAGACATTTCCTTCTTTCGCAAAAAGCTCCGTACTGTCATTTATTCCATATGGCTTCATCTCCTTCGTTACTGGGTCGTAGAGATAAGTATTATATTGGTCGTATCCTACAATCACCACACTGGTGTCCTCTCCAGTCTTTGCCACAATCGGCCTTTGGGCACTGACTTCGTACAGTACGCTGTCCAAGCTACAACCGGACAGGTCCATCACTTGTCCTTTCTCGCCTAGATTCTCTTGCAGTTCATCCTGGTCCAGTATCCCTCGTTGAAAAGCATCCGGGACATCTGCGAGATTCAGCTGAATCTTTGTCTTCTTATTTCCGCGCTCCCATACGTACTGCTGTGCCCGATTCAAGACGACTCCACTGTTCTCGTCCGCGGCCTGAATCGCCCGGGCAGGCTCCAGATAACTTCCCATCAAGCTTCCCCTCGCATATACATAGTAAACTTCGCTGCGCGGTCTCGTCGGCTCTAGATCAATCTGATTTTCTTCTCCCATCTCCATCTTGGAATAGACTACCAGAGGGTCCTTGTTATTGATGGGCTCTTCAAAAGCGAGACGAATCTGAATTCCCTGCCTGCTGCTGGTGAGCAGTTCTACTTCCACTTTCTTGGCGGACACTTTTTTATTGTTCATCACATTGTCCTTGCGGACCGGCTGATAGCTGTTCCCGGACTTCCTTGAGATTTCCAGAGTCATCAAAGTGGGGCTTATGTCTACATTCGTCAGATACTCTCCCGACTCCTGATACTCTTTTTTCACCGTGCCGTCAAATCCTTCTATGCGAATGCTGTCCATGGCAAATGTCCTGTTCCCATTCTGATCAGGATTCAGATTTCCCTCCGATGCCAGTCCATAAATCAAATCCTCATTCATAAATCCCAGCACACGGATTCTCTGTCCTTTTTCGGCCTTGATCGTCCGAGACTTCTGCTCATCAAAGTCCATCTCGACCACGGTCTTCGAGTCATACAGGCTCATCTCCTCTGCCCAAGCAGCGCAAGCCCCAGTCTCAGACGCTGCAAAACAGTCTTCTTGTATGCTCTCCTGTAAAATCTCGTAGGAACATTCTGCCAGGTCCACCTGATAAAGATTTCCACCAGACAGCATAAAGAGCTGATTGTTCTTATTCATATAACACAGTTTGTCCAATCCCTGTTCCAGAAAATCATAGGACTCCGTGCTAGGGATAAACGCTTTCTCCGTCACCATATTCTGATCGCTGTTGTAATGACACACGCTGATTCCCATACAGCCCTCATGAACTCCCCGGTTCATATAGCCATAGAGAATAAAATCCACATTTCCTGACTTGCTCACCCGCAAAATTTTTATATTGTGGTCAGAACGGCTGTCACGAAAATCGCTCTCCGAAATTCCTCTGCGGAAGGAAAAAATACGTTCTATTTTGTTGGACTCAATTTGATATTCCCAGAGATCACCCTGTTGTACGAACGCCACAGATTTTCCAGTCTTATCACTGACATAAGACACCTTCCTGTCCGTCACACCCAACATAAGTCCTGTGTCCGACACCTGTATATGACTCCCACTGAATATCTGCTCCGCTGTCCTCTCAAAGTCCAGCAGACGTATTCTCTCCTCCGTATAGCGTAAGCGATAAAACTCCTTCACAAAGTAAAGCTCCTGGTACCCTTGCGCATCTTTTGCACTGATGAGATACTCCATGGAAATGCTTCCCGTCGTCTCGTTAATATCCTTAATGGTGGGAATTCCTTCCTGGTAAATCTCCGGACTTAAATCCCCCCAAGTGACCAGGTCTGCGGAAGAGTGGATATCCACCTGGTAGAAATTCTCCCCGCTGGAACTGCTGTCTGTCTCCAAATAGTTCCCTAAATCATCGGAAAACCCTTTATCCAGACATTTTTTAGCAAAATTTTCCACAAATGCCACGTATTCTTTCGTGTTAAGCCCTGATCTTTGCACAATTCTCGTGTAGAAATACACAGGTCCTTCTTCTGTCTCCAAGGTAATCTGCAAGGAATATTCCTGAGTCATCCTCAAATCTTTTTCCAGCTCAATATCCGCCCACAGATATCCTTCCTCCTTAGCAAGACTACTCAGTTTCTTATTCTCGATCACCTTGCTGCCATCTGTCGTGCGGACTTCATAGGACAAGCTCTCAACCCTTGTCTCATAAGGATTTACGACAACAGTCAGTTTCTTGGAAGCGTCCAACGGCGTGATGCTGTCCCGCATAAAATCTCCCTGCATTTTCTGATAATATCCGCACATCCGATTCGTCAAAACATCATCCACCGAAATCATCACTTCCGGCAAAACCGGATTGTTCATCTCCGAACGGTTGTCCGTCATTTTATTGTTCATCAAAAGCGAAGTACCAATCACTCCCAAGATAAAAACCCCTAGCAAAATACCCGCACGCTTTAGAAACCTCTTCACTGATCATCCACCTCCTGCTCTTCTAAAAGACTCGCAAGAGTCGGATTCAGATGGAGTTCCTCTATACACCTTCTGGTTTTTTCAAGGTTTTTCTTCTTTCCGGTATAGACTCCTCGAATCAGCAGGTTTTTCGGTGTATGTTCCATATCCACAAATTCCAAAATCTGAGTCTCATAGCCAATACCTTCTAAGAGCTGAGCCCGAAGCCCATCGGTAATCAAAGCCGCCATCCTCTCCTTCAAAATCCCGTAGGAGAGAACCGGCGAGAGCATCTCATTTCTGATCTGCCCATTTAACTCATGCTGGCAACACGGCACTGACAGTATCACCTTAGCCCCCCAGTACACGGCCTTGGCCAGAGCATAGTCCGTGGCCGTGTCGCAAGCATGAAGCGTCACCACCATGTCCACCTGTCTGACTCCCTCGTAGGAGGCAATATCTCCCGTATAGAACTTCAGTTTCTCATACCCATAGCTTTGGGCCAGCTCATTGCAGTGCTGAATCACATCCTCCTTTAAATCCAGGCCGATGATTCTCACATCGAAATGTCGCAGCTGTCGGAGATAGTAATACATCGCAAATGTTAGATAAGATTTACCACAGCCAAAGTCTAAAATCGTAAGCTCTCTGCCCCGGTCAAGTCTAGGCAGAATGTCTTCGATGAACTCCAAAAACCGATTGATCTGACGGAACTTATCGTATTTAGTCGATACAATTTTTCCCTGCGGTGTCATAACCCCGAGGTCCACTAAGAATGGGACCGCTGTCCCTTCCGCCAGCAAATACTTTTTTCTACGGTTGTGTTCCAGCGCCGCCTGTTCCTTTTTGCAGGCATGTCGTTTCACTTTCGTGGTGAGGTGTCCTTTTTTGCTCACCAAAACCAGGCCGTCTTCATACTGCCCTTCCCACTGTAGCTGCATAAATCTCTCTTCCATCAATTCCCCGATATATTCGATCAGCTCCTGTCTCTCATAGTTGGTATGCAGCACCTTGGGGCCAACAGTCTCTGTGGCCTGGTAGATAAACTTGTCCTTAAGCAGAATAGGACGAATCTTCACTTTGGAAGGTCCGTCTTTGATTCTGCTCTTGCTGATTACCATTTGAATCAGCCCTTTTCCCATATTCTTATCAATAAAATCTTTGATTTCTTTTTTCATGGTTCTATTGTAATGGTTTTCTTTTAAAATCACAACCCTAAAAATACCTGTGACACCGATGCCTTCGGCATCTCCTCCTGGATATCTCCTGGTACAAAAGCACTTGAATCAGCTCATCTAGGTATCCCCGGTGTCTCTCCTGAACCTGTGTCACATCCTTCTTAATCTGATCGCAGATATGGTACAACATATATTTATCCGGATACTCATCGTACAGCATACTGCCTTCGTAGTCCATCCGCTCACACTCCTCCTCCACTCTCTTTTGAATCTGCTGGACTGTCTGCGGATAATAAGACTTCATCATCTGAAATTCTTTCTCCTGTATACGCTCCCCGTCGTAAAGAGCCGGATTCGCATAGGCCACATAGAAGGGAAAAAATTTATCATAATACATAGACGAATTGTACTCCTCATTCAGAATGGTCTGTTACAGTATATGCGCATCTTTTCAGAGTGTGCATCTTAGCAGGGCGTTTTTATTGCATAGGAAACTTCGTTTCCTATGCAATAAAAAGTCCTCCGGGCAGGATGCGCACGCCGCAATAAGGTAGTACACCGCAAGGCGGTGTTGCGGCGGCACACAAAGTGAGCTGTGCCCCTCAAAGATTGAGGGGATGGAGTAATTGAAGTGGGCCGCCCACTTTGTTTTAGATAATGAATGGAGGTAATCTTATGTTTTCTGCTATTTTGGCTGATGATGAAATCAATATTTTAAACTTGCTGGAAGGCTTAATTGACTGGAACGCACTAAACATAAAAATTGCTGCCAAATGCATGACTGGTACAGAAACCTATCAAAGAATTCTTACAGAAACTCCTGATATCGTCATTATTGACATCAAAATGCCCGGCCTATCTGGGCTAGAAGTCGTCAGAAAAATACAAGAACAAAATATATTTCCGAATTTTATTTTAATCAGCGGGCATAAAGAATTCGAATATGCACGCTCTGCAATTCAATATGGTGTGGAAAATTACCTTGTAAAACCCATCAACAAGGAAGAATTGACAGAAAATCTTCAGCAAATCATACAGCGTATGGAAAAGGAACGTTCCAGCAAAAATTACGAAAAAATGCTGGAAAATCAAATTGAGACAAATTTAGCTATTTCAAGAACCCATTTCTTGAAAATGCTCTTTCTGTCTCCTGATTTGCAAGAACAAAAGTCCCTTGAAGAACTCAATCAGATTTATGGGTTAGAATTATTTTCTGGTTTTTTTCGTGTGATCTCTATTAAACCAGATACGAAAAAGCTTTTTACTCTTCCGCAATACCAGATTCTGTTGAAACAAATTTATGAATATGCCTGCCAAAAATTTCATGCTTCCTCTCAGAAAGCTTATGGAATTATTGATAATAATGAAATAATTTTTCTTATGAACTATACTTCTGAGGAAGAGTTGGCTGTTTTTTTAATATCTGTATTTGAATTGTTAAAGAATAAGTTCTACAGCTATTGTTATGTCACCTTGGGAATTTCTTCCCGAAGGGAACAACTTTTTCAAGTTTCGTTCCAGGAGGCTCACGCTGCAGTTATCAGTCGAATCTTTTTAGGAAAACATCGAATCATTGACTACAGCGGTTTGTCACAGTTTAAATCCAAATTAAATTTATCTACATACTTAGAACAGATCGGTACCTATATAGACACCTTAAATCTTTCCGGCGTAGAGAAATTATTTCTCCACCTGCAGGAAGATTTTTCCAACGATACAATTTCTCCGTCATCTGTCATCGATCTCTGTGCCAAATTTCTTGAACTGTTGAAAGACCAAATCCGCAATCAGTATCAAAAAGCTGGTATAGATTATGACTTCCCCAAAAAACAATATCAAGCGCAGATACAAAACGCCTCTTCCAAAGAAGACCTGATATCTACATTAAAACATATGATAATTGGGGAAATTTCAGCCTTTCAAAAACTACAGTATACCAAAGATAGCCGTTATATCAGTCAGGCGAAAGAATATATCCATGACCATCTTGACCAAAATATTACCTTAAACGAGGTTGCGGAAATGCTTTATATCAATCCATCTTATTTCAGCACACTATTCAAGAAAGAAACCGGTGAAACGTTCAGCAATTACATCACGCAAACCCGCATCGGACGTTCGAAGGAATTGCTAAGAGATTTAAAATACTCCATCTCAGAAGTCAGCGCCATGGTTGGATATCAGGATTCGAAATATTTCAGCAAAGTATTTCAAAAAACTGTTGGAATCAAACCTTCAAAATTTCGAAAGCTTTACACAAATTAAGAAATACACCGGTATCAAACCTGTTTCGACAGCGCGGTCAGAAAACTTTTAAAATCATTTTGCTCAATGCCTTATTCGTAAACTCAAATTTTACAGTAATCCAGCGAAAGGAATCCTTGCAGCCATGCAGAAAATAATCCGCAAAAGCCTTCCCTTTTACAAACGTTTTCTTTACATTTTAACTTTTTTTTGTTTAAATTTTATTGTTATCCTGATGATTCCAAACACAATCCTACGGATTTTCTGTTCTGTCCTGACTTTATCTGCTGTCTTAGCGT
>ENA-OPBG01002365-OPBG01002365.1-human-gut-metagenome-genome-assembly--contig:-NODE-2365-length-11178-cov-2.713836_pt1 | contig 11178 bp, 10 predicted proteins | sample MGYA00241065_ERZ501446 | MGnify/ENA primary metagenome ERZ501446 (study PRJEB25962, sample SAMEA2042632) | human gut metagenome | biome: human gut; feature: human-associated habitat; material: faeces...
AAAACAGACTCTGACATTATATACTGAATCAGAAAGCACATTCTGTAATGTCTCCCTGCATTCATAAAGATATTCTTCATTAAATGTATCTTCATCTGCAATCACTACGAAATGATCTTCACCAACTCTTCCGTATAAATATCCATCTACCGCATGTTTTTTTATTATATCTGCCTGCTTAAGCAATATTTCATTACCTTTTTCTATTCCAAATATTTCATTAATAAGCTTGAATTCTGCTATATCTGAATAAATGATAAGTCTGTTCTTTTTCTTATCTGGCAGTTCTTTCATTTTCTGCATAAGATGCTCGGGATTGCATAATCCAGTAAGCTTATCATGTCCGGCCTCATGTCTTTTATCCTTGTCTATTTTTATAGTCATATACTGAAACACTATTACTGCTAATAATAATGCTACTACAATTCCTGTTATCATACGTTTAACCTTCTGCCATCCAATCTTTTTCCCTTCATTAACCGCTTGTTTTCGTACATGCGGCTGTCTGCACGCTTAGTAAGCTCTTCCATAAGATAATAATGCTCTCTTGTGCTTATTTCACATCCCTTGGCATATGAAATCTTAATATTGTTTTTTTCATTGTAAACATTTATTTTTCTTTCAAGACTATCCAGAATCTGGTGTATCTCTACTGCATTTGTCTTCTCCAGAATAACGCAGAATTCATCACCACCTATACGGAACACCCTATCTTCTCCAAACACATCCGTAAGACATGCACATGCATTTAGAATAAGTCTGTCACCAGCCTCGTGTCCCATCGTATCATTCACATACTTAAGTCCTGTAACATCACAATATACAACGCCTATACTTTGTTTTTTATCTATATTATCTACACATGCACTCATTGCAAAGCGGTTTCCTATATTAGTCAGGGCATCCTTATAGCTCATATTCTCAAGCTTTCTTATCGTATTCCTGCGCTTTATACACGATATAATAAAAGCTCCCATAATCTCAAGTATACTTAAGGCATATTTAAGTGTAAGCAGTGGCGGATTGCCTATTCCCATAAATGCAACAACATTTCCTTCGTTATATATAGGAATTGCAATTATTGAATGAACACCTTGTCTTTTTAAATTATCATATTGCAGGGGATCACTATCCTTTATTTCTTCAATATCCTGAATTACGATGTTTCCGCCTTTTTCAAAACACTTATACCAGTTAGCACATACCTCTGGAGGCAGATTCTGAAGATTATCCTTCTCCGGATTTATTCCCTCTGCCGTCCACTCATATGTATTATCATCTCTTCCATATATATTCTTTTCAAATATATAGGTTCTTTCTCCACTAAGTGCTTTACCTATATACCCAAGAAGTGTGCTTATCGTTTCATCAGGTGTATCTGCTGCAAGTGCCACTCTTAAGCCCTCATTGACAAGAGCCTCAGTTTCTCTGTACTTTTGGATAAGCTTATCCTGTGCAAGCTCTTTACTTATATCTATGCCTATTTCCAGCCTGTACTTTCTGTTCCCTTCGCCCTCTATCAGTGTATCCTTTATTATCATATACTTATCTAATACAGGATTATAATAACGCCATTCATCAAAGGCTCCAGGCAGAAGCCTGCTGTTGTTGCACATTCCGCATTTAACAGAAGCTTTTTGTAATACCTCATAGCACTTCAGGCCTTTTATATCCTCTATTGATTCCAAGCCATACGCTTCCAATGCTTTATGATTCATATATACAATCTCATTGGTTTCTATATCTGTTGCATATACATATTCATTCAGATTTATAAAAAAATCCCCTATTTCTTTTATATTTTTCATACGCATGTCTCCCTTTATTATTGAACTTGTAGTATTCCCCATTCATTAAACGAATCAGCATATTCTATATATAATTTCTCCGTAACAGCCCCTGTTTCTTTTACATTTATATCACTTTGTTATTTTTTTATCAATGCGTAGTATAATATTTTTATTATTTTTTCATGCATATTATACCACAATATTTGCACAGCTTTTCAGCGCACATACAAAGTTCCGTAAGGAACTTTTAAGATGAGCACTATTGTGTTCGTTATACCACAAGCGGAACTTTTATCTCAATAATAAAATCATTTCCCTGCATTCTTGCACTTATATCTCCATTCATACGCTCCACAAGCTCTTTTGCAATAGATAAACCCAGTCCGGTTGAGGCTCTGCCTCTTGCAACATCCGCTTTATAAAAACGCTCAAACACATGGCTTAAGTCAATATTTTCAGGATGTTCTGTATAATTGCTGATTTTAAGCAAGGCGTGATTATCCTTTCTGGTAAGCTCGATACTTATATTCTTTTCCCCATGATCAAGACCATTTTTTATGACATTCTGTATAACTCTTCTTAAGCCCTGCTTATTACCTGATATATGCAGCATTTCCTCAGTAATACTAATATCCGGGCAGATATCCTGCTTCTTCCATTCATCATAATAAGAAAATACAGCTTCTTTTAATATTCTGTTCATACAACAATCCGTAAGCTCCAGCTTATACGAATCATTTTTCAGCTTAGTGAATGTAAAAAGCTCCTCCAGCATTTCATTGAGGCTGTTAAGCCTTTCTCTGATTATATCAAGATATCTGCTCTGGTCATCTATATTGTCACATTCCTCTATAAGCTGGAAATACCCATCCAGCGATGTAAGCGGTGTCCTTATATCGTGTGAAAGATTAGTATATGTGTCTGCTATCAGCTCTTCTTTTTTTCTGTACTCGTTTCTTTCTTTTTTACGCAGGTCAAGCAGTTCATTCAATTTATCTGAAAGCTCACCTATTCCCCCCATATCTATTTCGCGTTGAATCAGCTTGTTACTATCGTGTTCCATAAGAAACGACAACTGGCGGCAGATGTCCTTAATCTGCCGCTGGTATTTCCACATAATAAATGCCTGTATAATAATTATTACTGCTAATATTCCAATAATAATCCTCATTCTCTAAATATCCCTTTTCTGAAAAATATAACTGCTTAATGACAGCATTATAACAATAAATGTGGCTGCCACACACATTGAACTAATAACATCGTCCCTGCCTGCATTCATAGGAAGCATTGCCATCCTTCCAGTTACTGTATACTTATATATATTGAAGTTATGAAGTCCCACTCTATTGCCCACATAATCTATAAGGGCATACACAATGCTCATTATATTCATGGTAAGACATACCGATAAGGTCATGCTTATAACATTATTCTTAATTATAACTGCTATCGCCATACATATTAACACAAACGCATAATGAAGCATAAGTTCTGTTAAGAAATAAGGTATAATCTCTTTCCAGTTACCCCACACCACACATTTAAACGCAAGCATATTCGCTGCTGCCTGGAATACAAATATCCCTGCAAAGGTAATTGCTGTAAATAAGGCAAGCGCAACTGCCCTTGAAACAATAAGCATACCCCTTTGTGACACCTGTCCACCAATATTCTTAATATAACCGCTCTTAATATCTGCTGTTGCAAACATAACCGCAAATATTACAAGAAAAAGTGCATAAAACTTTCCCTGTGCATTAGAAAAGAAAACATCCATTACCGTAACCTTCTTCCCTGGCTCCGTAGGTAATTCCACACTCATACCAATATTGACATTATCTGTATTCTGCTGCGAAAGCTGTTCCTTATTGCTTTCCACTGCCTGCTGTTGCTCCCATTCCTTATTAACTGCATCATAATCTATTTTTGAAAGAAATGAGGTAAGCAGTGCTGATGCCAGCAATATAATCCATATTACATACATACTCTTTGTACGAAACATTCTGTATACATCCATCTTTATCATATTAAGCACGATTGTCACCCCCTGTAAGCCTTAAGAAATAATTCTCAAGCTCTTCACTTGTAATAGATATTCCCTTAACTGGAATTCCCGCCTTTGCAAGCTCCATATTCAGGCTGGCACTTTCTCCCAGTCTTTCAAATATATGAATATGTTCTTTATCTATAACCTGATAGCTGCTAAAGCCCATATCATCAAGCACAGGAACAGCCTGCTTAGGATTATCAAGCGTAAGCTCTATGCGCTCACTGCATTTTTTCATAAGCTCCTCTCTTGTAAGCTCCTGCACAAGGCATCCATTATGAATAATGCCATAATCTGTAGCAATCTTTGATAATTCCTCCAGAATATGACTTGAAATACATATTGTCATGCCACGCTCCTTTGCAAGCTTCTGGATGGTTTCACGCACCTCCACAATTCCCTGTGGATCAAGTCCGTTAATCGGCTCATCAAGAATAAGCAGGTCAGGCTCACCTACAAGTGCAAGAGCAATTCCTAAGCGCTGCTTCATTCCAAGCGAATAATGCTTTGTTTTCTTTTCTCCAACAGTATCAAGACCCACTGTTTTTAACAGTTCTTCTATATATCCTTTTTTCTTAATCCCTGTAAGCTTGCATTTAATGTTCAGATTGTCATATGCCGACATATTGCCATAAAGTCCGGGAGCTTCTATAAGACACCCTACTCTTGAACGTACCTTTTGTAAGTCCTTTCCCTTATACCCAAACATTTCTATTTCGCCATAAGACGGTGTTGACAGTCCGCTAATCATCTTAAGACAGGTCGTTTTACCGGCTCCGTTTCTTCCAATAAAGCCATATATCGCACCCTTTTTAATGTGCATATTTACATCATCAACCGCCCTGTGTCTGCCATACTGCTTAGTCAGATTCCTTGTCTGCAATAATAATTCGCTCAAAGCCTTTTCCTCCTTTTCTTAACTGCTCTTATCATAAAAAATAAATCCTAATCAATCGCAAATAAATAGTAAAAAAAGAGTAAATTATTCATGCAGGCGATATCCAATCCCCCAGATTGTTTCTATATATTCATCAGATGTAACGGTCTTTATTTTCTTCCTGATATTGCTTATATGCACATCCAGGGTCTTTGTTTCACCCATATATGGCTCATCCCACGCATATTCGAATATATCCTCCTTGCTAAACACCTGCTTCGGGTTTTTAAGCAGCAATTCCAGTATTGCGAATTCCTGTTTTGTAATCTTAGGAAGCACCCTGCCACCGATACTTACCTCAAAGGTAGAGCGTGTAAGCACCATATCTCTGAACTCAAGCCTTCCGCTGCCTTGTCCTTTTTGTATACCAGCCTTTGTTTTTACTTCTGTTTCTGCCTCTGCTTCTACCTTCGTTTCCGCCTCTGCTTCACCTTTTGTTTCCACCTCTATATGACGAAGCTGCACCTGAATACGTGCCAGTACCTCTCTAATCTCAAAGGGCTTTGTTATATAATCATCTGCTCCGTCCGTCAGCACTCCGATTTTATCATCTATACTATCCTTTGCAGTCAGCACAATCACCGGAAGCCTTCCATGTTTTCTTATTTCTTTTAAAACCTCTTCACCACTTGCACCAGGCAGCATTAAGTCAAGCAGTACAAGCGTATAAGCCTTTTCTTTTATATTAAGAAGCAGCTTTGCTTCTGTTCCTGAAAATGCCTGTTCACACGTATAACCAGCCTTCATAAGCACCTCACAAAGAAGGTTATTAATATTTATATCATCTTCTACAATTAATATATTAGGCATAATTTTTACTCCTGTATTTTATAATGTAAAATAGTCATCTACTTTATGAGAAATGGCATTAAATAAAATGGTTTCAGCATTAAATTTTCTTCTTTTCCAACATCTTTTTGTGATATTAAATATATCTTACTTACATTCTTTGAAAATTTTTTATAAAACTGTTTTATAGATTCGTGCTTTCCTGCCCCTGATGACTTAATTTCAAAGGCATTTACTTTACTTCCCTCAGAAATCAGAAAGTCAACCTCATAATAATGTGTGCTTTTGTCTTTTTCCCAAGTGTGATAATAAAGTTCCCTTCCCGCTGCTGTAATCATCTGTGCAATAAGATTCTCATATAAATAGCCAAGATTAGCTGGCAGCTTATCAGAAAGCAGCTTCGCATATACATTATTTTCTGTGACTGGACGGTCTATAAACATTAATGTAATAAATAATCCAGTATCCGACAGATACAATTTATAACTGTCAAAGTCCTTTGTATCTGTCAGGCTTACCCTTGGATCAGTTGAATTATAACAAGGTAAGACAGTCTTTGAATCAATCAGCTCATACAATAATTCTTCTGTTTTTGAATTATTCTTCTTTCCTATTGCCGCAGTAATCCTGTATTTTTTTGAATCCTTTGCAAGTTGTGCCGGAATTGAGTGATATAACGCAGAGATTCTTCCAGAACCATCAATCTTTTTAAAATCTTCTTCATACAATGATATAATCTGTCTTTTGACCATATCAATTTCCGAGAAATTCTTACCCTCTATATAAGCTTCAACTGCCTGAGGCATACCACCTACTGCCATATATATTCTTAAATCTCTCATCAGTTTACGATTAGTTGGCTGTCCAATAGCCTTACCTGTATTGTATATCTGACAAAGAAGTTCATAGTTTCCCCCCGTTGCATCACAGAACTCCTGATAATCCATTGGATACACCTGTATTTTCATTTCCTCCGATGGAATTAAAATATCCTTTACATTTTTCTTTATGGATATTAGTGAACCAGTTTCCAGATAACTGTATCTTCCATCTGCAACAAGATGTTTTATTGCCTGTCTTGCTTTCGGGAATAGCTGGACTTCATCAAATATAATCAGCGATTTATGCTCATATAATGTTATACCTGTTTCCGCCTGCAATCTTAAAAAAAATATATTTAGATTTGCTATATCATCAAAACACTCCAATATATTAGCTGTTGCTTTTGAAAAATCAATAAGAATACACGAGTCATATTCATTTTCTCCAAAGCTTTGGGCGATTGTAGACTTACCAACTCGTCTCGCCCCCTCTAACAACACCGCATATTTATCCGAATACTTTTCCTTCCATTCTAACAATCTACTATATACTTTTCTTTTAAAATTCATAGTCTTCCCCTTTCAGAACTATACTATATCATTGTCATTATTCTTTACCGTGCTAAAAGCACCCCTGATTTCTTTATATAATACATATTATAATATAACTTTCTTCAATATTATTATCTCTTATTTTGACCGTTTCTTCAAGATTATTTTCACTCATTTTGCCCATTTCTTCAAAGTTGTTTTGGCGTATTTTGTCCGTTTCTTCAAGATTATTTTTGCTCATTATGACTGTTTCTTCAAAACTATTTTCACTCATTTTGTCCATTTCTTCAAGCTTTTACTTTATTTATAAACATAAAAAACAGCACGACCATTCCCTTTATCCAGAAATAAATCGTGCCATCTTATCTTTTATCTTATCTTTGTTATAATCCTAATTATTCTCTGCCCTCGCCATCGCAATCTGCTCCGGTGTTATAGGCAGCTCATAGAACCTCTTTCCTGCTGCGTGGCTTAGTGCATCTGTCACAGCCGGAAGTGGTGTATTTATTACAACCTCTCCTATTGACTTAGCACCAAATGGCCCAGCATCCTCGAAGCTACTTTCAAACTCAACATTAATATGTCCAATATCCATCCTTGATGGTATCTTATATTGCAGGAATGAGTTCTCATAAAGCTTTCCCTTATCAGAATATGTGATATTTTCAGACATTGCCATACCAATTCCCTGAAGGATTCCGCCTTCTGCCTGTACTCTTGCAAGATTAGGATTAACCGGTGTTCCACAGTCAACGCATGCATCATATTCTACAACCCTGCTTTCGCCTGTAACAAGGTCAACTTCAACCTCAGCTGCACCTACCATAAATGGTGGTGGTGAAATAGGTGATGTATGTGTATTAGTAACAGAAAGTGCCATATCATTGCCACACATAGAAGCTGTTGCTATATCACAAAGACTTACTGATGCACCCTTGTGCTCTCCAGCCTCACAGCTTACACAGCTTCCGTCAAATGTAACCTCACTCTTATCACAGCCTATAAGCTTTGCTCCAAGACTTTCGATTCTGTTTCTTAGCTCTAAGGCACAGTTCTCAACAGCCTTTCCGGTAACATATGTTGTACTTGATGCATATGATCCTGAATCATAAGGTGATATATCAGTATCAGCACCGAATACACTTATGTCATCAGTACTGCACTCAAGCACCTCCGCAGCAATCTGTGCAAGTATTGTATCACAGCCTGTTCCCATATCAGCAGCTCCGATGTTCATAGTATATACACCTTCATCATTAAGCTTTAGTGTCGCACTGCCGACATCAACTCCTGATATACCAGAGCCCTGCATAGCCATACCCATTCCGACAAAACGTGCCTTCGTATCAGATATCTTTCTCATAGGATACTTCTCATCCCATTTAATCATCTCTTTAACCTTTGCTAAGCATCTGTCAAGCGCACAGCTTGTATTTACCTGACCATAGTAAGCAGGCATTACATCGCCCTCCTTAACTATGTTTTTAAATCTTATTTCAAAAGGATCCATATGCAGCTTATCAGCAAGCTCATTTACAGCAGATTCAACGGCAAAAAGCCCCTGTGTGGCACCATAACCTCTGTACGCTCCTGCTGACATAACATTCGTGTATACAACATCACTTACAAAACGGAATGCCTCTGCCTTTCCATATAACGGTATTGACTTGTGTCCTGAAAGACCTACTGTCGTTGGTCCATGCTCCCCATAAGCTCCTGTGTTAGACAGAGTATATAAATCTATTCCTTTTACGATACCATCCTTAGTTGCACCAAGCCTTACATGCATCTGCATCTCATGTCTTGGAGATGAAGCTGACAATGATTCTTCCCTTGAGAATATAATCATAGCTGGCTTCTTAGTCTTCCATGTAACAAATGCCGGATATATTTCTGAAACTGAGGTCTGCTTTGCGCCAAAACCACCACCTATTCTAGGCTTTGTAACACGTATCTTTGATGGAGATATTCCAAGTGCGTGTGATATGATTCTTCTGCAATGAAATACTATCTGTGTAGAGCTTACAACATGAAGTCTTCCATAAGTATCGATTGTACAGAATGTCCTGAAGGTCTCCATCATACTCTGCTGGCATGCCTTTGTATGATATGTCCTGTCAATTACAATATCACAGCTCTCAAGCACCCTATCTATATCACCATTACTGCACTCATCATGTGCACATAGATTTCTTTTATTATCAGCTCCGACAGGACACATTGCTTCCCAGTTATCCTCCGGATGAACAAGTATCTCATTATCCTTTGCCTTTGTAAAGTCAAGCACTGGCTCAAGTACCTCATACTCTGCCTTAATAAGCTTCATTGCCTTATCAACACAGCGCTCATCCACTCCCGCAACAATCGCAACCGGATCACCTATGAATCTTACATGTTTATCAAGAATAAGCCTGTCATAAGGACTTGGCTCAGGATACGTCTGACCGGCACAGGTAAAACGCTTCATATTCTGGTCAACATCCTTATATGTATATATTGCCTCTATTCCGGGTACCTTCATTGCAATATCTGTATTAATGCTCTTAACATATGCGTTGGCATATGGTGAACGCAGAAGCTTTACAACAAGACAATCCTTTGGTGCAATATCATCTGTATATACTGGCTTTCCAAGAAGCAGCTCCATTGCATCCTTTTTTCTTACCGCTTTATTAACCGACTTCATTACTTCACCTCCTCTGCTATATTTTCTTTATTTTCCACACTGGCTTCCTTAGCCTTTTTTACCCTGAGGTAATCCAGAATTCCTCTTAACTGGCCTTCATAACCTGAACATCTGCACAGATTTCCTGAAAGGAACTCCTTTATCTCCTCTTCATCAGGATAAGGATTCTCCCTAAAGAGTGCAATAGCATTCATAACAAAGCCCGGATTACAGAAGCCACACTGCTCTGCCCCCTGGTCAGCTATAAATGTAACGAATTCTGCGGCCTCCTCCTGTAAACCTTCAAGCGTTGTAACGCTGCATTTATCTGCTCTTACAGCAAGAACCGAACATGAAAGCACTGGTTTATCGTTAAGAAATACCGTACACAGTCCGCAGTTAGAAGTCTCACAGCCACATTTTACACTATAACAGCCATGCTCCCTCACGAAATCATAAAGAGTCATATCGCAGGCCACATCTGCTTTGACCGACTTTCCATTTAACTTAATATCTACTAACATATATTCTCCAATCCATACACTAATAAATCGATATATAAACAAATCTATATATTAACATTTATATATAAATAATACATCAGCTATTAATAATCAATAACTAATTATTAATAATTTACAGCCCTTAATGCTCTCTTGGTAAGCTCTTGTGCCAGATGGCTTCTGTATTCAGCACTTCCACGCATATTACTCTCTGTAGAAACATTTTCCCTTACATATCTGGCGAAGCTCTCTATAGTCTCATCATTTACTACGCCCTTAAGAATACCTTCCTTATCTTCTACAACAACAGCTCTTCCCGGTCTTGCACCTATGCATATATTATATTCACCTGCACCACTAAAGCCCACGCCAGCACAGGTAAGAACCGGAAGGTCTGTTTCTGTTATTCTTACTGCCTCATAAAACATCTTGACTGGCTTTTTCTTAACTATAATGCTTACAATAATATCCCTGTCATAGCTTTTTGCCGCATACTCCTTTAGGGAAACTATTCCACCCTTATATAATTCAACGTATGAATCAAGTCCAATTAATAATGTAAGAACATCAGAAAATCCATATCTTCCATATATGCTTCCACCAACTGTTGCAAGATTTCTAAACTGCACGCCAACAATATGCCTTAGTGCTTCCTTAGCGCAGCCATTCGTATACTCATTAAACCCCTTATGGTTTTCCAACTGTCTTAGTGATGTCATGCATCCAATCTTAAATTCTTCATCTGCCTCTTCAATCTTATCTAGTCCCAATCCGGACATGTCAATCGCGGTATTGATTCTGTTATCACCCATACGCATCCACATCATGCCGCCGACAATTCTGTTAGCCTTCTTCTGGTTAAGCTCGTAGGCCTCTTCAATACTTTCTACTCTCTTATAATTCTGTATATTAAGCATAAAAACTCCTCATTTTGATCATACTTATGCCAGAAATAAAAGTCCTGCTGTGCAGCTCAAACAACATTTAACCTCTTTTCTGACCGCTTCTTAATTACATCATAATGATGTCGGGGTCAAAAGCCCCCGACTTTGATACCTACGAATTGTTCCG
>ENA-OPBG01002376-OPBG01002376.1-human-gut-metagenome-genome-assembly--contig:-NODE-2376-length-11140-cov-3.419847_pt1 | contig 11140 bp, 8 predicted proteins | sample MGYA00241065_ERZ501446 | MGnify/ENA primary metagenome ERZ501446 (study PRJEB25962, sample SAMEA2042632) | human gut metagenome | biome: human gut; feature: human-associated habitat; material: faeces...
ATTTAAAAAATAATCGGGGTATGAGATGAATTTAAGTTTTGCTTCAGCATTTCGAATCGTTGGTTTGATACTGGCTGTAATAGGCGGCTCCATGCTGCCTTCTTTTGTTGTATCATTGATCTACGACAACAGTTCTGTTTATATCCCGTTTCTCATCACCATGCTGTCATCTGTGGCAGCAGGTGTTTTTTTATTGAAAATATTCCAGCACGACTTCAAGACCCTTCGTGTCAAAGACGGCTTTCTTGTGGTAACGCTGTGCTGGTTTTTCTCCGCTGCGGTCGGCGCAGTACCCTTCGTTGTCACAGGGAGCATCCCAAATCCGATCGATGCGTTTTTTGAATCCTGCTCCGGATTTTCAACGACGGGAGCATCGATCCTTACTGATGTCGAGGTACTGCCAAAGGGGATCCTGTTCTGGCGCTCCTTTACCCACTGGATCGGAGGTATGGGAGTACTGGTTTTTGTGCTTGTCGTGACATCTCTGGACAGAAAGAATTCCATGTATCTGATGCGTGCGGAAGTGCCGGGACCTGAGAAAGATAAGTTAGTACCGAAAGCAATGTCTAGCGCAAGGATTTTATATGGAATGTATTTGATCCTTACTGTGATAGAAATGGTATTCCTCGTCATCGGAGGAATGAATCTGTTTGACAGTATGATATTTTCGTTTGGATCTGCCGGAACCGGTGGATTTTCAAACTATGCGGACAGTGTGGCACATTTTAACAGTGCATATATCGATGGTGTGATCACCGTTTTCTGTGCGTTGTTTGGAGTCAATTTTGCATTGTTCTATTTTATGATATTGGGTGATTTTAAAGCTATCCTGAAAAACGAAGAGCTCAGGACATACATTTTGCTGATTGCAGGTGCTACGGCAGCGATCATGCTCAATATCCATTCGTTATATCCGACGATTGGAAAATCTTTCCGCTATGCGGTTTTTCAGGTGGTTACGGTTATAACAACAACCGGATATTCGACGGCTGATTTTGCACAATGGCCGATGTTTTCCAAAGCGGTGCTTATGATGCTGACGGTAATAGGAGCCTGTGCATCTTCCACCGGCGGTGGAATCAAGGTGTCACGTTTGCTGGTCGGAATGAAATGTGTAAAGAGAGAGATCGTGCAGCTGGCTCATCCGAAGTCTGTGGGTATTATACGCATTGGCGGGAAAAAGGTAAGTTCAGATGTGCTGCGCACGATTTATATTTATTTTATTGCATATGTAGGTATTCTGATCGGATCAGTTGTGCTGGTTTCTCTGGACAATTTTGATTTTGAGACAACGTTCAGTGCAGTACTTACTACACTTGGAAATGTCGGACCGGGTATGGCGCAGGTCGGACCGATGGGAAATTTTGCAGAGTTTTCACCGCTTTCAAAATTAATATTATGCTTTGACATGCTGGCGGGACGTTTGGAGATATTCCCGTTCCTGGTACTGTTTACAGCACCGGCGTGGCGCAGAAAATTCTAGAATAGCAGGCGGCTTTTTTAGTGCCGTCTGATTTTCTATATATAAAAGGATGCAGGAAAAGCCGTAAATGGCAGGCTTTTTTGCATGAGAGGAGAGAAGTATGAAAGGTAAAACCAAAATGATGATCGCAGCCGTTGTTGTGATCATAGCTGGAATTTATTACTATGCCGCAATTCCGGCTATCAATATCCATTCATCAGAGACATGGTTTTTCATCATGATCTTATTGGTGATACTGGCAGTTTTGTACCTGGGAAGAAAGAAAATGAACAGGTACGAGATCAAAGAAAATAAAGTAGTAAAAGTTTTTCTTGGAGTAGTGGTGGTTCTTGGAGTGGTATACCTGCTTGGAACACTGCTCTCTTCACCGGTTGTAAATGCAAAGAAATACCAGAAACTTATGACGGTCAAAGAAGGGGAATTTGCAAAAGATGTAGAGGAACTGTCATTTGACAAGATCCCGCTCCTGGATAAAGATACGGCAGCACTTCTCGGTGACCGTAAGATGGGCAGTATGGTAGATATGGTATCCCAGTTTGAGGCAGATGACATTTACAGTCAGATTAACTACAAGGGGAATCCGGTACGTGTTACCCCGTTAAAATATGCAAATCTGATCAAATGGTTTACGAATCAGGGGGAAGGAATTCCGGCGTATATCCGGATCAATATGGCAAATCAGTCTACGGAGCTTGTAAAACTGAAACAGGGTATGAAATATACAACAAGTGATCATTTTAACCGTAATATTTACCGCCATCTGCGTTTTGCACATCCGACATACATTTACGGTGAATTAAGTTTTGAAATTGATGAAAATGGTGATCCGTACTGGATCGCTCCGGTAAAGAAATTTAACATCGGATTATTCGGTGGTGAGACGGTTGGAAAAGTTGTTATATGTAATGCAGTGACAGGAAAGACGAAGACCTATGATGTCGGAAATGTACCACAGTGGGTAGATCGTGTATATTCCGCAGACCTGCTGGTGAATCTGTTCGATTATTACGGAACATTGAAACATGGCTTCTTTAACAGTGTACTGAGTCAGAAAGACTGTCTGGAGACAACGGATGGTTATAACTATCTGGCATTAAATGATGATGTATGGATGTATACCGGAGTTACATCTGTTAACGGAGATCAGTCGAATGTTGGATTTGTTCTGGCAAATCAACGCACAATGGAGACAAAATACTACAAAGTAGAAGGTGCGACAGAATCTTCAGCCATGTCATCGGCAGAAGGACAGGTACAGAACCTGAAATATCAGGCAACATTCCCACTCTTATTGAATATTGCCGGTGAGCCGACCTATTTTGTCGCATTAAAAGACGATGCCGGTCTGGTGAAGAAATATGCAATGGTTAATGTCCAGAAGTATCAGATCGTTGCAATTGGTGACAGTGTCAGTCAGTGTCAGGAGAATTATAATGAATTACTGTTGAAAAATGGTGTGAAAGAACAGGAAAAGGATACGCGGAAGGAAGAAGAGGTATCCGGAAAGATCACGAAGATTGCGCAGGCTGTTCTGAATGGAAATTCTCATTATTATCTGATGTTGGAGAATTCTGACGCGATCTATGATGTATCAGTAGCAGATATCATAGATGTGATCCGATGTGAACTGGGAGAACAGGTGACGGTAACGTATAAAGAGGATAAGGATGTCAATACAGTGACAAAGTTAAATACCGGTAAAGATGCAAAAGAAAAAACAGATTCTGATAAAGAAGAGGCAGATGCACAGGAATAATAGCTGGTGATACATTTTACCGAAAAGATATAAGGAATGAGAGAGTCATGGAGATTAGTATACTTCTTGCGGAACAGATCATAGCTATGTTTCTGACAATGGCGGTTGGATTCGGAGTGGTCAGAGCCGGACTTTTTAAGACGGAAGACAGCCGGATCATTTCAAATATGGTTGTGTATATCTGCAATCCATGTGTAGTCGTACATGCATTTCAGATTGAACTGACGGACGACAAGATAAAAGGGCTTATGATCGCGGTTGGGATGTCGGTAATTGTGCATGTGATCCTGATCGTGGGTTCGGAATTATTATCATATATAATTCATTTTAACAGCATAGAGAAGGCATCCATTATTTATACAAATGCCGGATATCTGGTGATTCCGCTGGTATCGGCGGTACTGGGCGAGGAATGGGTGTTTTATACGACGGCATTTATTCTGGTGCAGACGATATTGATGTGGACACACGGCGTAAATCTGATCGGGCAGGAGAAGAACCTGAATATCCGTAAGATTCTGTGTAATCCGAATGTAATCGCAATGATAATAGGAATTGCACTTTTTGCGCTGGAGATCCGTCTTCCGGCAGTGATCGACAGCTGTGTCAGCGGGTTTGGCGATATGATCAGTCCGGCGAGCATGATGGTGATCGGAATGGTGATCGGTGATGTAGATCTAAGGCGGGTGTTCCGGCAGAAGCGTCCGTATCTGATCTGTATGATTCGGCTGATTCTGTTCCCGTTAATTGCGGCAATTGCTTTTGCGGGACTGGAGCGGACCGGGTTACATCCGGATGCGGAGTATATTCTGATGATCGTACTGATCGCAACTGCAGCCCCGGCAGCAGCAATGGTCACACAGCTTGCACAGATTTATGAAAAAGATTCCAGATACGCCAGTGTGATCAATGTAATGTCAGTAATATGCTGTATCATTACGATGCCTTTGATGGTCCTGATTTATGAGATGCTGATTGGATAATAAAAAATAAAATAAGACAGAAAAAAAGCTTCGCAAGTATGTGCAATGCATATTCCTGCGAAGCTTTTTATATCGATAACCTGTCGATATTATAATCTTATAATCCTTCACTATACTGCGAGATCTTGTCCAGTACACGCTGCTTTGCGTCTCCGGTAAGCGGAACAGGGCAGTAGTCGTTATAGCCGCTGGAAGAAGAGATAGAACAAGGGATAATGTTTAATTTACTGCTTTTCGTTAATTTTCCTTTTTTATTAAAAGTAAATGTCTGCTGCACGATCATGCTGTCCGTATCACTTGGTGTTGAATTGCCGCCAAAGCAGAAATTACCAAGACTATAGCAGATGTATTTTCCATTATATTCTTCAATACCTTCAAGTACATGTGGGTGGTGTCCAATCACAAGATCCGCACCTTCATCGACAGCAAGATGTGCGAGAGCCTTCTGGTTTTCATCCGGTGTATACTGCTTTTCGATTCCCCAGTGGAAATTCACGATGATGACCTGTGCACCGGATTTTTTCAGGGCTTTGATATTTTGCTTCACCTGAGATGCACGTTTTTGATGGTCTGCAAGTTCATAGATTCCGGTGACACCGACTTTTATACCTTTTATCTTTAAAATCTTGATACGGTTATAACCGAAGGAAGCAATTCCGGCATCCTCCAGTGCGGAAATCGTGTCGGTATAACTCTTCTCGCCATAATCATGACTGTGGTTGTTGGCGAGATTGGCTGCTTCAATAGAACTTCCGGAAAGGATGGAAGCATATTCGGCAGGAGCTTTAAAAGCAAAGGTTTTTGCCTCACGGGCTGTCTCGTCAGTGAGAGTTCCTTCCATATTGACAATGGACAGGTCGTCTTTTTTAAAAACGGATCTGACATGCTGGAAGAAATAATCAGCACCATGTGATTCATAGTACGCATTCAGGCTGGTAGAATAGTTGAAACTTTCGTCGGTTCCAAGCGTACAGTCTCCGGTTGAGCTGATGGTAAGAGAAAGCTTGTCCGTATTGTTCTTTCCCTTTTTACTGAGTGTTACCGTTTTTAATTCTACGGTGTCTTTTTCAGAAGACTTTTTTTCGGAAGACTTCTTTTTTTGAGTGTTCTTTTTTGAAGATTTCTTTTTTTTGCTGCTTTTTTTTGCAGTCGTTTTTTTGCTTTTTGGGGAAGCGGCAGTTTTGTCTGCTGAGGTTGTGACAGTAGGACCGGTGAATTTGTTTACAACAGCATGGACTGCGGCCCGGATCAGGAATAGGAATCCGATCAGGATCAGTATCATGGCAATGATCAGCAGGATACGCTGAATCTGTCTCTTGCGCCTTCTGCGTGCCCTTTTCTTTTTTGCATCTTTAATTCCGCTCATACGTTTTCTCTCCTGTACATGGCAGGATTGTCAGACCTGCCTTTTTGCTTTTTATATCTTATTGTGACATAAAACGACAGTCCATTTGTAAAATGGACTGTCGGATCATTCTGTCTCAATAAGAAAGATTAGTTCAGATATTTGCATCCTTCTGTATTTACGTCAGCAAGGTCCTCTTTGTTTGCACTGATGCTGACATAGAATTCAACTTCACATTCTTTGGAAACCTGTTTCAGGCGGTCAATAAATGCCGGAATATTATCCAGTGAGATATCAGCGTGTTTTAAGATACCATCGATAAATACATACTCGATATCGTGATTAGAACTGTACATACCATATAAAAATCCGATATATTCGTCAATGTTTGTGATTGCCGGGAAATCATCCATACAAATTGTGCGGATATCAAATGTTACACTTGCTGTATCGCGGTGTGTTTTTTTGATAAATACAACATTTCCATTGCATTTTTTTGCAGCCTCATTGGCCTGCTCGATCATCTGCTGTGTTTTTCCTGTTCCTTTCGGACCTGCTAATAAATAAACCATGGTAAACACTCTCCTTTATGTATCATATTTACTGATCTGTATCAGTAGTAATTACTTATCCTTATTATACACTAAGAAACTGGTGAGAACAACTAAAAAAATGAATTTTCTGACAATTTTTTTGGCTAAAATGTTAACTTTGCGACAGGAAAATAATTGAAAGCATGTGATGAAAAATATGAGGAATCTGCGAGGTATTTCTGTACTTTCTTGAAGACAGGTCTTGACTTATTTTAACATTCTTCATATAATAATGAAGAATATTGAAAAGACGCAGAAGAGGAGTATTAAGGGTCCGGTGTCTGATAAGAGAACTGTCGGTTGGTGCGAGACAGCAGACGAAGACTCCCAACTCACCTCAGAGTCCTTTTGCTGAACGGATTTACTGAAGATCACATAGGCAGAAGCGGGTGCTTCCCGTTATAGAAGAAAAATGAGTGCATCTGGCAGGTAATGTCGGGTGAAGAAGAGTGGTACCACGGAATATAAGCCTTTTTCGTCTCTTATAATGAGATGAACAGGCTTTTTTATTTTTATTATAGGATGTGTATTCCTGTAATAAAATCAGTTACCATATAAAAACAGGAGGACAAAAAAATGTCAAAGATCCCTTATAATCATAAGGCAATTGAAAAAAAATGGCGTGAAAAATGGGAAGAAAACCCGGTAAACGTCCAGTTTGATGAAGATGGAAATAAGAAAGAAAAATATTATTGTCTGGATATGTTCCCGTATCCATCAGGAAATGGACTTCATGTAGGTCACTGGAGAGGATATGTAATCTCTGATGTATGGAGCCGCTATAAATTACAGCAGGGCTATTACATCATTCATCCAATGGGATGGGATGCATTCGGACTTCCGGCTGAGAACTACGCAATTAAGATGGGCGTTCACCCGGAGATCTCAACAGCTGCCAATATTAAGAATATCAAACGTCAGATCAATGAGATCGCAGCTCTCTACGACTGGGACAGAGAAGTAAATACAACAGATCCGAACTTCTACAAATGGACACAGTGGATCTTCGTTAAGATGTTCAAAGAAGGACTTGCATACGAGAAAGAATTCCCGATCAACTGGTGCCCTTCATGTAAGACAGGACTTGCTAACGAAGAAGTGGTTGGTGGAAAATGTGAACGTTGCGGCGCTGAGGTTACAAAGAAGAACCTTCGTCAGTGGATGTTAAAGATTACAAAATACGCAGACAGACTGTTGAATGATCTGGATAAGCTGGACTGGCCGGAGAAGGTTAAAAAGATGCAGGCTGACTGGATCGGAAAGTCTTACGGAGCAGAGGTTGATTTCCCTGTAGAAGGAAGGGACGAGAAGATTACTGTTTACACAACAAGACCGGATACTTTATACGGAGCAACATTTATGGTTCTGGCACCGGAGCATGAACTGGCTAAGAGCCTTGCAAATGACGAGACAAGAGAAGCAGTAGAACAGTACATTTATGATGCTTCTATGAAGTCGAATGTAGATCGTATGCAGGATAAGGAAAAGACAGGTGTATTCACAGGTAGCTATGCAATCAATCCAATCAACGGGGCGAAAGTTCCAATCTGGCTGTCTGATTATGTACTTGCTGACTATGGTACAGGAGCAATTATGTGTGTACCGGCTCATGATGACCGTGACTTTGAATTTGCTACAAAGTTCAATATTCCGATCATCCAGGTAATTGCAAAAGACGGAAAAGAGATTGAGAATATGACAGAGGCTTACACAGATGCTGTCGGAACAATGATCAATTCCGGAGAATGGAATGGACAGGAATCTTCTGTACTGAAGAAAGAAGCTCCACATATGATCGAAGAGCGTGGAATCGGACGCGCAACAGTGAACTTCAAACTGCGTGACTGGGTATTCTCACGTCAGAGATACTGGGGAGAGCCAATCCCGATCGTACATTGTCCGAAATGTGGAAATGTACCGGTGCCGGAAGAAGAACTTCCACTCCGTCTGCCGGAAGTAGAATCTTACGAACCTACAGGAACGGGAGAATCCCCGCTTGCAGCAATTGATGAGTGGGTAAACTGCAAGTGCCCTCAGTGTGGAGCTGATGCGAAGAGAGAGACAAACACAATGCCTCAGTGGGCAGGATCTTCATGGTACTTCCTGCGTTACGTAGATAACCACAATGATAAAGAACTGGTATCAAGAGAAAAAGCAGATGAGATGCTTCCTGTAGATATGTATATCGGAGGAGTAGAACATGCAGTTCTTCACCTTCTGTATTCACGTTTCTACACCAAGTTCTTATATGATATCGGGGTAGTAGATTTTGATGAGCCATTCCACAAACTGTTCAATCAGGGAATGATCACTGGTAAGAATGGTATCAAGATGAGTAAGTCAAAAGGAAATGTCGTATCACCGGACGATCTGGTAAGAGACTATGGATGTGACTCTTTAAGAATGTATGAACTCTTCGTTGGACCACCGGAGTTAGATGCTGAGTGGGATGACAGAGGAATCGACGGAGTAAACCGTTTCCTGAAACGTGTATGGAACCTTGTTATGGACAGCAAAGATGCAGACATTACAGCTACAAAAGAGATGATCAAAGAGCGTCATAAACTGATACACGATGTAACAACACGTCTGGAAAGCTTCAGCCTGAATACGGTAATCTCAGCATTCATGGAACACAATAACAAACTGATCGAGATTGCCAAGAAAGAGGGCGGAATCGATAAAGAGACATTGTCTACAATGGCAGTACTCCTGTCTCCATTCGCACCACATGTTGCGGAAGAACTGTGGGAAGAACTGGGACACACAGAGAGTGTATTCAAAGCCGGATGGCCAAAATACGATGAGCACGCCATGAAAGACGATGAGATCAAAGTTCCGGTACAGATCAACGGAAAGACAAAAGCAGTTATTGAAATCTCAGCAGATGCATCAAAAGAAGAAGCACTTGCAGCAGGTAAAGAAGCAATTGCTGATAAGCTGACAGGAAATGTGATCAAAGAGATCTATGTTCCGAAGAAGATCATTAATATTGTAATGAAATAAGAAATCTATATAGAATTATAATGAATGGAAAAGAGGATTGCCGGGAAGAGAATGGGTGATCCTCTTCTTTTATACTAAATATAAGTTAAAATTTATTGCAATTATATATACTGCTGTGTTAAAATACAACAAAGCATATTTCAAAAAAGTGTCAAAGGTGTATGTCACCGTCTGTGATCTGATTACATTTCGGAAATCTATGCTTTTATACCAGGGAAAAAGGAAAAAAGCAGGGGCTCCGAGAAAAAAAGGCAATAGGAATCTCCTGCGAAAAAGACAGGAGGAAAGGAATACGAGAACACAAAATAAGATAAAACCAGATATGATTTTAAAAGAATTCTGGAGAGATAATGAACGCTTTGCGGATTTGTTTAATACTGTATTGTTTAAGGAAAATGAAGTCGTAAAACCGGAAGATTTGAGTGAGGCTGATACAGATCTTTCGTCTGTGTTGAAAATGAATGGACATGCGGAGACAATTCAAAGAATATTTGATGTTGTTAAAAAGACTGCAAATGGAGTAGATTATATTATCTGGGGGATAGAGAATCAGGAAACGGTACATTATGCGATGCCTCTGAGACATATGTTGAATGATTCACTTATATATTTAAAAGAATGTAATGAAATATCAGCAAAACACCGGAAAGTAAAAGATATACGATCATCTGGCGAGTTCTTGTCTGGATTGAAAAAGGAGGATCGTTTACATCCAGTAGTAAGCATTTGCGTGTATTACGGGGAAAATGAGTGGGACGGACCATTGCATCTGACGGATATGCTGGAAATTCCGAATGAAGTAAAACCAATTATTTCTGATTATAAAATGAATTTGGTACAGGTAAGAGAATGTATAGATTTTAGATTCCGTAATACAGATATAAGTACAGTGTTCGAGATAATCCAGATGATTTATGAACGGGATTATAAAAAGATGAATGCATTGTATGGAGAAAAAAGAATTGATACGGAATTAGCACTCGTTATAGGCGCAGTTACGAATTCGCAACGTATTATTGATCAGGCATTGGAATTAGAAGTAAAAGGGGAGGAGATAAATATGTGTAAGGCATTAGAAGAACTAGAGCAAAAGGGAAGAGAAGAGGGGTATATTTCTGGAATTGAGACTGGAAAGAAAGAGTTGCTAAGGCAACAGGTTGAAAAAAAGCTTTCTAAGGGAAAAAATGTCGAAAAAATAGCAGATGAATTAGAGGAAGAAGTATCGGTTATTCGAAAGATAATAGAAGATTTACAGGGAGAAGTATAAAAATGAATATTACAGTATACCTTGGAGCGAATGAAGGAAATGACCCGTTTTTAAAAGAAGCAGTACGTGAGCTGGGAACATGGATTGGAATAAGTGGAAATACTCTCGTATACGGCGGCTCGAAATCCGGCCTAATGGGAGAACTTGCAGAAAGTGTATTGCAGGCCGGTGGGAAAGTAATCGGTGTAGAGCCACAGTTTTTTATTGTTGCAGGATTTGTGTATGACGAGATTACGGAACTGATTACGACAAAAGATATGTCGGAAAGAAAGGCAAAGATGATAGAGCTTGGAGATGCTTTTATCGCATTTCCAGGAGGAACGGGGACACTGGAAGAAATCACGGAGGTGATGTCCAAAGTATCGTTAAAACATTTGGATGCACTGTGTATTCTCTATAATCTGAACGGATATTATGACAGTCTGAAGCAGCTTCTGGATCATATGATTGAGATGGATCTTTCTGCTGAGGAAAAGCAGGAGGGGATATATTTTGTGGAGAATCTGGAAGAGATCCAGCGGATTCTGGACAAATAAAGTGATATAGAAGAAAGCATTAACCATTGAATTGCAAAGATGGTAAGATGAAAAAAGAAGATATATGGCAACCAGATGCCCACATTGTACATCAAAGCTAGAAGGATATAAGGATATTGGGATTTAATTCAGGAAGGCTGTGGATACCCGAACCGGAATAAAGCTTGGAAA
>ENA-OPBG01002389-OPBG01002389.1-human-gut-metagenome-genome-assembly--contig:-NODE-2389-length-11107-cov-3.380474_pt1 | contig 11107 bp, 10 predicted proteins | sample MGYA00241065_ERZ501446 | MGnify/ENA primary metagenome ERZ501446 (study PRJEB25962, sample SAMEA2042632) | human gut metagenome | biome: human gut; feature: human-associated habitat; material: faeces...
GCGGCAGACAGGAACGAACGACGAGAAATTTTACGCATGATATTACTCCCTCAATTCTACTTTCGCGGCAACAGGACACCGCATGAAAGTCAGTATTCAAGCGGCCAATCGCATCGCGCTGCCGCTTTACACTCGTGAAGTATATCACACTTTCCGCTCTAAAACAACCGGGAAACAGCCCGAATTATCAATCAAAGTAATTTTATCTATCACTTTTTTCGATGGCTCTGTGCTGCATCTGCATCCCTTCGAGCTTTTTCAGCTCACCGTCCAGCCAGAGCAAATTTTCTTCCAGCTGGGGGCGGTACTCTTTTGCAAAGTCGTACCGGTAATACAGCGCCTGCCACAGCTTTTCCTGCATCCGCCGGGCAAACACCGGCTCAAACAGAGCGTCCAGCCGCTCCACGGTATCTTCCAGTTCCATGCACACCTGCGCCCAGCGCACATCGGTGGCCTCCCGGGCAGGCACATCGTAACGGGCCAGATAATCCCCCACCCTTGCCGCAATGACCTGCCCGCCGCACTGGGTGGGCTGCAAAAAGTAGGATACCTGCCCGTCCTTCGTGATCTCCTGCGCCAGCGGGTAAAGGGCGCAGACCAGCGGCTCGGCATCGTGGATGGCGCAGTGGTTCCCGGTGAGGAAGGGGCAGTTGCCGCGCTCCTCCTTCAGCGGGGCCAGCCGCAGCACCGGCAGACGGCTGACCCGCCCGATGCTTCCCCGGCAGAACGCCCGGGCCACGGTGCGGGGCGGCAGGCGCAGGCGGGCCGCAATACGCCACAGGTCAAAGCCCGACAGCACGATATCCTCCCGCCCCCGGCAGCAGCCGCCGCAGCCCGCGCAGGCAAACGAAAACGCCTCGTCCCGGGCAAGCAGGGGCGCGGTGCGGGTAAAATCGGTGCGGCCGCAGAGATCGACCTGTGAATCCTTGAGCATGATGGTTCTCCTGTTCTGTGAATGGTTTTGTTCCATTGTACCACAAAGCCGGGCACAGAAAAAGGGAGCGCATCCGCTCCCCTGTTCAGGACCCCCGGCTCACACGGCGGTAGACCGTTACGGCATCCTCGATGTGGTAGGGCGTGGTGCTGTGGTTTCCCCCTGCCCCGGCCGTGACCAGAATGTATTCCCTGCCCTTCACCTCAGCCAGACTGGCAAGGCAGAGCCCTGCCTCCCCGGTGTAGCCGGTCTTACCGCCCAGGATCCGGCCACGGTGCAGCTCTGTGCCGTCCAGCTGGCTCAGCAGGGTGCTGTGCACCGTGAACCCCTGCGGGTGGCAGTTGGTGGCCGGAACGGTATACCGCTCCGTGGTAAACAGCTTGCGGAAGGTCTCGTTCTGCAGGGCTGCTTCTGTCAGCCGGGCCATATCCCGCACGGTGGAAACATGCTCCGGGTCGTGCAGGCCGGTGGGGTTGCAGAAATGCGTGCCGGTCATCCCCAGCTCTGCCGCTTTCTGGTTCATCCGGGCCACAAAGGCTTCCTCGCTGCCGCTCACCTCCCGGGCCAGCGCTTCGCAGCACTCGGCCCCCGAGGGCAGCACGGCCCCGTACAGCAGATCCCGCACCGTGACCGTTTCCCCGGGCTGAAACCCCGCCAGCGAGGCATTCTGGGCCTGCAGAGCCGGAAAGATCTCCTCGGGCAGGGTCACGGGCGTGTCGAGGTCCGGGTTTGCTTCTATGGCCAGCAACGCCGTCATCATCTTGGTCATGGAAGCCGGATAGATCGTGCTGTCGGCATCCTTTTCGGCCAGCACCTCTCCGCTGTCGGCCCGCAGTAAAATGGCATGGGGACTGTTCAGCCCATCCAGCGTGACCCGCCGGGGCCACAACAGCAGAAGCAGGGTCGCCAGCACCAGCAGCCAGAAGGCCAGATGCAGGTCGCCGTCGGTGAGTATCGCCACCGTCGCTATCATCCCGCAGAGCAGATTCGCGAGCGCGGTGAAGTTTTCATTCTCGTTCTCATCCTTTTTTGCAAAATCAAAAGCGCTTTCATCCCTTAATACGGGACGAGAGCGCCTTTTTCTGCAAAAAGTGGGGCCGCCCCACAAAAATTTGTGCAGCGGCCCCAAGCCAGTTTAATATTTTACCTTTTTACGTCATCTACAAGAACGTGTTCAGTGCTGTGCCTTATGGAACATGCCCTTGCGCTTACGCTCCAGCAGATAACCGGCAGCCAGCAGGACACCGCCTGCACGCACCAGAACATCTGCCATCCAGTTGGTGGTACCGGTCTGGATCAGCTTGCCGCTCTCCGGGCGGGCATCCTGTACCGGCGGGTTCACAGGGGTCTCCGGGGCGGGCGTGGTCTTAGCGACTGCCTGCTCCACGGCGGGAGTGGTGGGCCGTGCATCCTGCACTGCCGGGGTGGTCGGCGTAGTGGGAGCCGGAGCCGGAGGAGTAGGATCGGAGTCCTCGGGCGTTTCCGGTTTCGGGTTCGTGGGGATCACAGGGTCGGTCACTTCCCGCAGAGCGCCGTAAATGGTCACGGTGTACTGTGCGGAGTCGGTGCCGTCGATGGTTTTGCCGGTAACCTTCACGTTGGAATCCGGGCCAAAGGCATCCAGCACACCCGCTGCTGCGGTGGTGTTGGGGTTGTTCTGGCTCTCATAGCCCCAGACGATGGTATAGGTCTTGCCCTCATACTCGTACTCGGTGCCATAGACCATATCATAAGCGCTGGGAGCACCCTCTGCCTGTTTTTCGTAGTTGCCCCAGATGAGCTTGGTGTTGCCCTCTGCATCGGTGGTCTTGGTGAAGTTCAGGCTCTTACCGTTCACCACCATATCCCGCAGAATAACGACCTGATCGCCATTCTCAGCGGTCTGGTAGGCAGTGTCGAAATTGTATCCGGCCTGCTTCAGCTCTTCCAGCACCTTGCCGATGATCTCCGGGTCGTGGGAACCGTCCACATCCAGCATATAGTTCAGTGCGGCGGCGGGCACCCACACGGAGAGATACTGCTTCCCGGTCTCCTTGTTCAGGTCAGAGAGGTAGGTATAGGTCTTGCCTTTATAGGAAAGGGCATCGAAGTTTGCGTGGGCATCATCCTTGGTCAGCAGGAAATTGGTCAGCTTGTCGCCCTGCTCGTTCACCGGCCACAGGGTGTTGTCGGCCTTGTAGTCATAGGTCAGCGTGCCGCCGGTAACGATGAGCTTCTGTCCCACAGTTGGTATCTTTTTTATCGAGGGGTTAAGGGTAATCGTTGTTGCTTCCACATGGGAATTGTTTTTGATGTGGATGGTGCTGTTATCACCGTAAGCAAACAGTCCTGCCTTGTCGTATTTTCCCCTCACAAGAACAGTACCATTATCCACGACCAGTTTAGCATTCTTGCCCAGACCAACTGCCGTATAGGAATTCTCCATATCGGAAATTAGCTGTCCATTGTCATCAACCAGAATTTCATGTCCCCGGGCAGAGGTTGCCTGAATCCCCCAGTTACCCCGCGTACCGCCTGTTAGATGATATCGGCTGTTTCCGGTCACACGCAGTTTCAGGCCCTTACCATCACTGCCGCCCAGAGCATACATTGCCTGATGGGTGTTCTTGGAGGTCACAACGCTGTTGTTTGCGATTTCAACCTTCTGGAAACCGGCGTAAATTCCACGGTTTGCAGCCCGGCAGCCGCCGCACAATGGTCGCCTTGTAGTTATGGATCATTGCATAGCACAATCCCAGCAGGATATCCGGCGTGGAAACACCTTCCTGCTGGCGGTGAATGATATCCGTTTTGGCAAACACTGCGCAGCGTCCGGAAAGCCGCGGAATGCTCTGCGCCTGCTCAACCAGCGCAGAATAATCCTCCAGCTTGCAGCCCACACGGGACATCTGATCCTCAAAAAAGGAACCGGTGCCGCCTGCGCAATGCTCGTTGGCCGCAAACTGCGGGGTCCGGCTCTGGACTTCCGTGATGAACCGCGCACCCTGACTGCCGATTTCAATAATCGAACCGGCCTGCGGCACAAGCCTGCGTACACCTTCCACGATGGCAGGAATCTCTCCCAATTCTGATAGAACCGGACAGCGTTCCAGTAGTGCCCCGGCATTATCACCTGTCACACAAACAGCAAGTGTCTCGTCCCTGCCAATAGCAAGTTCCGACAAGCCCTGCCGCAGGCACAGAAGTGGTCTGCCGTGATGCACGGCAAGCCAGTACTTCTCCACTGTTCCGTTCTGCATCAGCACGATTTTGACCGTGGAGGTACCAAGATCCATTCCCAAAGAATACATGGGACAGCTCCTTTCAAAAATCAACCCTGTTGCTTTGAGGGTTTGACATTTCAAACTTCATTCCGTATAATAGAGCTGTCGTAAATTAGACAGCTCTAACCAGAGTTTAACACAACTATCTCGATGTGTCCGTTGTTATGGCAACGGACGGAATGATTTTGGAGCATGGAAAAATATTATTCGATTTTACAGCAGTGCGGAATGTTCCACGGCATCCAGCCGCGCCGCTACCGGGATGTTCTGGACTGCCTGCACGCAAGCGTGCATCAATATCCCCGCAATACGCATCTTGTGGAACTGGGTGAGCAAAGCCACAATACAGGCATCCTGCTGGATGGCACAGTGGAAGAGTTTCTGTATGATGAAAATGGAAATCAGGTCAGCATCTGCCGGCTGGCAAGTGGGCAGATTTTCGGGGCCGAACTGGCCTGTACCGGCTGGAGTACCAGTCCGGTCTGCCTGCGGGCCGACTCAGACTGTACGGTGCTCCGGTTGGATTTCAGTGCGCTCATGTCCCAGCAGACCATGACCTGCCCCTGTCGGATGCAGGTGACCGCTAATCTGATGCAGGATATGGCGCAGCAGCTTCTGTTCTTCAATACAAAGGTGCGCATTCTTGCCCAGAAGCGTCTGCGGGATCGGCTGAAAATTTATTTGCAGACGCTGACACCGGACAGCAAAGGGTGTTATCATCTGCTGTACAGCCGCACCGAACTTGCCGACTTCCTCTGTGTAGACCGCAGCGCGCTTTCCCGCGAATTGTGCCGGATGCGGGATGAGAAGGTTATTGAATTTTCCGGGGCAAAAATCAAGATCCTGGATCATGATTTTCTCCGTCACTGAGTTTCAAGCTGAAATAAAAGGAAGGCAGGGTGTTCTTTTGATGGAACACTCCGCCTTCCTTATCGTGTGTGGATTTTTGGGGGTTAGTCTTCTAGTCCATGGATTCCAGCCACATTCTTCAAATATTCCTCCGGTTCGCCGTTTAGAATCAGGTCTGCATACGCCAGAGGGTCGTTATAGATGAGATACTCTAACTCCGACCTCTGCGCCATGGTAACGTCCAACCCATCCTCGACCCCGGTACAGTCGATAGAGATTTTTCTCCCATCCCGGAGCAGCAACTCCACGCAGCCGGTGTCCATGTTAAATTTGCAGACTCTTCCATCGTACTTCATGTTTGTGTCCCTTCTGTCTTACGGCACTCTTACAGGGGGGTCTGTCGTGCTTTTTTGTGATAAGGTCTAGGACGTTTTTCGATGGAAGCAAGGGATTCATTCTGTTTTCCGAAGAATACAAAAAATCCGAACCCTTCTCCTATCGGAAAAAAAGTTCGGATTTTGTTGATGTGGTGCACCTCCAGGGACTCGAACCCTGGGCCCACTGATTAAGAGAAACCAACGCGCAACAATCATCAATTTCCAGAATTACGCAAATCCGTCGTTTTTAGCGTTTTATCGTAAATCAACATTTTGCATCCGCTGCATTCTTTGCACCTGTTGTTCCCTCTTGCATCCGTTATCCAGCCGTTCCGGTGTGCAAAAAGTGTGCAAAAATGTGCAGAGCCAAAATCAGCCCCTTAAAACAGGTATCGGATTTTTATGCAAAGCCGGGAAAATGGGCTGGTTTGGCTCGAAAATGGCATCCGCAATTTCACCTGTTTAAACCAAGCATCAAATGTACATCAACAACTACGATTCATGGCAGGGATTTGGACAACTGTGATTTCTTATAAATCCGAAGCAGCGTTTTCTATGTGGACTTTTCTGGGTGAAAACACCTAGAGGGTTCACATTTTTTATTTTACCGGCAGCCAGACCGTTGTTTTTGCCCCGCAGGGGGTGTTCTGCCCGAACACTGCCCTGCCGCCATGGGCGGCGGCGATCTGCTGCACTACATACAGGCCAAGGATATGGGGCGCATTTTCGGCAGGCTCCGCAGCGTTCAGCGCCGCAAGAACGGCAGCCGGATAGCCAATACCGTCATCTGCCACGGTCAGGCAGAAGCGCTCTCCTACCTGCCGGGTGTGCACCGTAATGTTCACCGGCTTTGGGTTATGCCGGACGCTGTTGTTCAGCAGGTTTTCCAGCAGCCGCGCCAGCAGCGCCTCATCCACCGAAAGCACTGTCTGCTCTGCTGGTTCTTCCTGTTCCAGTGTGATCCCGCAGCGCTCTGCCAGCGGGCTTTCGCAAAACTGCGCCACCAGCTGCCGGAACAGCGGCCCTGCCCGGAGGTCTTTTCGGCGCAGGGGTTGGGCACCGTATTCCAGCTTACTGGTCAGGTTCAGGTCATCAATGAGGGTGCGCAGCTTTTCGCACTGGGTGCGGATGCCGGCCGCTTTCTGCCGGGAGCTGTCCGGCAAAAGTGCATCCTGTTCCAGCTGCTCTGCCCAGCCCAGAATCAGCGCCAGCGGAGTGCGCACGTCATGGCTGACCCCTGCGAGCCACTGGGTTCGGGCGTTGTCCCGCCGGGAAAGCATCTCATTTTTGGCTTGCAGCTGCGCCCCGGTCTGGTTCAGCTTTTCTGCCAGTTCCCCGGCAAAACCGTCGGTAGGCAGCCGGACGGTCTGCCCCTGCGCCAGTGCATCCAGACCGTTTGCCACGGTCTCCAGCCGCTTTGCCCCCCGCCAGCTCAACCAGAAGCAGAGAACCAGACCCAGCAGCAGCATTCCCAGCGCTGCCGCCGGGAGCACCCGCACCATGCTCAGGGCAAAGTCCGGTGAGCTGTAAATGCTGTACTTCCACAGGCTCCCCTTTGGCAGCCCGATGACAAACAGCCCGTAGGGTTCTGTCCAGCAGAACACCGGGTAATCCGCCAGATACCAGCGGGCAAATTTGGCAATATCGCCGGGAGTGTAGGCGTGGTCCAGTTCCTGCGGCAGGCCGTAGCTCCAGCGGATGTTTCCCACATCGTCCAGCACCATCGCCCACTCGTAGCCATTCATCCACTCCTGCGGGGTGCGTTCTGCCCCAAAGGCAAGCCCTTCGGCGGTCTCCACCATGGAATCCGCAATTTCGCTGGAGGAATACTCCCGCTGCGGCAAGCGGCAGCTCTCTTGCCAGCCCAGCCAGCCCAGCATTGCAACACCAGAAAACAGCAGCAGCAGAACAATGCCCACCGCCGCCAGCACATACCGCCGGATCAGGCGCACAAAGGTTTTCATGCTTCTTCCCCCTTTGTCAGCTTATAGCCAATGCCCCGCACCGTCCGCAGAAACTGCGGCGCGCCGGGTTCGGCTTCCAGCTTTTCTCGCAGATGCCGGATATGTACCCCCAGACTGTTCTCGTAGCCATAGTAATCTGCGCCCCAGACCGCCGCACAAAGGGCATCGTAGGTAACGATGTGTCCCCGGTTCTCTGCCAATTTCCGCAGCAGCGCCAGCTCGGTGGCAGTCAGCGCCAGTGTTTTGCCCTCTGGCAGGGTAACAATGGCATCATTCAGGTCTACGCACCGCTCCCCCAGCTGCAAAGGTGCCGGTTTTGTACGGGACAACTCTGCCCGGTACGCCCGCTGCAAAATATGCTGCACCCGCAGCAGCAGTTCCTGCATCAGAAAGGGCTTGGTCAGGTAGTCATCTGCGCCAAGACCCAGCCCGAACAGACGGTCGGCATCCGCGTCCCGTGCGGAGAGGAACAGTGCTGGGACATCCGCTTTTGCCCGCAGCGCCCGGAACAGCGAAAATCCATCCCCATCCGGCAGGTTGATATCCAGGATCATCAGCTCCGGCTGCTCTGCCGCAAAACAGGCGCGGGCAGCGGCGCAGCTTTGGGCAGTTCTGATATGGCCATATCCTGCGCCCCGCAGCTGCTCACACAGCAGTGCCAGCAGTTCGGCGTTGTCATCCACAATGAGAAGCTTTGCATCATAAATGGTATCCATAAGGGCAGTTCTCCTTTCCCGCCTTTACTATACCACACTTTTTGCGCCGCAGCGGAAAACACCTGCAAATTTAAGGGTAAATTAAGCTGGCCTTCCGGTCAGTTTAAGGCAGCGGGTGTATTCTGGCATCGTTCCGAAAACCATGAATGCGAAAGGAGACCATTTATGAAACCTGTGATCGAGACCCGTGCCCTTTGCAAAAGCTACCATGGCCGTCCGGTGGTGGATCATTTGAACCTGACTGTCCCGGAGGGCTGTGTCTACGGCTTTTTAGGCCCCAACGGTGCGGGCAAATCCACCACCATGAAGATGCTGCTGGGGCTTGTACACCCCACCGGTGGCAGTGTGGAACTGCTGGGGCACACCCTGAACGAAGCAAACCGCATTGCCCTGCTGCGGCAGACCGGCAGTCTGATTGAATCCCCCTCCGGTTACCTGCACCTGACTGCCCGGGAAAACCTTTCCATCGTGGCTGACCTGAAAGACGTGGACCGGAAGGACATCAACCGGGTGCTGGAGATCGTGCACCTGACCAAGGACGCTGACCGGAAGGTGGGTCAGTATTCCCTTGGCATGAAGCAGCGGCTGGGCATTGCCATGGCGCTGCTGGGCAACCCCAAACTGCTGATTTTAGATGAACCCACCAACGGTCTGGACCCGGCAGGCATTCAGGAGATGCGCAGTCTGATCGCTTCCATGCCCCAGACCACCGGAGCCACCGTGCTGATCTCCAGCCACCTGCTGGGCGAGATCGAGCAGATGGTGGATCAGGTGGGCATCCTGAACCACGGCAGGCTGCTGTTCGAGGGCTCCTTGCAGCAGCTGCAAAAGCACAGCCGGGGCGGCATTCTGCTGCGGGTGCTGGACGCACCCAAAGCCGCAGCCGTCCTGCAGCAGCAGGGGGTAAAGGCCACCGCACCGGCAGACCAGCCGGACACCCTGCAGCTGCCCCCGCTGCCGGACGAAGCGCTGGCGGCACTGGTCTGTACCCTTGCCGAAAGCGGCGTGGGTGTGGTGGGTCTGACGGCACAGACAAAGAGCCTTGAGGACATCTTCCTCAGCCTGACCCAGACCAGCGGGGAGGTGGCGTAAGATGGCAGCTTTCCGTGCAGAACTGCAAAAAGCCCACCGCAGGCATGACCTTGCTCTCTGCCTGCTCATCCCCGGCATTGTCGTGCTGTGGGTGGGCGGCCTTGCCCCGGCAGACCCGGAGGAGCTCGCCAACGGTTACAGCGCCCTGCTTTACAGCCTGCCCGTCATTGAAGCCATTCTGATGCCGGTGATGATGGCAGTGCTGGCCTCCCGGCTGTGGGATATGGAGATCAAAGGCAACACCACAAAGTTGCTCTACACCCTGCAGAGCCGCCGCAGCCTGTTTGCAGGCAAGGCGGTCTTTGGAGTGCTGGAGGTGCTGTTGGTCACGGTGCTGGAGCTGGCCTGTGTTCCGGTGCTGGGGCGTGTCCATGGTTATACCGAAGCCTTTCCCACTGGGCAGCTATGCTATCTGTTCGTCTGCACGCTGGCTGTGGACGCAATGCTCTTCTTTGGAGAATTTCTGCTGATGCTGTGGATGGGCAATCCCCTGCCGACGCTCTGCGTGGGCATTGTAGGGGCGCTGGTGGGGCTGTTCTCTGCTTTTATGCCGCCGCTTGCCAGTTATTTTGTACCCTTTGGGTACTACATCCCTCTGAGCGCCTATGAGGTTGCGAACTGGGACAAGGCCACCCACACCGTCACCTACGGCACCCGCCCCTTCAACTGGGGGCTGCTGGCCTTCACCCTTGCGCTGGGCGCTGTGCTGTTTGCCCTTGCGTGGCGCAAGGTACAGGACGAGGAGGTATAAAACCATGCTGAAACGCTGTATTCTTGCGGAGAACCGCAAACTTCACGCATCTCCCATCTGGGCAATGTTCTTTGTTCTGCCCATTCTTTCGGCCACCTATGGCACCTTCAATTATTTACAAAATCTTGATATCCTCACCGACGGCTGGTATAGCCTGTGGACCCAGCACACCCTGTTTTATTCCATGCTCTTCTTCCCTGCCATGGTAGCCACCTATGCTGCCTACTTGTGGCGGCTGGAACATCTGGGGCACAACTGGAACCTGATCATGGCAAGCCCTGTACCGCCGCTGAACCTGTTTGCAGCAAAGTTTGCGGTGGTGACAAAGCTGGCGCTGCTGACCCACGGCTTTGTGTTCGCGCTGTTCGTGTTCTGCGGCAAGGTATTTGCCCATCTGCCCGGGCTGCCGCCGGTCACCTTACCTCTGTTTTTACTGCGGGGGCTGCTGGGTGCGTTGGCTGTCATTGCCGCACAGCTGGTGCTGGCCATGGTCATCCGCAGCTTTGCCGTGCCCATTTTTCTGGGGCTGCTGGGCGGCATTACCGGCATCTTTATCAGCTCCAAAGGCTTTGGAATCCTGTGGCCCTATTCTCTGATGCAGTTGGGTATGAACTCCAACAAAAGTGCGGATGCTCTGGCGGGCAGCTACGGGCTGTTTGCCTTCAGCTGCATCTTCTGGCTGGGGACAATGTTCCTTCTGGCATGGCTCCTGCTGAAAAAACGGGATGTCCGGGCATAGCACAAAGGGGAGAGCACCTTCACGGTTGCCCTCCCCTTTTTCAGCTGTTCAGCTGCTGCATGATCTTCCTGACCTCGCTGCTGGAGTATCCCTCCTTGAGCAGCTGGGTGCGGATGGCCGTATCACTGCGGCCCTGACTGCGCATCCTCGCCGCGCTGTACGGCACGGTACCGCCGCTGGAAACGCCGCTTTTGCCCACCTTCAGGCCGGTGTCACCCGTCAGGCTGCCGCGCTTCGCCGCTGCATCGGCGCTGGCTTTTTCGGCAGTCCGGCTGGCCTTTTCCTGCTTGGCTGCCCACTGGCTTTTGCTCAGATCCAGCCGCTCTGCCGCAAGGGCATTGCTGACCTGCTGCTGGCGGAGTTTGTCCTGATACTCCTGCTGCGCCTGCTCGTTTTTGTACTGCTGCTGTGCCAGCTCATCC
>ENA-OPBG01002392-OPBG01002392.1-human-gut-metagenome-genome-assembly--contig:-NODE-2392-length-11097-cov-2.607680_pt1 | contig 11097 bp, 11 predicted proteins | sample MGYA00241065_ERZ501446 | MGnify/ENA primary metagenome ERZ501446 (study PRJEB25962, sample SAMEA2042632) | human gut metagenome | biome: human gut; feature: human-associated habitat; material: faeces...
TTAAGGAAGATTCTAATGAAAATATTTATCCTGAAGTAGATGCCAATGTTAAAGGAATTATTTCAATGTATGGTGCATTAAGCATAATGTTTGAAGATAGTATGCCTAGCACATTGAATCATCATCAGCCGGATAGTCCGGAAGGAATGGAAATGGGCGGTGTTGATTTGCGTAATAATCCTGATTTGTGTAGAAAAATGTCAGTTGAGTGTAATATAAATGAGGACACACCATTGCCTCCAATACTTATGTTCCATGGAACAAAGGATCGCACAGTCAACCCTAAAATTAGCGTCGTTGTATACAAGCTATTAAAGAAATACAATAAAAATGTGAAGTTATATATGCTTGAAGGTGCGGACCACGGCGGAAGTGAGTTTTTTACAGAAAGAATTTTGGATATTATTGAGGAGTTTATACAGTCAAATATATCTGATTAAGAACTTACAAATTTTGCAATGATTAGTACAATAATCAGGTTGTAATCAAAATTTTGGTGTTTTGATGTACTAATTAATATATTAATAGAATCAGATGGAGACAGATTATGGTAAAGAAAATAGTAAAAGGAAAACAGATTTTTGCGAGAAAAGCGCAGCCTGCCACAAAAGCGGACAAACAGGTTGTAACTGATTTAATGGATACATTAAGAGAAAACAGAGAAATTTGTGTAGGCATGGCGGCCAATATGATTGGAGTAAATAAATCCATTATTGTTGTGGCAGCAGGACCGTTTCAGTTTGCAATGGTTAATCCTGTGATTACTAAAAAATCAGGAGAGTACACTACAGAAGAGGGCTGTCTTTCATTGGATGGAGTTCGTAATTGCACAAGATACGAAGAAATAGAAGTGGATTATTTGAATGAAAATTTTGCGCTGAAACACGGCAAGTTCAGTGGTTATACAGCCCAGATTATACAACATGAAGTGGACCACTGTAATGGAGTGGTGATATAAAATATGCAGGATGTGGACCGGCTCCAATGATTTCATTGTTATCAGAAAAATATCCAAACCGACATTACACAGGTCTTGATTTAACACTTGCAGTGATAGAACAGGCGAAGAAGAAAAATATTTCTAATAAAATTGTGGTAATGGAAAAATTATAAAAAATAACATATAATTCAGTGTCAAAATAGTAACTAAGAGATTTCGGGTAAAAAGATATTTGATTGTAATGGTACAAAAAATCCTTTATGTATACAGGTTTGCAAGCCTTGTATATCATAAAGGATTTTTTAGTAATGATATATTGAGAAATTATATTTTATTAAATATATCATTAGATCATCAAAGTCTCAAAAAATAATGGACTTTTTAATTTGCTTTTATTATAAAGTCTTTTATTTTACTGTTACTTTGCAGACAAATTTTTTCGTACCTGAAATTACTGTAATCTTAGCCTTTCCTTTTTTCAAGGCTTTGATTCTACCGTTTCTGTAGACTTTGACAACTTTTTTGTTTGAGGTTACGTAAGTGATTCTGTCACGACTATTTATCGGTGTTAGAGTAACTTTAAATTTAAAAGTTTTGCCTTTTTTCAAAGTCAGTTTCTTACGGTTTAGCTTAATCTTTTTAGTAGTAATTTTGCTTGTCTGTGCATTCTTAGACGAAGTCGTTGGAGTTTTTGTAGTTGTCTTAGAAGAAGAAATTTTTGCAAGTGTTACAGAATATACTTTTCCACAAGCACTGCAAGTCTTGGATTTTAATCCTTTTTCTGTGGTTGTAGGTTCTTTTACAACTACATATTCTCCGTAACTATGTCCTGTTGCTTTTATGCTTCTTGTTTTTGTCTTTTTACATACAATGCATGTAAAAGTTGTTACGCCGTTTGCTGTACATGTAGGCTCTTTTGTGACTTTTCCGTCATCCCAAGTATGGTTACCGGTTTTTGTGATGGTTTGACCATATGAAATTGTTTTCTTACAATCAGTGCAATATGTATTTCCTGTATAACCATCTTCGCCACAGGTTGCGTCTTTTTTCTTGCGGATTTCAGTATGCTGATGTCCTGTTGCTGCAATGCTGGCAGTTTTGGTTTTGGCACATATACTACAAGTAAATGTTCGAACACCTTTCGCTGTACAGGTAGGTTCTGTTGTGACCTTTCCGTCATCCCAAGTATGAGTAGTTAATTTTGCAATGGTCTTACCGGATGAAATTTTTGTTCCACAATCAGTACAATATGTATCTCCTGTATAACCGGTTTCACCACAGGTAGCAGCTTTTTTATTACGAATTTTAGTATGAAGATGTTCTGTTGTTTTTGCAATGTTTTCTGTTTTTGTCTTACTACAAATGCTACAAGTATAGGTCTTTACGCCTGTCTCTGCACATGTAGGTTCTTTAGTGATTACTCCGTTATTCCAACTATGATTTTCTGTTTTTGCAATAGTATTGCCTGATGAAAGTTTAGTTCCACAGTCAGGGCAATATTTATCACCGGAATATCCTTCCTCTTTGCAGGAAGCTTCCTTTTGATTTCGAATTTCAGAGTGGAGGTGATTTGTTGCATCTATGCCAATTTTTTCAATTTTTGTATTATTACAAATAGCACAGGTATAAGTTCTTTCGCCTTCCACTATACAGGTTGAAGCTTTTGTAATTACTCCACCATCCCAATGATTATCACAGTCATGTACAATTATTGTTGCCGAAGTTGTTGATGGCAATCCGTACAGTGATGTGGTTAACGTGGTGGTACCTTCTTTAAGCCCTATAATCTTTCCATCACTATAGGTGGCAATAGAAGGGTCGTTAATGGAGACGGTGGCGTTGTTGTCCAAACTTTCTGATGTGAAGGATAATATCGAAGTAACAGTAGATATGGATGAAATGGATGCAACATCTGCTGAAAGTAAAGCAACTTATGAGGAGATTAAGAATTATGTGCTTAAGATATATGGTTTGAAGGTTTCGAATCTATATATTTCACAGATAAAAAGAAAATGTGGGATAGAGGTTGGAGAAAATTATAATCTGCCAAAGTCGGAAGGAAGTAGACAGCCTCAGTGTCCGATAGAGAAGGAAAAGGCAATTAGGGATGCACTGAAACATTTTGGAATGATTTAAATAAACATTTAGAGATAAAGGAGAACGTGAGATGGCTAAATCTACAACACAATCAATAGAACCTATAATTGCTGATTTGGCAAATAATTGGCTGAAATCATATAAATTGGATTATAAATTAGAGCAAGAATCTTTAAATACTGAGATAGATACTGCTTTGAACGAGTATTTCTCAAAAAGCGGTGGAAAAGGTGGAAATAGACCAGATGCCAAGCTTTTATTACAGGATAAAAGTTTGAATTTCTATCCTATTCTTATTGAATACAAGGGATATAAGGATAAACTTGTAAAATTGGATTCCAATGGCCAAGTTGATAATCGTACAGCAAAGAATGAACCAATATTAAAGAATATTAATGCATATGCAGTAAATGGTGCTGTTCATTATGCAAATGCATTATTACATTATACAAGCTATACTGATATTATTTCTATAGGTATGACAGGATATAAAGATGATAGCGGTGATGTGCAATATTCTATTGGAGTATATTATGTGTCGAAAAGTAATTTTGGTATTGGTCAGAAGGTAGATGATTATACTGATTTTTCATTCTTAAAAGAGGAAAATTTTGATGCGTTTATTGATAAAGTAAAAAAACTTCAGTTATCTCAAGACGAAATTGATAAACTGAAAGAAAAACGCGAACGAGAAATTGATGCTAGTTTAGTGCGTTTAAATAATGATATATACCAAAATGAAAAAGGTTTAGGTGAAAATGATAGGGTATATTTAGTTGCAGCGTCGATTATTGCAACAATAGGGGTGCCGGGAAAGGTAGCACCACTTGAAAAAGCTGATTTGAAGTCATCTACAGAAGAAGGAAATACAGATGGTGACATTATTGTTAGAAAAATAAAAGCATTTCTTAATGAAAAGAAACTACCTAAAGAAAAGAAAGAACTTATAATCAGAACATTACAAAATACACTTACTACAGATAATATAAATAAGGTCGAAAATGGTGAGAGTCAGTTGAAACGTGTATTTACAAAGATAGTAGATGATTTAGGTATTTACTACAAAATCGGATTAACAACTGACTTTACAGGAAAATTATTTAATGAGATGTATAGTTGGCTTGGCTTTACTCAGGATAAGTTAAACGATGTAGTTCTTACCCCATCGTATGTAGCTAATTTACTGGTGAAACTTGCTCGTGTAAATAAGGATTCATATGTATGGGATTTTGCTACGGGTTCAGCAGGATTGCTTGTAGCGGCAATGAATGAAATGCTTATAGATGCAAAAAGCAAAATAAAATCTCCTAATCAACTTGCAATAAAATCTGCGGAGATTAAAGCAAACCAGTTGTTGGGCTTAGAGATACTATCAAGCGTTTATATGCTTGCAATTTTGAATATGATTTTGATGGGTGATGGAAGTTCAAACATTCTTAACAAAGACTCATTAAAAGATTTTAATGGAAATTACGGATTTGGAAATACAAATAAGAAGTTTCCAGCCGACGCTTTTATATTAAATCCACCATATTCTGCACCAGGTAATGGTATGATATTTGTAGAAAAGGCATTGTCAATGATGGAAAAAGGATATGCAGCAATTATTATCCAAAATTCAGCTGGTTCGGGCAAAGCAACGACATATAACAAGAATATATTGAAACATAGTACATTATTGGCAAGTATAAAAATGCCATTGGATTTATTTGTAGGAAAATCTAGTGTTCAAACAAATATCTATGTTTTCAGAGTAGGAGAAGCTCATCAGAATGATGATCTTGTGAAATTTATAGATTTTACAAATGATGGATATACAAGAACTGATAGAAAGAAGTCAAGTTGTAATTTGCGCGATACAGACCATGCAAAAGAAAGATATCAAGAGATTGTTGATTTAGTACGTTTCGGAAAATCAAAGCTTAATTTATTTACTGAAAAAGAATATTATGAGGGAAAAATCAATATCGAAAATGGTAACGACTGGAATCAGACCGCACCGGTAGACACAAAACCCACATTGGAAGATTTCAAAAAGACAGTCAGTGATTATTTGGCTTGGGAAGTTACCAATCTTTTGAAGAATCAAAGTTTGGATGATGAACGCCTGGGAAAATAAATGCCTCACTCAATAAAAAACTCAATAAGGTTGAGTGGGGCGAATTCAGAGTGGGTGAATTATTTGATATTAGTAATACATCAAGTTTTAATGCTGATAAACTGGTTGATGGCGATGATTATGATTATGTCACAAGAACGTCAAATAATCAGGGAGTTCTAAGAACAACAGGTTTTATAAATAAAGATAACATAAATGAAGCAGGGGTGTGGAGCTTAGGGTTGCTTCGAATGGATTTCTTTTATCGCAAGAAAAGGTGGTATGCAGGACAATTTGTTAGGAAAATAGTTCCTAAGATTGAATTAACACCTAAGGTAGTTCCATTTTTTACAGCAGTACTTAATCGTCAAAAACCAATATTGCTCTCAGTGCTTGTGCGACATATAGATGATACCTTTAGAAACTTGAATATAAAACTACCTGTGAAAGACGGAAAAATCGATTTTGATTTCATGGAATCATTTATAGCAGAGCTGGAAGCGGAGCGTGTGGCGGAGCTGTCCGCTTATCTAAAGATAAGCGGGTTGGATAATTATGAATTATCACAACAAGAGATAAAAGCTCTTGAAAAACTAAAAACTATTTCATGGAATAAATACAAGATAGGAAAATTGTTTGATAAAATAAAAACAAAGAAACTACCTTACAAAGCGAAAAAATTGCCAACTTCTCCATCAGGTAAGAATATATTACCTTGTTTAACATCTAGTTTCAAAAATCAAGGATTGAATTACTATGCACCTATAGATGGAGCTACTATTTTGAAGAATGTAATCACCATACCGCAAAATAGTGATGTGTATCGTGCTTATTATCAGTCTAAAGATTTTACCGTTTTGTCTGATGCCTATGCAATAGATTGGATATATGATGATCGTAAATTAACAAGAAATCAGTATTTATTTATGGTTATGTGCATTAACAAAGTGACGAATTTGTCTATATACTCATATAAAAACAAGCTTGGTGGATGGAATGTAGTGAAAGATAAATATATTTTACTACCAAAAACAAACGGTAAAATTGATCTTGATTTTATGAACGACTTTATATCTGCAATTATAAAACTTGCAATACAAGATGTTGTTATATATACAGATGAAAAAGTTGAGCTCACAAAACAGGTGATAGATTCAAGAAAAGATACCAATGCAGATATATTAAATCAACCGTTAATATATAAAGACGAATTAGAACACGATACATTGATGGTGGCAGAGGAATCAGTCCATAATAAAAAAGTAAATACTTAAGGTGCTTATATTTTACAATAAAATGTGTGTCAAAAAGTGAAGCCATTTTTTAAAAGTGTAGTCAGAAAGTAGAACATCTTTGAGAAAGTGACTCCAAAAAGTGACATGTCTATATAAATATTAAGAGGTTTTAGGAGACTTCCTAACAAGATGCAATTGTATATACAAATGCGTATCTTGCAAAAGACATCACAACTCATTTGTTGTCATATTTAATTACATATGAGTACATTTAAATACTTAGAAAAACAATCATATATGATACAAAATAATGAAATTCGACCAGGATAGAATTCGACAAAAGATTTTTTTAGTACTAAAATATTTTTTAGAAGTTCAAAGGTGTTGAAAGCTGATGAATTAAATAAAATTTAATAATAAAAGCCTTATTGTAAACAGTAGTTCAAAAGACTAACTGTTTATGGATAAGGCTTTTTTTATTGTCGAAAGGAAGGTGTGAGAGAGTGAATCAATATATAAAAAGGGAAACAAAAATAGAAAACTATGATCCATGTCCAAGATTTTTGTCAAAAATGAAAGTTTCGCCAATAGCAAAACTTGTATACACAACATTATTGGGTAGAACTTTTTTATCAAGGAAAAACGGACTAAAGGATGAAAATGGGAATGTATATGTAATTTATCCGGTAAGAGCATTAGCAAAATACATAGGCAGGACGGAACCTGTGATATATGGTGCACTAAGTGAGTTGGAAGTGTTGGATTTAATTGAAAGAAAAAAAGTCCATAACGGAATAGCAAATCATATTTATGTAAAATTCCCAGATAAAAAAGAGAATGTAAGACTGAATGCAAAAAAGGTTTATGAAACTACTAAAGAAGATATTAGTGGAGTACCAAAGAACTCTGAAGACAACCCATTAAGTAGTTTTAATACTAATAAAAGTATTAAAAAAGAAACTAATAAATATTTAAATAAATACAAAAAAGAAGGAAGGTTATAACAATGGCAAATAGTAAGTTAAATAAAATAGTAACAAAAGTTATGGACGATATACAGGATGGTACAACAAAGGGTAAGCATTGTCCGTACTGTGGAGAAAAAATTATTTACACAAAAAACAAAATTACAGGGAATATGGTTCCATGCAGATGCAAATGTGAAGAAAAAAGAGAGAAAGAAGAGGAAAAGAGAAGAATTGAAGAAGAAAGAAAAAATCTGATTATAAAGGCAAAGTATGAATGCTTTAATCATAAGAGTATGTGGGAACAAACTTTTGAGAAAGACAATGGTCTTAATGCCAAGATGTATGTTGCAAAAGATTATGTCGCAAATTGGGATAAAATGTATGAACATAACTGCGGGTTAATGTTGATTGGAAATGTTGGAACAGGTAAATCATACATGGCAAGAGCCATTGCAAATGCTCTAATTGAAAAGGGAGTAAAAGTAAAATTTACAAGCTTTATTGAAATAACCAATGAGATTTTCAGTGCAAGTGACAAAATAAAATATGTTAAGAGTCTTAATAAATATGACTTGTTAATTATTGATGATGTTGGTACAGAAAGAAACACAGAATATACACTGGAAAATATTTATTGGGTTATCGATGAAAGAGTGAGTGAGGGAAAGCCATTAATTATAACAACCAATACAGACATAGATAAAAAAGAAAATGATGAAAATTTTAATAGAAGACGTATCAATAGTCGAATAAGAAATGTTTGTATTCCTGTAGATATTCCTAATTATAACATTAGAGAAATAATGTCAAATAAACATAATGAAACGTGTGCTGAAATCTTTTGGAATGGAGGCGGGTCAAATGAAAAAGAGTAAAGATGATATATGGTGTGGATTATCCAAGTTTCTTAGTGAAATTATAGAAAAGTATGCCGAAAATTTAGAAAAAGATTTAAAAGAAAAAAATGGCACATCAATAATTACTGTTAGAAAAATATATAAAAAGTATATATCTATAGAGTTATTACAAAAAAAGAGACACATTGATATTGACTATTATGTTAGCTAGTATTAATATGAACGTAAAAACGTGCATAAAATGGAGGCAAATATGATAATAAGTGAAAGAATTTTTGAAATAATGAAGGAACAGAAAATGAGCCAAAGAGAACTATCAAGAAGAACCGGAATAACAATAAGTACAATTAGCGATTGGAATACTAAGAAGTCAAATCCGGCTTCTGATAAGTTATTGGTTATTAGTGAGGCTTTGGGGGTTTCTGTTGAAGAATTGCTTACAGGTTCAGAAACGTTTAAAGAAAATTTATCAGAGAGTATTGATTATAAGAATGTTGAGGACCATAAGATTTTAGAAGGTTACCATAAGTTATCTAAAAGTCAGCAAGTGCGTTTATTAAAATACATGAAGAGATTAGGGGAAATGAATGGAGAAAAATAAGAACATAAATGTAATTAAGGATTTAAATGGAAACGATATTGTTTTGATTAATGATATTAAATTTAAAGGCAAACGTTCTATTAATTGGAATGATGTCAAGGAATACTTGAAAGAATCAGTGGGTGAATTTTATACAATACTTGAAACAGGAGATGTCATATACATTGGAGCTGATTTGCCGGATGAATATACTGGTTCAAATGATACATATGGGTTAAAAGGAACAAATGCCAAGGCAAAGGCTAATGCGTCACAAGGTATTGGGGAAATGATAGAAATTGCTACAGACTCTAAATTTATAATTAATAAAAAGGATAAGCATAAAATTGATGCGGCTAATGGCTGGTATAGATTTGATTCACGTTTTGCTTTACCGGTATTTGACGAGAATGGAGAAATAGAAAGGTATAATGTTTTTCATGTCTTCCTGATAGTTAGACATGATGCCAACGGTAAGAAATATTTGTATGATATTATAAAAACAAAAAAAGAAACGAGCAACCCGCTTAGCTACTGACAAGTCAGCACGTACGGTACAAAAACCCATTTCTTAATACAAAGGGTACTATTTATTAGTGAAAATGTCAAGGAGAAAAATTGTGAATAATAAAAAAACAAAGGTTTATATTTACACTCGTGTTTCTACAGTTATGCAGATAGATGGTTATTCATTGGAAGCTCAGAAAAATAAAATGAAAAATTATGCTGAATTTAATGATTTTAAGATTGCAGGAGAATATGAAGATGCAGGAAAGTCAGGGAAGTCCATTGAGGGAAGAATGGAATTCAATCAGATGATTGAGGACATAAAAAGTGGAAAAGACAATGTTGAATATGTTTTGGTATTTAAGTTGTCAAGATTTGGACGGAATGCAGCGGATGTTCTTTCAACATTGCAGATAATGCAGGACTATGGAGTAAATTTAATATGCGTTGAGGATGGAATAGATTCATCCAAGGATGCAGGTAAGCTTATGATATCTGTATTATCGGCAGTTGCGGAGATTGAAAGAGAAAATATTCGTGTGCAGACTATGGAAGGTAGAAGCCAAAAAGCAAGAGAGGGAAAATGGAACGGAGGATTCGCACCTTATGGTTATGCCCTGGATAGCGGAAAGCTTGTAATAAATGAAGAGGAGGCAGAGGCTATAAGAATTATTTTTGACCAATATGTACACAGCAATCTTGGAGCTAATGGAATTGCCAAATATTTAGAAAATCATGGAATAAATAAGATACCAAGACAGAATGGGAAAAATCCTTTATTTGATGCAGGGTATATTAGAAAGATAATTAAAAATCCAGTATATTGCGGTAAAATAGCTTATGGAAGAAGACGAACGGAAAAGGTACATGGTACAAGGAATGAATATCGTATAGTTAACAAGGAAGATTATATTTTAGCCGATGGGATTCACGAAGGAATTATTAGTGAAGAACTTTGGAAAGAGGCTCAGATAAAAGCTTTGGCTCAATCAAAAAAATATGAGCATGTAAACAAGAGCAAAAATGTAAGGATACATTTGCTTTCGGGAATTGTAAAATGCCCTATATGTGGAACAGGGATGTATGGAAATAAAAGCATTAAGAAACGCAAAGATGGCACCAAGTATAAGGATTTCTATTATTATGGATGTAAACATAGAAACATGACCAGAGGACACAAATGTGATTACAAAAAACAGATAAATGAAGAAGTACTTGATGCCGCAGTGGCAGAAGTGATAGTAAAATTGGTTAGTAATCCTAAGTTTGCTAAAATGATGCAGAGTAAAATAAATACAAAGGTGGATGTTAAACCAATTAATCAGGAAATTGCTAATTACAAAAAGCAGCTAAAGCAGGCAAACATGGCAAAAGATAGAATAATTGAGGAAATAGATTTAATGGATGCAGAGGACAGGCATTTTGAAATTAGGAAAAAAGATTTAAATGACCGTTTAAATAAAATGTATGATAAAATAGAAGAAAGTTCAGATTTGTTGGCTACGGCATTGAATAAGAAACGTTCAATAGAAGCCGATAAATTAACTGTGGACAATATCTATAAAGTTCTTATATGCTTTGATAAGCTGTATGACAAAATGAATCAAACAGAAAAACGTCAGCTTGTTAGTGCATTGGTAGATAAAGTTGAAATTTATGAAGAAAAACAGGAAAACGGGCAATGGCTGAAGTCTATTACTTTTAAATTACCTATTATTGAAGGTAGAGAACTGATTAGTTTGGACAATTCAGATAGAGTTGAGACGGTTGTACTGCTTTCCCACAAAAAGCCAGACGGACATATCAACGTAAAAG
>ENA-OPBG01002399-OPBG01002399.1-human-gut-metagenome-genome-assembly--contig:-NODE-2399-length-11061-cov-2.096675_pt1 | contig 11061 bp, 6 predicted proteins | sample MGYA00241065_ERZ501446 | MGnify/ENA primary metagenome ERZ501446 (study PRJEB25962, sample SAMEA2042632) | human gut metagenome | biome: human gut; feature: human-associated habitat; material: faeces...
AATAATAGTGGCTATATTCAAACAGGATGGCTACATAAAGGATCATGGTATTATTTGGATCAAGATGGAAAAATGGTTGTAGGTGATTATTATATCAATGATCAATATTACTATTTTAATTCTAATGGGGATTTGCAATTAGGTTGGTATTATAGAGATAATCAATATTATTATCTTGATTCTAATGCGGTTCTTGTTAAAGGATGGAATAAGATCACCAACAAATGGTATTATTTTAATGATCAAGGAATTATGCAAACGGGTTGGCAATTGATTAATAATCAAAGGTTCTATTTAAATGCTTCTGGTGATATGCATACAGGATGGTTAAAATCAGGTAATGAATGGTATTATTTAAATAAGAGTGGTGTCATGGTTACTGGTTGGGCACAAATTGGATGGAAATGGTATTATTTTAATGAAGATGGTGCTGCTGTTAAAGATGATGTAGTTATTGATGGTAAAACATATATATTTAGAGATGATTATTCATGGATTTCAAATTGTACGAGAAAAGAGTTTGTAGAAAGAGCCAAAAGATATTTGGGATGTAATGAAAAAGATGGATCATTTAAGAAAATTATAGATTCATATAATAAATTAGATCCTTTACCAAGAGGTTATAAAGTTAAATATACAGATTCATGGTGTATGACTTTTGTATCAGCAATTGTTAGAGAATGTAATTTGTTGGATCTTATTCCAGTTGAATGTTCATGTGGTAAAGCAGTAGAAAAGGCACAATCTATGGGCATTTGGCAAGAAAATGATGCTTATGTTCCTCAAATTGGTGATATTATTATGTATGATTGGGATGATAGTGGAAATGGTGATAACACAGGATGGCCTGATCATGTAGGTATTGTTACAGAAGTGAATGGAAATACTTTTAAAGTTATTGAAGGAAATAAAAATGATGCTGTTGAATATAGAACAATGAATGTCAACAGTAAATATATTAGAGGGTTTATTACACCTAAGTTTTTATCATAAGAAGTAGAAATACTTCTTTTTTTCTTTACTTATTAAATATATGTGGTATTATGTTCATATAAATTAACAAGGAGAAAAAAATGAACATTCTTACATATTTAGATTTTGAACTTATAAAGTTACTATATAAAGAAAATACACTTTCACAAAGAGCTATTTCTAAAAGATTGAATTGTTCTTTAGGTAAAACAAATGAAACAATAAAGAATCTTAAAGAATTAGAATATATTAATGATGATAATTCTTTAACAGATTTAGGAATAGACTTAATAAAGAAAAATAAGTCAGCAGTTATTTTAGCTGCTGGTCAAGGGATTAGAATGATTCCTATTAATAATAATGTGCCTAAAGCAATGTTAGAAATAAATGATGAAATACTTATTGAACGTCTCATAAGACAGCTTATAGAAGCTCATATTAATGATATAACAATAGTTGTTGGCTTTATGAAAGAAGAATTTGACTATTTAATTGATAAATATAATGTAAAATTAGTTGTTAATAGAGAATATCAAGAAAAGAACAACTTACATAGCTTAAATCTAGTAAAAGATAAAATAAGTAATACTTACATTATACCAGGAGATCTTTATTTTTATGAAAATCCATTTTTAAATAATGAAATTCAATCATGGTATATGCTTGAAAATAGAATAAGTAAACATAGTAATGTTACATGTAATACTAAAAATGAAATTGTTAAAGTAAAGGATGATGGTTTAAAAATGATTGGTTTATCATTTATTAATCAACATGATTCTTTATATTTAAAAGAACGTTTAGAATGTTTAGATGACGGAATGCATGATTCTTGTTTTTGGGAAGAAACGTTGTATCAAAAGAATAAAATGTTTATTTATGGAAAAATTGTTGATACAAGCTATGTAGATGAAATTAATACGTATGAAGAATTAAGAAATGTAGATGATCATTCAGCACACTTAAATAATGAGACATTATCATTGATTGCTGATGTTTTTAAAATCAATGTTGAACAAATTAAAAATATTAAAAGCTTAAAAAAAGGTATGACAAATAGATCATTTTTATTTGAAATCAATCATGATAAATATATTATGAGAATTCCTGGGGAAGGAACAGATCAACTTATTAATCGAAAAGAAGAATATGAAGTTTATCAAGTAATAAAAGATTTAAATATCAGTGATGAAGTTATTTATATGAATCCACAAAATGGATATAAGATTACAAAATATTTAGACGATACACGTGTATGTAATCAAGATAATGATGAAGATTTAATTAAATGTATGAAATTATTAAAAGAATTTCATAATCAGGATTTAAAGGTAGAACATGAATTTGATGTTTTTGAAAAAATGGAATTTTATGAAAATCTAAGAGGTCCAAAATCTTTATATAAAGACTATAAACAAACGAAAGAAAAAGTTTTATCTCTAAAGAAAATTATTGATCAATTACCAAAAGAATGGAAATTATGTCATATAGATGCAAATTGTGATAATTTCTTATTCTATAGAGAAAATAATGAAGAGAGAATAAAACTTATTGATTGGGAATATGCGGCAATGCAAGATGCACATCTTGATATAGCAATGTTTTGTATTTATTCTATGTATGATAGAAAACAAATTGATCATTTAATTGATATCTATTTTGAAAATAAGTGTGATCAACAAACAAGAATAAAAATCTATTGTTATATATCAATGTGTGGTCTTTTATGGAGCAACTGGTGTGAATATAAATATACGCTAGGTGTTGAATTTGGAGAATATTCATTGGCACAGTATCGTTTTGCTAAGGATTATTACAAGATTGTTATGGAAGAAATGGAGAATATAGAAAAATGTGTCAAGTAGAAAGAGCAATTATAATGGCCGCAGGTAAAGGAACACGTATGAGACCAATAACAAATTCGATACCTAAACCATTAGTTAAAATACATGATATTCCTATGATTGAAGGAATTATCAATCAATTGCATCAACAAGGGATCTTTGAAATCTATGTTGTTGTAGGCTATTTAAAAGAACAATTTAATTATTTAGAAGATAAATATGAGAATTTGCATCTAATAGATAATCCTTATTATGATACTTGCAACAATATAGCTTCGCTTTATGTTGCACGACATCTTAAAAATGTCATTATTTTAGATGGTGATCAAATTATTAACAATACACAAATTCTTTCAAAAGAATTTAAATATTCAGGATATAACTGTATTTACAAACAAGAAATTCATAATGAATGGATGTTAAAATTAGAAAATGGTTTTGTAACTTCTTGTTCAAGAACTGGTGGACAAGATGGTTGGCAATTATATAGTGTATCTAGATGGAATGAAGAAGATGGAAAGAAATTAAAGAAACATTTAGAAATTGAATTTGAAGAGAAAAAGAATACTGATATTTATTGGGATGATGTAGCGTTGTTTTGTTATCCAAATGAATACCAATTATCTATTAAAGAAATGCATGAAGGAGATATTTTAGAAATAGATAGTTTTGATGAATTGTGTAGTATTGATGAAACATATTTAAATTGGGGGAAATAAAATGGAAAAGAAATCATTAAAGGGAAGATTAGATTATGTATCAATGATAATTCCTTTATTAGGGGTTGTCTTATTATGCGTTTTATTTATGCTTATGCCAGCAAAATCTTCATATATCATTCAAATGATTAGAGGATTTTTAGGGAATGACTGTGGCATTTATTATGCGTTATTAGGAGTTGGAATTTTTGTTTGTTCATTATATATAGCATTTTCTAAATATGGAAAAATAAAGTTAGGTAAGAATACAGATCAACCAGAGTATTCATCATTTAACTGGGGAGTAATGATTTTTACTTCTACAATGGCAGCTGATATCTTATTTTATTCATTATGTGAATGGGCTTTATATGCTAATGAAAAGTATATTGATCAATTAGGTGGAATACAAAAATGGGCGTCAACATTTCCGTTATTTCATTGGGGACCAATTGCTTGGAGTTTTTATATTATTTTAGCTGTTGCTTTTGGTTTTATGTTACATGTAAGAGGAAGAAATAAACAAAAGTTTTCTGAAGGATGTAGACCATTACTAGGAAATAAAGTAGATGGAGTTGTAGGTAAAATTATTGATTTAATTGCTATATTTGCACTTATTGCAGGAACTGCAACAACCTTTTCACTAGCAACACCATTATTATCAGCAGCTTTAAGTAGAGTATTTGGGTTGCCTAATGGTGTAGGACTTACTATTGCTGTTTTATTATTGATTGCAGCAGTTTATACATTTACTGTACTTACAGGAATGAAAGGTATTTCTAAACTAGCAACATATTGTTCCTATTTATTCTTTGCATTACTTATTTATTTTTTGATTGGTGGTGGAGAAACAACATATATTTTAGAAACAGGTTTTTCTGCTATTGGTAATATGGTACAAAACTTTATAGGTTTATCAACTTGGATGGATCCTTTAAGAGAAACATCATTTCCACAAAATTGGACGATTTATTATTGGGCCTATTGGATGGTATGGTGTGTTGCAACTCCTTTCTTTATTGGAAAAATCAGTAAGGGAAGAACAATTAAAAATACGATTCTAGGAGGATATGGATGGGGTCTAGCAGGAACTTTTACTTCATTCATTATTCTTGGAAATTATGGTTTGGCACAACAAATGAAACATGGAATTGATATTTCGGGAATGATTGCTAAAAGTGGAGATTATTCTGCAGTTATTTTAAAGATATTTGATACTCTACCACTAGCAAGTCTAGGTTTATTGTTATTAGTTATTACTATGATTGCTTTTTATTCAACAACATTTGATGCTTTAACTATGGTTGTTTCATCTTATTCTTATAAAAAATTAGATGTAGATGAAGAACCAGATAAAAAGATTAGAGTTTTCTGGGCAATTATCTTTATCCTATTTCCAATAGCGTTGATTTTTGCTGAAAATTCAATGTATAGTTTACAGTCAGTGGCTATTATCGCTGCTTTTCCAATAGGATTTATTATACTGTTGATTGTAATTAGTTTCTTTAAAGATGCAAATAAATATTTACAAGAAAAGAAAGAAAATAACAGGGATATAGAATAGAAAATTCTATATCCTTTTTGTTGAATTGAAAATGTATATCATTATAATAAAAAATAGTATTTACGAAGATGATTATTTTAGTTGATATTTGTAAGTATATTATTTTATGTGATATTATCACATTATTAAAAGCAAATAGGATTAGTAAGTTAAAATATTCTATAGATTTAAAATATTGTAGGAGGTTGGAAATGAAAAAAAAGTATATAAGTTTGTTTCTTGTTATATTATTGGGAATGATTTTTAATATCTCTAATATAAAAGCATATGAAGAAACAAATGACGTTATTGGACAAACAAAGTTTGTAGATAAAGATGGAAATATTAATACTGTAGATGTTTATGATGGAACAACGAATGAAGAGTATAACCCTTATGCACGAACAGTTTCTACAGCGAATATGGTTAATTTTAATTGTTCTAAAGCAAAGACAACTACAAATTTTACAGATTATTATACAGGACAAGAGGGATATTTATCTAAATCAAGTGCAGCGGATGCAGCTTTTTTAGGCTATGAAAATGGAAAAGTGAAGTTTATGATTTCAGGAATTGTTGGTTTAGTAGATCCTCAATATGTTGAAGTTCTTAGCCAAGGGACTTATTATGCAAGTAACTATGAAGTTAATTCATCAGGTGATTTGTATCATTATATTTCTAATAATGTTAATGCGACAGGAAATCAAGGAAATAAGAATTATATAGGGACAGGACCTAGTTATTTAACAAAGAATAAAGAGTATTATAGCTATGATGGACATTATTTTTATGATAACTATAATACAATGATTACAGATTATAAAAATAATGTTAGAAATAATGCTGTTAATCCTAATAATCCTTATTATAGTTATTTTCAATACTTACCAATGAGAAGTCAAACAACTTATACTGGTTCACAAATATCAAATTATTTAAATAATAAAGCAGGAAGTACTTCTAAATTATATAATACAGGTGATATTTTTATTAAGTATCAAAATAAATATGGGGTCAATGCTTTAATGGCAGCAAGTTTTGCTGCCTTAGAATCTGGATGGGGAAAAAGCAATATTGCATTAAATAAAAATAACTTATTTGGATTAAATGCTACAGATAATAATCCAGGTGGAAATGCAGATACCTTTAGTACAGTAGATGATTGTATTATGAATTTTACATCGAGTTGGATGTCTAAAAGATATTTAAATCCTACATATACTTCTTTATTTAGAGGAGGTTATTTTGGAGACAAGGGAAGTGGAATATTTGGAAAATATTCTTCAGATCCCTATGAAGGAGAAAAGTGTGCAAGCATTGCCAAAAATATGGATGCTAGTATCTCTTCTAAAGATAATGATTATTATACTTTAGGAATCAAAGATATTTATTTAACAACACATACTGCCCTTAATGTAAGAAGTAGTTCAAATACAAGTTCTAGTGTTTTATATACAACGATAAAAAATCCAGCTTATTCATTTATTATAAAAGATGCCTATACAACTAATGGTTTTTATAAGATACAAAGTGAAGTTGCTAGTAGTGATGGAACTTATAGCTTTAATAATACAGGATATGTAAGTAATCGATATGTTACTTTATTAAATAATATTTCTCATACACAAGGATGGAAAAAAGAAAATAATTATTGGTATTATTATTTTTCAAATGGTTCAAAAGCAACTGGTTTACAAACTATAGAAAATAATCTCTATTATTTTAATACAAGTGGACAAATGCAAACAGGTTGGCAAGAAGTTAATAATAAATGGTACTACTTTGATGAATTGGGTTATGGTCAAAAAAATTGGAAATTAATAGGAAATAATTGGTTTTATTTTAATAGTAGCTATCAAATGCAAACCGGTTGGCAAGAAATAAATGGTAAATGGTATTATTTAAGTACTGGTGTTATGAAAATCTATGGAAAAACGTATTATGAAGGCTATATGGTTACTGGTTGGTTAACTTTAGGTAGTGATTGGTATTATTTTGATAATACAGGTAAAAGACTTACAGGATTACAAAAAGTAGGAAACAATTTGTTTTATTTTAATGATAGTGGTAAAATGCAAACAGGTTGGCAAAAAGTCAGCAATAAATGGTACTATTTTGATGATTCAGGCTATGGACAAAGTGGCTGGAAGAAACTAGGGAATACATGGTTTTATTTTAATAGCCAATATCAAATGTTAACAGGTTGGCAAAGAATTAATGGTAAGTGGTACTATTTAAGTACAGGTGTTATGGAAATATATGGGAAAACTTATTATGAAGGTTATATGGTTACTGGATGGCTTCAATTAGAGAATAAGTGGTATTATTTAAAAAGTGATGGTTCGATGGTAACTGGTTATTATAAAGTTGGAAATAAGACATATTATTTTAATAGCAGTGGTGTTATGCAGTAATAATATTTTTAGGGGGGGAGGAAAGATTTTGAAAAAGTTTTTTGGTTATTTGTTTTTGGCTTTTGGAATGGCTTTTGCATTGAGTTATTTTCAAAATAGTTCTGTAAATGCATTAGATGGAAGTTATGATGATGCAATTATGGGACAAAGTAGTCATATTGATCAAGATGAAAATAAAATAGAAGAAGCTATAACATCTAAAACTAAAGCTATTGTTGTTGTTCATTATGCGGGTATTTCACCAGATATGGACAGGATAATGAAAATTGCAAAAGAACACAATTTAAAAGTAGTAGAGGATTCTGCACAAGGTGTTATGGCTAAATACAAGGATGGTCGCGTTATTGGTGAAAATGTTAAAAAGGTTATTGATGTTTCACAATACAATGGTCATATTGATTGGAGTAAAGTAAGTAAAACAGATGTAGATGGTGTTATTATTAGAATTGTTTCTCATAAAGGTGGATATTATCATATTGATGAACAATTTGAAAATAATTTAAATGGTTGTAGAAAATATAATATTCCTTTTGGAATCTATATTTATGATTATTCAAATAATGTAACAGATGCTGATAATGAAGCAACAATGATTTTAAATTATTTATCAAAATATAAAATTTCACCTTCAGAACTTTCATATCCTGTTTATTTAGATATGGAAAGACCTGAATTATCAACAACAACGAATGAATTAGTTGTTGATGCATTTGTTAATAAATTAGCAAATAGTAATTATAATACGAAGGTTTATAGCTATCGTTCACTTTTACAAACAAAATTAAATAGTCCAACTATTTATCAACATGTAGATTGGGTAGCTGCTTATACATCATCATTAGGATTTAGTAATAATTGGTATAGAGGTCCTAAAGGATGGCAATATAGCAATGGAGCATTTGTTGATGGTATTAGTGGTTATGTAGATATGAGTGTTTGGTATGATCAAGGTGTTCCTAAATATGATTATGTAGGATGGAAATATTACTATGATCATTGGTATTATGGAAGTAGTAAAAATATTCTACAAATCGGTTGGGAAAAGATTAATGGAAAATGGTATTATTTTAATACTAATGGAATTATGGCCACTGGTTGGATCAGTTTAAATGGTGAATGGTATTATTTAACAAGTAATGGTGATATGGTTACTGGTGCACAAACTATAAACAATAAAGAATACTATTTTACGAGTGAAGGTGTAATGGTCAGAGGATGGCATAAGGAAAATGATAAATGGAAATATTATAGTCCTAAGAAAATGTCAATCTATGGAAGAACGTTTGTAGAAGGTGAAAAGGTAACAGGTTGGTTACCAATAAATGATAAATGGTATTATATAGCTGAAGATGGTTATATGGTTACTGGTATTTATAAAGTTGGAAATAGAAAATATCTTTTTATGGAAGATGGTTCTATGAAAACTGGATGGTTTAAAGTAGATGGTACTTGGTATTATATTTCTCCTGATGGTGAATTAAGAGCACAATGGGTCAAATCATTAAGTAATTGGTATTATGTAAATGATGAAGGATTGATTCTTACAGGAGATCAAGTTATTAATGGAAGACAATATTATTTCAATGAAGATGGTATTATGCACACAGGATGGATGCAAGTAGGAAATCAATGGAAATATTATAGTCAAGGAACATTAAAAATCTATGGAAAAACATTTGTAGATGGTGAAAAGGTAACAGGATGGTTACCATTAGGAAATAGATGGTACTATATAGCAAATGATGATTATATGGTTACTGGATATTATAAAGTAGGAAATAGTACTTATTATTTTGATGAAAGCGGATTAATGCAAACAGGATGGTTTAAAATTAACGGTGAAGATTACTATGCAACATCTAGTGGAGCTATTCAAGCACAATGGGTCAAATCATTAAGTAATTGGTATTATGTAGATGTTGATGGAAAAATGGTTACTGGTTATCAAACAATTAATGGTGCGAAGTATTATTTTGCAAGTAGTGGATTAATGCAAAAAGGTTGGTTTAAGATCAATGGTGAAGACTATTATGCAGCTTCATCAGGAACTATCCAAGCACAATGGGTCAAATCAGGAAGAAACTGGTATTATGTAGATACTGATGGAAAGATGGTTACTGGAGATTATATAATTGATAGAAAGGTCAATTATTTTGATAACCAAGGTCTTTGGATGAATAAAATAAATTAAAAACCGATCTTACTCATTGTTTTGAGTAAAAATCGGTTTTTGTTTGGAAGGGAATATATATGAAAGAGAAAACGAAAAGAAATTCGTCTATTGAATTATTAAGAATTATTTCAATGATTGGTGTCGTTATTTTATATTATAATAATGCAAGTATGGGTGGTGCATTAGGAATGGTTTTAGATGGCAGTTCTAATCAATATTATTTATATTTAATAGAAAGTTTATTTGTTTGTGCAGTTAATGTTTTTGTAATGATTTCAGCGTATTTTCTAGCTTGTAATCAAAATAGAAAATTAATTAAGATACTAGAATTATTTGTACAAGTTATCGTATTTAATTTAGTTTTTTATGTTTTTGGAGTATTAAGAGGTCATAAAGTATTTACAGTAAGTTCATTGATTAGTAGTTTATTACCCGCTAATTACTTTTTAATACTTTATTCTGTATTATATATTATTAGTCCTTATCTTAATTTAATTATTAAACAACTTAATAAAGAACAATTCAAACGCTTATTAATTATACTCATGCTTATTTTTTCAGTTTGGACAATTGTTATAGATATTGCTGAAAATATAACAGGAAATACATATTTAGGATTAAGTACTATTGGAATGTATGGAAGTCAATATGGTTATACAATTATTAACTTTGTTTTGGTATATTTTGTAGGAGCATATCTTCGTGTAAATAAAATAACATTATCTAAGAAAAAAGCAGGTATGTGGATTATAAGATGTTTAGCATTTTTATATGCTTTTTCAATGATGGAACATGTTTTACATTTACAATATACAGCAACATGGTATTATAATAATCCAATTATTATCTTAATGTCTGCTTATATTCTTTTATTCTTTATGGATATTCATTTTGAAAGTAAAATAATCAATGAATTAGCTAAAGCTGCTTTTACATGTTTTTTATTTCATGAATTCTTATTAAGACATATTAGGATTGAACAATTTGTTAATAGAGGTATTTTGGTTTTAATTGTACATCAATTAGGATCAGCATTAATTATTTATCTTATTTCATACATTGTTTATAAAATATATCATTTATGTTCACATTGGTTCTTTAAACTTATTGAACCTTACATTAATAAAATCAATATTTCAGTTGAAAAGGGGTAACACAGTTACCTCTTTTGCTTTTTAGAATAAAAAAATGTCGTTTGGTTTTAAATAAGGGGTATTGCATTTTAATAAGTCTATGAAATATTTATTGGGTGAGTAGAAATTTTAAAAAGATTTCTGTAGCATCAGCTCTTGTTGCAGCAACAACATTACCAACTACGATGGTTAGTGCATTAGAAACAAATGTGAAAAATGATTCTAATACACCTGTCACTTTAAGTAGTGAAAGACGTGGCTGGTATGAAGAGTATGGATACAAA
>ENA-OPBG01002403-OPBG01002403.1-human-gut-metagenome-genome-assembly--contig:-NODE-2403-length-11054-cov-4.011819_pt1 | contig 11054 bp, 9 predicted proteins | sample MGYA00241065_ERZ501446 | MGnify/ENA primary metagenome ERZ501446 (study PRJEB25962, sample SAMEA2042632) | human gut metagenome | biome: human gut; feature: human-associated habitat; material: faeces...
GGCAGAGCTGGACTGGCTGCTATACAATAAGCCTTTGGAGTATGCCCAGATGGTGCTGAGAGGGGAGATGGAGCACTATCTGTCGCTGGGGTGTGACCACGGCAGGCTGGGGGATTGAGCCTTAGAAAACGCGCGGCAAAACCGCTAATCGCGCGGCGCGCGTTTTTATCGCTGACTTTCTTTCAGGCCGCATTGCACGGCGCGCATTCCAGCGTGCGATTCTGCTTTTACGAAATTCAATCGTATTACAGTTTATTTTTTCAAATCCTCACTTTCACATCGCACCTTCCCACGCATGAAAAATGCACGCCCGTGCGATTTTTGTTCACAGTTTGTTCGCGGTCAGCCGGATTTATTCGCGCTTTGGTCGCGCGATTGCGCGTTTTCAGCGCAATTTCAGCGTAAATTCAGCGTAAACCATGCCAAGTCAGCGTATTTTCAGCGTAAAAGTCAGAGTAATCGTCTATTCTTCTCATAGAAAATACCCGCCCACTGTGGTTTTTCCACAGATAGGCGGGTGTTTTACATTTTCCGTTCAAAAACACGTTTTGCGAATCAATGATTCTCCTCATCCGCAATCACACTTATCAATGACTTAAAGTCGATTGCCTCCACATGAGGTGCACCACCATAAGCACCTGTCAAATACTTATTTCGTATACTTGTTTGCTGGAAAATTCGCTCACCGCTTTCGGACACCGATACAACTTCTCTATCAGCATCTTCGTTCTCTCTGACAATATAAACCGCATCCTTGATTTCCGGTATATCCAGCAAGAGCGTGTTGTGCGTTGTCATGATAAGCTGTCCTCGAATATACGGCATCGCTTCGCTAATTATTTTGGAATAGAGCAAATCATGTATTCCAGAATCCGCCTCATCTAAAACGACCGTTTCTCCTGACAGCGCTCGGAAAAGGAATGGTAGGATCTCGATGATTTGATGATTTCCATACGATTCAAAATCGAACGGCATATCTCGTACCTGACCAGAGATTTTCTTTTTAATTCTTAACGTATAATCAATGGTATCCTCACCACTTGATATCCTTTTATAATATAATTCCTGATTGTCAGCATTAAGCGCCCTAAACAATTCCGTCAGCACTTTTTCTGTTCTGATTATTTTCTCTACATCACCCTTTTTTACAGTTCCTTCTTCAATATTCAACAAAATTTTCCCTTTGGTTTGTCCGCTTATAAGCGCATGAGGATCACTACTGTTTTTTATAAAGCAGGACACCTTAAAGAAGGAATGAAGTAGTGTCAAGAAATTCTCCAATAGGCCCTCATTAAAATACTGCTCCGATTTATCATTCATCTCATGAAGAACAATTGCCAAGACCGTATGTTTTCCCCAAAAACGTCTTAGCTGACTTGTCACATCATCTTTAATCGCATCATTTTTAAATAACGTTTTATTTATTATTTTTTTATCCAATGTCAAATCAAAATATGTTCCCCTTCGTTTTTCAAGAACATATTCCAACTTTTCATGAATTATCCCATCTTCGCCGAATTCAACTATATAAGAGCCTTTTTTTGCGTTTATGACAAAATCATATTGTAGATATACCGGCTCGTTACTGCCAATCATTCGACATTCATTAAATAAACTCTCACTTGATCGCAGTGCTTGTGCCAAATCTTGTCTTGAAATTTTGCGCAAGGGAGCACCTGTTCCCTGTGGATGTTCTTGGTCGTATAGAATCTGCTCTATCATATCGCGCACATCCATCGTACGCATTAAATCGATAAAGATTCCAAGTCCCGACATCAAGTTTGTTTTGCCTGACCCATTTTCGCCATACACAACCGCTAAGGATTTGTATGAATTGGTTCCCTTACTCAAATCAAAGGTTACATCTTTGAAGGAATAAAAGTTCTTCAATCTGATTTTCGTGAACATATCCACACCTCCTAGCAGCCCCTATTATATCACTAAGTCCCCGTTTTTTCAATCTTAACTTCCGCTTTTGATAGAAAATGTATCATTTTTGCGCATTACTTGACGATCCACGCTATTCATGCTATACTTTTTCCAGCACAGGGATTTAGGCGTTGCCCTCTGGCTTTCATAACCAGTAGCAAACAACCCGCTTGCATTGCAGTGCAAGCGGGTATGAATCCGAAATCCTCTTGTTCGACCGCCCTTTAACTCAGTCAGAAAGGAGAACATGGACTATTATAGTATACCAGATTTCCTCCTTCTGATGCAAGACCTTTCCTTAAAAGGAGGAAAATTTTCATGGATAATTTTTCTTATGTGTTCGGTCTTCCCGACCATCATCATGCTTCTTTAGAGTTTGCTGATGTTCAAGTTGGGACAGACAACCGCCTGTTTGTCGACCCCGCAAGAATCCATCTTGCAGCACTTGCTGGATATTCTTGGGCCATGGAAGCCGATGCTTTGATTCAGTCTTTCTTTAATACTCTTTATGATGCAGCAGCTCAAAGAGATTTTGAAGCAGTCCGCAACTTAACAATCGATACCTGTGGCGAACTCAACGAGACCCAACTCGGTTTGTCCCGTGGTGCTCCTCGTGGAAATGGTGCTTCCTTTCCACTTATCTTCTCAGCTGTTTATCAAATGGTCGAGGATGGGCTTTTTGAAAAGGATGCCGTTAACAGCATCGCCGATATTCCTGTTCTTGCTGATAGAATTGATGCAGATAGACTTTCAGACTGGACAACTAATATCATCTGGCCAGTTCTTCGCACCTTTACTTTCATGCAGTATGAAAAATATGGATTAATTATACATCCAACTTCGTGCGTTCCTCGCCTCTTCTGGGATGCCGACTTTGCCACCTGGAGAGAAACTTCCTCGCATGATTTAAGCTGCAATGGAAAGCGCATTTGGCTTTGTCCTAAACCATTTCTTCACAAACGCCTTCTCATGTCGACAGAAAAATTTCTTAAAGAGCAGGTTATCGAATATCGTCAGACGGTTCATCTTGACACCCGTAGTGATTTGTGCCGTCAAAAGGAACTCAAAGATGGCAGTACCATTTTGATGGCACCTTATAAAAAGGATGTTTACGATGCTGAGATTCGCGGCAATAGCCATACACAGTATGCTCGTAACTATGCCAAGGAATGTCCTTCTCTCTTACACGATTATCATCACGGCTTTGAATATCAGCCGGGAAAGGCAAGCTATTTCATCTCGGACGAAGAACTAGACGAAATCCTTTATCCGAAGAACTGATATCGCTATGTATTTCCACCGCATAGGGGTCACCACCCATGCGGTGGATTTTTATATATCCAAACTTTCTTCTACTCTTTGTTCTACCAATTCCCGAATCGCGTCAACACACCCATCTGTATCTTTCAACACCTCTTTCTCCCAGAAGTGAATAACATACCAGTCTTGCGCTCGCAAAGCCTTGTCATCACGAATATCTCGCGCGATATTCTCCTCGATTTTGGCTATCCAGTACTCCCGGTTACGTTTCAGCTTCGGCTTGCGTTCTTCCCAGTTCTGCCCATGCCAAAATTCACCATCCACGAAGATAGCGATATTATATCTCAGGACGGCAATGTCGGGAGAGCCGGGGAGACGCTTATCGTTCAGCCTATACCGAAACCCTAGATGCCACAGACGCTTCGCCAAAAGCACTTCCGCCTTGCCTTGCTTCAGGTGGACACGAGACATCCGCTTGGATGTTTCCGGGGTCGTGTCGTATGATTTTGGGTGTTTCATTATACTCGTTGCACCAAGTCGCCGCACACTTCATTGAATTTATTTTGAGCCAGCGGGGCCACACCTGTACGTTGAAATCTGTCGATTAGTTCTGAAATCCCCATATGTCCCTGCATATGCGCTATAACCGTCAAATGCGAAAGACAATTATTGATTCTCCCAGACTTAAAATCCCACTGCCGCCCTTTCAAATATGAATATTTGCAGTCTTCATTTTGAGCAAGCAAATCGTTATAATATAAAAATCCTTCTAGTGAAATACCTCCCAATGATTTAAATCTGTCGCCAAGTGTGTCCATAACATCGGGGTCAAGATGCAACGAGTTCCAGCAAAACCGTGTCAGACCTGATTCTACCACCTCACCTGTTTCGACATTTACAGTTTCAGTCAAATATTCCGCATCATTATGCTGATATCCAATCATATATGCAATTCTCAAAAAAAGAACAGCTAACACATCGCAGTCTGCTCGATGATCTTGTCCAATTCCATCAATAATATCCCAAATGCGTCCAAAGTTCATATCAGGCAAAATTTCACCATTGGCCGTCTGTATGATTGGACGTGCATCCAATGGAAAATTACGCCGACCCTCTCTTTTACTTTCGCTTCCGGGATATTGTATATATACTTTTTCATTGGAACGAGTTTCATATAATAGCACGCGTCTTTCCAGCTTCCCACTTTCGAGGCCTTCTCTTGAAAGACTATTAAAGCTTTGGATATTTTCCAGTTTTATTTGTTTTGTTGCATTATAAGGTGCTTTTTTAGAAATGGTAGTACGCACTCTTTCTCGAATATCTTGGTTTAAAATCGGTGGCATATTTTATTCCTTTCCAATTTGTTTTGCAATATATGAATTGTTCAGCCAGAAGCACTGCTTCGTCATAGAACCACCCGTAGGCAGGGGCGCGGTATCCGTACTATCCCGCCCATGGGGGCGGACGTGAGCCACACGGCTTTCCGATGCCTTAGGCAAGTTATTGCAGTTCCGCCCGCTGGCATCTTTCCAGATGTGAACGCCCTCCCGTAGGGTATCGACCGTACGCTGCCACACATGATGCACCTCTTCCAGATCCTCTGCCGGGATATTCCAGAATTTCACCCTCTGGAAGTAGCACTCGCCGTCCTTCGACTTTTGGAAGATGATGAACAGGAATTTGGTCGGTGCAAGAAGGTCATAGAGCGCAGACTCTTCCCACGTTTCGTTCATCATCGCACAGAAATCCATCCTCGGGAAGGACACATTCTGTTCGATACTTCCATCTACCTCCACAGTGATGGCTTTCGGTTGGATACCTGCCTTTTGGAATTCCTCTGTGTTCGACAGATGCCCTTTCACGCCAAGCATCGCTGCCACTAAAAGCTCGTTGAGGTTCTTGGCATTCGTTTCTACGCCCAGCCGTGCCTTAAGTTCCGTCCTGCTCATTCCCACATAAGGCCGGACTTTTGCGCTGAACCAGTCCTCGAAGCTGGTCGTTCTTAACGCTGCCGGGTCTTTGATGATCTTCTCGCAGGGTTCGTCCCCGAAGATGTACCGCCGTAGGATCTGCGTCATGTAGCTGGACTTCAGCGAGTACGCCCGCTTCATGGCCGGGATAGGGCTGAATGGCTGCGACCGGGTATCCTGCGAGTTGCGGCCTTTCGGACACGCTGCCAGATACATGGTATCACCCTCACTGATCAGGTGTGCTTGTCCTGCCTTGATCTTGTCCATCAGGATCTTCCAGTCATTGCGGATGACCTCCAGATCCTCGTCCGGGAACTGGAACAGCACTGCCTTGTCGATCGTAAAGTCGACCTTGGGCACCCCATCCCGGTGCTCATAGGACATCAGCAGCATACAAGCACACTTCACCCAGAATGCACTGGTCTCGAAGGTCTTGTAGTATTCCTCATCATAGTTCAGCATATCGCAGACCAACCGCTCCTTGGCCTGAATGCCACGAGGGGTCTGCCGATAGGGCGTCACCTTCAATTCAACGCCCGCTTCCTCAAAATCGGGAGCCGGGTTGCTGTTGGGCTTATATCCAAACCAGCTTTCCTCCACAACGGTACCGATGGCACCCTTGCCTGTTGCGATGCGCCCAGTCTTGTCGATCTCGCCCAGCGTTTTGCCGACTGCTTCCTGTCCACGGGCGAGGACTTCCGCTTTTGTCTTATATTCGCGGTTTTTCATGATACCAGCTTACCTCCTTATAAAAGAGCACGACTTTTCTTTCAAAAAAACTTGATCTTTTGACGGATTTACGCTATAATAATGAAGAAGAAAGATTCAGAGCCAAAAACAGAGGTTGATCTTTTCCGCAAAAAAGTGTATACTTATGTTTAAGTATACCATAGAACGAGGTGTTATGAAAGTGTCAGCAAATAGCGATATTCGTGTTGTGGAGCTATTTGCCGGCGTCGGCGGTTTCCGCGTTGGATTGGAGCGTTGTTCCGAAAGATTTAAGACGATTTGGGCAAACCAATGGGAACCCGGCCAAGCTGGTCAATGGGCTTATAAGTGCTACGACAAAAATTTTGGCGAGGATTCCCACTGTGTGAATGCAGATATCGCCACCGTAATCGATCAAGTGCCGCCGCACGACCTTCTGGTGGGTGGCTTTCCCTGTCAGGACTACTCTGTTGCCAGCACCGGTGCAAAAGGCATCGAGGGCAAGAAGGGCGTCCTCTGGTGGTCCATCTATCAGATCATCCAGAAGAACCATCCCAACTACGTTCTGCTGGAGAATGTAGACCGCCTGCTTAAATCACCCGCATCCCAGCGTGGCCGTGATTTCGGCATCATCCTGAAGTGCCTGCAGGAAGAAGGCTATGGCATCGAATGGCGTGTGATCAATGCCGCAGACTATGGCTGCGTCCAGCGCAGACGGCGTACCTTCATCTTTGCATTCAAGAACACCACCAAGCAGTATGAGCGTATGACCTCGTGTTTCTCTGCGGACACAAAGGACGGTCGTGTCTGGCTGATGCAGGAGGGCTTCTTTGCCCATGCATTCCCGGTGCATTCTGAGGTCGCAGACCCTAAGAAAGTGACCACCGTCGATTTCAATGAATATACCGACACCGTTGACGTAACGAACCGTTTCAGAGCCGCTTTCTACAACAGCGGTGTGCTGTGCAACGGTAAGATCTTCTCTCTGGAAGCCGTCCCGAACGGCAAGGAGCCGATGCTGCTTGGCGAGATCGTTGTCAACGGCGATATCGACAAGAGCTTTTTCATCGAGGACGAGGATCTGGAAAAGTGGAAGTACATGAAGGGTGCCAAGACCATCGAGCGCACTTCCAAAACCGGCTACTCCTACACCTTTTCCGAAGGTCCCATTGCGTTCCCAGACCCTCTCGACCGTCCCGGTCGTACGATGCTCACCAGTGAGGGCACCAAGAACCGCAGTTCCCATGCGATTATCGACCCTAAAACAGGGAAGTTACGCATCCTGCTGCCGGAGGAGTGCGAACGCATGAACGGTTTCCCGACGGGCTGGACCGACACTGGGATGCCGAAGCGTCAGCGTTACTTCATCATGGGCAATGCCCTTGTCGTTCCGCTCATCACCCAAATGGGCAAGCAATTACTGGATATCTTATAACAAAAACCAAGGCTGCTTAGTCGGCCTTGGTTTTTATGCTTTTTCGCCACGATCAAGAGGTGCCCTATCATGGAGAATATCCGTGTTGTTGAGCTTTTCGCCGGGGTCGGCGGCTTTCGCCTTGGGCTGGAGCAGGCTTCCTCCTGCTTTCAAACTGTCTGGGCGAATCAGTGGGAACCATCCATGCGTTCCCAATTTGCTTTCGAGTGCTACGAACGGCATTTCGGGCATCGCCCAGAACACGTTTGTCAGAACATCGTGACCGCCAAAGAAAACATCCCTCCACACGACCTTTTGGTCGGTGGCTTTCCCTGTCAGGATTATTCCATCGCCAAAAAGGGCGCACGAGGGATAGAAGGGAAGAAGGGCGTTCTTTGGTGGGAGATCAACGCTATCCTACGGACACACAGGCCTCGCTATGTCCTTTTGGAAAACGTAGACCGGCTCATCAAATCTCCGGCCTGGCAAAAAGGGCGTGACTTTTCCATCATCCTGCGGTGCTTCTATGAAGCAGGCTATGCCGTTGAATGGCGGGTGATAAATGCCGCCGACTATGGCGAAGCACAGCGCAGGCGGCGCACCTTTCTCTTTGCCTTCCGAAACGACACCGCCCTGTTCCGAAAAGCGGCGGACCTCATCTGTGTGGAGGGTCTGAAGGGTGCCCACCAGTTGCTCCTGCAGGACGGCTTCTTTGCCCCCATCTTTCCCTTGTATGGTTTTGATTGGAAATACAGCGAGGGATGGCTCGACGAGTTTCGCTATCTCGATCTGAAGGATCTATCTGCCGCACAGTCCTGCCACTTCTACGCCTCCGGACTTATGGTCAACGGACGCTTTTATTCCGTCGAGAGCATCCCCCTTCAATTCCCATATAAGCCGCTTCGCTCCGTGTTGGAGACCACCCCACTTGCAGAGCGATATTTCCTTTCCGCTGCCGACATCGACCACTGGCGGTATCTCAAGGGCGCAAAGCAGGAGACCCGCCACCGCAGGAACGGTTCTACTTATTTCTTTTCGGAAGGCTCCATGGCGTTTCCCGATTGTTCCGACCTTCCTGCCCGCACGATGCTCACCAGCGAAGGCTCCGTTTCCCGCAGCACCCATGTAGTCGCAGACCCACAGACCCAACGTCTGCGTACGCTAACGCCCATCGAATGCGAACGGCTCAACGGCTTCCCGGATGATTGGACAGCCGGGATGCCAGAACGACTGCGCTATTTCACCATGGGGAATGCGCTTGTCGTTCCGCTGGTCAAGGCCATGGGCAAGCGGATCAGCGCACTGGCCGAGGACGAGCAGCGCAGTTGATGGGCGTTTCTCTTGGGTTTCCAAAGGGGCCGCAGCACCCCTTTGGCACACGGCTTTGCTTGCAAAGTCTAGTGTGTTACACCTTGGTTCCGGCTGATGCGGAAAAGGGGCTGCGAAAGGTTCCGGCAAGCACCTGTTCTGCGGCAGAAGGATGCGCGGATGGGCGTGGCAGTTGACGGTCTTTGCCACCCAGCACAGACTTGCAGAAGAACCAATGGTGTACGTTCTCCCGTCCTGCCGCAGCAGCGTTTCCCCTATAAGGCGCAGGGCAAATGATCAACGTCTGTGCTTGCCCCGGTTGCCTGCAAGTGTCCCCGGTTTCAGCATTGCCGTTTTATAAAGAATCTTCTTTATCAGCTTTCTTTCATCCTCTGTCAGCTTATCGTAGTTGATGCCGATTGCCTTCAATGCTGTTCGAATCTTCTTTTCATCCGCAGACCCTTCAAGTTTCTGTGCATCCTCCAGTTCCTTCATCAAGTTATCGACCATTGCACCATCCGAAGTGGTCTTGTCCTTGCGGTGTTCCGTCTTGATGTTCTTCAGGATATCCACCAGTTCATCATACAAGACCCGGCCAAAGTACTCATCTTCATCGATCTGCCCCAGCTTCAAGGTGCTCATGTACAGATCATTTTCATCTGCTGCATACTTCTTTTTCAGCATTTGCCGGGTCGCTTCCAGACCAGCATTGAGGTTTTGAATGTTTGCGCTGACATATCCATCCACATAGATTTCCAGATCGGTCATGAACCGCCGGAAATTCTCATGCACGATCAGTTCGCACAGCAGCCGATGATTGAATTTTCCATTCCTTAATACGTCCACTGCGCCATCGCTCAGATGCAAGTCCGAAAGGACTGCATCTGGGCGTTTTTTGTTTTCCGTCACACCCAGCAGGTAGTCCGTGGTCACGCCATAGAACTCAGCCAGCGTTGTCACCGCATAAATGCTGAGGTCGGTCACATCGTCGCTCTCATACTTCGACAGTGCCGATTTGGACAGACCCGTCTGCTCTGCCAGAGCTTCTAGCTTCAGATTCCGCTCCACACGCAGGTCTTTGAGCCGTTCTCCCAGTGTCAGCTTGATGTTCATGGTCGCACCTCCGATGTTTTTTGCACAGTATACCACTTCCGGCGGTTCCTGTCCATAAGCGTGGAATTTTGCAGTTTCTGCACCTGTTTTCCGACATTATGGATATACGGCACAGCGGCCATCGTGATGCTATCCTATAGACAGAAAGAAAACATATTAACTCCCCGGCAGCGAACATATTAAGGGCTTTCCTCGAAAGCCCTCTGAAATATCTTTCATAACAGGACCTTGAGAACAGAATGACCGTCCGAACTGCCCAGACCGCCAAGACCTCCCATCGGGGGAGCGAGCGCCCTGCATGGGGCCGACACAGAGTCCAAAAAGATTTCCTGTCGGGAGGCAGCAAGGGAGACCGGCTTTGAACGTGGCAGGGATCAAAACGATCCGTGCCAGAACCTTTGAGCAAAGGAGAAATTTTGAGTTTACAGAGTATCGAGATCTTGAATGAACTCCATTTCTTTTCCTAAGCTAATCCATTTTTCCTGTATATATCGAAAAGGGTTATTGGTGTCTGGAAAATTCATCAGCAACTTTTCTAAGAAGGTCGCATAGTTTCTTCTCAGCGGCTTTAATGACCTGTGCATGATTCTGTGATCTAATCCAGAATACGGGTAAAAATAATAACGAATATCAATAAAGCCAAGTGCTGACAAATGTACAAGGTATTCTTCGATCGCACAGCGGAGAAGATCTTCTTTTTGTGAAAATTTGACCTTTCTTTGCTTTTTCCAAATGTAGACAAACTTTTGATTCAACAGTCCTTCCCGACGGCCCGCAAAATAGCAATATATTCTCACACTATTCACATCGTCATATTGCCATTGATAGAACACTTTTTCAAATAAAATCGTTTGCCAGATTCTCCGGTCACAATTAAATACGACCTCTCCAAAGACTGGGATATTCAAAAAGAAGGGGATGTCATCCATCGTTTTAAACTTCAGATTGCAGATTCCCAGACGATTGATGCAATTCAGAACGGCAGCGTCCGTCCCTTTGATTTTGGCTTTGCAACTCAAATAATACAGTTCATCCGTGCGAAGCCGTTCTACTTCAATATCGATCTGTTCCCGACGCCTTTGTTGTTCCTGTTTCCAGATCTCCTGCGTTTCCTCTCGCTTTTTCCGTTCTTCCTGCTCCTTCAGGTTCTTTATGCGGTTTTGTTGAAATTCTTTTTCAAGTTCTCGGTTTCGCTCACAGAGTTTTTGGATTCCCTCCTTTTCGCTCGGGTGATAGATCCATGTTTTGTTTTTAACGTCGCCGATTAGCGCATCCTTCAGTTTTTTCTCAAAATCATTTATCGATTCTGTTTCTTCCGCTTTATAGTCTTTTATAAAATCAGCGATATTGAT
>ENA-OPBG01002405-OPBG01002405.1-human-gut-metagenome-genome-assembly--contig:-NODE-2405-length-11041-cov-5.611688_pt1 | contig 11041 bp, 9 predicted proteins | sample MGYA00241065_ERZ501446 | MGnify/ENA primary metagenome ERZ501446 (study PRJEB25962, sample SAMEA2042632) | human gut metagenome | biome: human gut; feature: human-associated habitat; material: faeces...
CGCCCATGCCACGAGCAGGCCCGCGGCGACGGCGAGCCCTAGCAGCGTGAACTGCAGAAGCGGCACGTCCGGGGTCGACGACGCGGCAACCGTAGCCTCGCGGTCCCCGCCCTCGGTCCACTCGGCCGGCAGGTCGCAGCGCTCGGCGTGAACGAGCAGGCGGTGCGTGTTGACGCCATACGGCGTGCAGGTGACGAGCGTCACCAGGTCCTTGCCCTCCTGCACGGCAAGGCTCTCGGTCTCCTCGGGCAGCACGGTCTCCTTGCCGGTCACGCGGTAGGCGTGCTCCTCGCCGAGGACCTCGATGACAAAGTAGTCGCCCTCCTCGAGCTCGTCCAGCCGGTCGAAGATCTGCACCGAGGGAAGGCCGTTGTGACCGGCCAGGACGGCGTGCGTGGACTCCCCACCCACCGGCAGCGACGTGGACTCCATGTGGCCCACGCCCTGCTGGAGCTCCTCGTCGTTGGTGTAGTGGTAGATGGGCATCTCGAGGTCGATGGCGGGGATGTAAAGCGTGCCCATCACCCCGTCGCCGGACAGGTTGAGCAGGCTCTCGTACTCCTCGCTCGTCACGCTCTGGGCGTCGGGGTCAAAGGGGTCCGTGACCACCGTCCTGCTGGAGAGCAGCCGAGCGTTGTAGTCCTGCGCGGCAGCCATCTCCGCCGAGAGGTCCTCCTCGTCGGTGGCAGAGACGGTCTCCACGTGCGCGGAGATGACCTCGTGTTGCTGCTGCTTGTGCAGGTAGTCGCTCACGTACGGATATGCGATCAACCCCACTCCCACCAGAAAGGCGAGAAGGGCCAGGACAACGCGCGCCTTCTTCAAGATTCCCCCAAGACCCCTGAATGTAAAAGTGGGGCGGGTACCTGCCCCGCCCCACTGGCGACAAGAACCTCTTACCTAGCGGTGGCTACCCACTAGTTCTCCTTGCGGGAGCGCATCACGAGGAACGCCGCGCCGGCCATGAGGCCCACGCCCACGACGGTCAGGGCAACGGTGCCCGTGCCACCGGTCTCGGGGAGCTCAGAAATGAGCGTCTCCTTATAGTCAAGAAACTCTGATGCAACCTTGTAACTACTCTCGTCTGCTTCGCCATTAATCGTAAAGATCAGGCCACCATCATCGCCGTAATCGTTAATCTGATAACCAGCGGGAGCCTTCGTCTCAACCCAACGATACGTACCAGCCGCAAGACCATTCACCGTGGCGACAGCATCCTGCGAGGTGACGTTCTCCTTAACAGTCACCCAGTCACCTTCAGCATTCTGCTTATCAAGACGGTACTCTGCGCCGTTAAGAGGCTTGCCTTCGTCATCACCGTCTGCAGCCTTCTTCGTGACGGAAGCCTGGTACAGAATTACGGATGCATCATTCGTCGTATCCACAGGATCCTCGTCCCAGACATGCTGGTACCAGCTCATCGTAACCACGTTGGTAATCTTGCCAACATAGCCTTCTTCAATGTCTGCATTGAAAGTAATTTCCACATACTTTGCGCCGGTCTCATAGGCGGAAAGAAGATCCTCGGCGTCCATGGTGAAGGAAACAGTGTTGTTTTCCGTCGTTAGATCGCCAAAATTCTGGTTCTCCGTCACAGAGCCGTCAATGCTGCTCAGCTTCTTTGCCTGGGCAGGCTCGCCGGTAAGCGTCAGGCCATCGGGAAGAACATCCGTCAGGCGGAAGGTAACCTCATCATCCGAATCAAGTCCCACATACTCAGGAATGGGGGCAACGATCTTGAACTCAGCCGTATCAGCATCGCTCAGAGTGTTCGTGGAATCATCCTGCCAATCCCCATTCGCATCCTTAACGTACTTCTTAAGGCTAGATGCGACGAAGGACTGGTCCTTCTTCGGCTCACACTCGCCAGACACATTGCCCCACTCGCCGGTCTCGTCGTTTGCAACAGGGGCTACTTTCATGATAACGGGCTGATAGACAGTATCGGCGTTATCTGTCGAGATCTTCACGTAGTAGAGACCAGGCGCGACATCGCTAAACACGGCCCGGCCGTCAGCGATCGTCGCATCATCGGGGGTAGAATAATCTGCATCTCCCGTGACGGCAGCCGCAATCTGGTTGGCGACACCCTCTTTATCAGTCTCATACTCCTCGATAGTGAAGTCATATACATCGACAGGGGTGACCTCGAGGACGTTGTCATCATCCGTATCGGCAATCGTGGCAACCTTGTAGAGTTCAACCTTGGTGACGTCTTCGTCAAGCCCCTTAACCGTAGCCGTACCAGTTCCCAAGTTTGCCGCCATCGCCGTTACGGGCGCGACCGAGAGCGCCAGCGCTGCGGTCGCAACCGCCGCGACGATGCCCCGCAGCCTCTCCTTCAGTTTCATACCAAACCTCCTCTGTCGCACACGCGACACTCCGGACGCTCGCGCGTCCCCTTACCACCAACTATTCCTTCGGCACGTCTGCCGAGAAGAACCGACTATCGAACCTGCTGACGCCTGCGAAGAGCGATTACCGATCCGGCTACGATCAGGGCGCCAGCAGCATAGAGCGGTGCATTACCAAGTCCGCCCGTAGAGGGAATGGAATCAACCGATTTGTTGACAATTGTTGTGCCCGCGGTTAACACTCCCGATTCGTCAGCTACGAACGCAACGGGTTCCGAACTAGTCCCAGAACGTACGAATGTTGCCGTATATTCACCGTCTTCACTTTCCGGACTTACGTGGACCGAGTATTCACCCTCAAGCTCTATATAGCCTGCAGGCGCATAAACCTCCTCGATGTAATACGTCTTGCCCGGCTCCAGCCCGTAGAAGGTCACAACTCCGTCTTCGTCAGTAGCAAATCCGATATCGCCTTGCTGCTCACCTGACGAATCAGTCACAGAGGCAAGGGTTCGCTCGCCGCTCTCATCTTCAACATAGAGTGCGAAATATACGCCCTCAAGCTCATTGCCATCGGTTTCAGTATTCTTGTACTTGGTAATCTGAAGAGCGAGCGTTGGGGCGTCCTTCTCATATGTGTTCGTAAAGGTGACGATGCCGTTGTCATGTTCCTTAAGGACGACGGACGCGGTGCCATTCGCTTCAGACTCCCCATCATTCACTGAATGAGTGCTGCTTACCAGCTCATATCCGTCTACTTCTGTTGGACTCTCGGTCAACGTAAGATTTTTAGTTGTGTTTGCATCTATATCCATCACTACGGTCTCAGACGCAGAGAAGGTGCCGTCGGATGCCTCGGTAAAGTCATCAAGGGTAACTGTTTGAGTATCCTGGCCATCAGAGACTTCGACGTCCAAGGTGTAGTTGGTCATGTCTTCGGCATCAACGCATTCGACCACCTTGGTGATGGTCAGGTTGGCCTCACCGTCCTGAGGGGGAAGGAGCTCAGTTGTAAAGCGAACGTCGTCGAGGAGGTTGCCCTGAGTGTTGTTTCCGCTTGCTGTATCTCCGGCAACGAAGAAGAACCGGGTGAGATATTGACCTTCAGGGACCGTATACGCACTGGCTTCCTGCGTGTTTGACGAGTAGTAGTACCAGTTATCGTTATCGTCACTTATTTCATAGAGGTAGTAACCCAGAGACGCATAGTAATCTTCGTTACGTTGGATTTGCTCGATAAGCCTATTGAGCTGCTCTTGCGTTGTATATCCAGAAGCTCCGTCAGCAGGGGCAATGAGCAGGTACATTATGTCTTTGCCGCCATCCTCACGTGCGCGGTGATAGAGCTGCCAGTTCAGCGTGGTCCCCGGGACGGTAATGACGTCCTGATAGAGCGCGCCCGAGGCCTCAGCATTCAATTCCGCGTACTGCTCGTTTACCTCCGCGCCATCAACCTGAACCGCACCATCCGTGTTGTTGTAGTCGCTTGTGTGATAGCGATCATTATTTATGTCGTTGGATGCATTGACAATCTCGACCTGCTGGTCAGAACCCGTCGTCCTCCAGACGAGCCCATCAGTTCCCACGGGATACTGATAGTTGCTCTTCATCCCGTCACTCAAGTCCTTGACAGAGGGCGTCTCAAAACTGCCGTTGAGAAGCTCATCGTAATAGTCGAGCTGTATGGCAGGCGAGAACGCAAGCTTTGAGCCGCCGCTTTTGTAGGCGCTCTCGCTCTCATAGACCGAGACACGATACCAGCGTCCACCCTCGTCATCGTCGTCGTTGACCACGTCGAGAACGACGTTGTAGGTTTGACCGTTATCCGAGAGGTTGTATTCGTCCCCGTTCATCTTGAGTCGCTCAATAGGCTGCCACGACTCGCCGTCGTCCGCACTTTCCTCCCAGACGTAGTAAAGCGTGCCATTGGAATCGTTTACATAGTTTGCGGTAAACTTCCCGTCAGTCGAGACAGAATCAGCGATAATCAGGTCACCAGTCTGTTCAGCCTCATCAACGCGTGAGTAGACAAGGTAAATTATGTTTCGACTTGTCGACAGTGTCTGACCATCCCCTGTCGGCTGGGATTCATTTGCTGAATATGACCAGTTCTCGAACTCTGTAACTGGCTCAGGTTCCTCCCACGGCCAGTGGGACGGGGTGTATGTATATGTATTACACCTAATCCAATAGAAGTCAGATGCACTGTTGAAACCGTTTCGACCCACTTTTGCGCCGACGTAGGTATATCCTTCCGTCTGAGACGCCCAAGTACCAGCAAGCTCTTCAATCGAAACCCACTGATCGGTAATGAACTTATCGGCAAAGTCTGCCGGATCATACGGGTTTGTCAGCCCATCAAAGTCAACACTACCGCTATATATATATCATTTCCGTTCTGATCGACCAGACGAATCGTGAGCCCATTCTGATTGTTCCACGTGATCGTGAACTCAGAGAACCCGTCGACACTGAACTCGGCGGTGATGGTGCTGTCGTCGTTCACGGAGACGATGCCCTTGTCGGCGGAGGAGTCCTCGGAGAGCGTGGCGGTGTCGGAGTTGTCGGCGACGGTCTGGACGTCGGTCACAGCGCCCGTCTCGTCCTCGGCGAGGTGCTGGACGGAGACGCTCTCAGCGTCCTCGGGCACGAGACCGGACGGGAGCTCAAAGCGCACGTCCACCGCCTGCGCGGGCTCGACCTCGGCACCCGTCGAATCCGTGAAGTAGACGTCAAGCGCAACGAAGCCGTCGTAGGAGACGCCCGCGTTGTCGAGCTCGCTTGCCACGTCCTCGGTCTCGCTCACGACGTCCGCATGAAGTTCGACGCCCTCGGGGAGCGCTCCCTCGGGGGCGTCGACCTTGACGACCACGTTGTTATCAGCCGTTACCTCAAAGCTCTGGGCAGGGCTCAGGCTCTGCGCAGAGGCGTCGGCGGAGCCAACGTCCTCCCTGTTCGTCGCATCATCGGCTACGGTCTGCGTCTCGGCCAGGCCGGAGTCGTCCGCGAAGACCGTGGTCGGATCCATGCCCAGGGCGAGCTGGAACACCAGGACCAAGGCCGCGACGGCAATCACCGCGCCGAGCATCCCCTGCTTCTTACGCCTGCTCATCGTCTTACCTCCGCGCTTCCGCTGCGTCTGGCAGTTGTCATATGTCCCTTAGCCTGAAAGCTAAATGCAACCAATTGCGCCAAAGTCTAGTGACTTGAAGCTTCTAGTTTGTTTATTGAGTTTCCCCGGGGGTATTTAATGCGCATCATATACGCAATTTCAGTGGGAGGGGGTACCGTGTTCTTCTCGCCTAGCCGATGACCCGGTACACGTTTGCTAGCTGGGCTCCGTTTGCAGCATGGACGGCCTGGGAGTCCACGATCTGGTTCCTGCGCATCCTGGAGAGCAGTCGGTCAACGGTCTTCTCGTTCTTTCCGAGCGCGGCCGCGATCTGAGCCTTGGGGCAGGGGTGCCCCTCATGACGCCGAAGGAAGGAGAGAATCTGCATCTCCGTGGGAGTGAGGCGAACCGTACCCGCGGGCGTCTGGCGGATGCGGCCCACGCCTGCAGCGCTGCGTGGCGCGGCGCGAGGTGGTCGGTCCTGCGCGCCCAACGCCGTCCCCGCGCTGCCAACTTCCCTGGGAACGGGGTCTTCGGGGTGGTCGTGCCCGGTGGCTGCCCTGGGGCGTGCGTTCTTCTCGGACATCGTTTTGTCCTGTCTCTCGGGTCCTTCCGACGTCTCCCGCATCCCGCCGCAACGCGATGGGGCCCCTTCCCTGTTTTCAACATAGTCGAGGACGCGTCGGACAGGCCCGAAAGCCGCAAATATGCAGGTGGGGGGGCCATGCCGATTGCACACTTCAAACAATAACTTTGAGCGAAACTGATAGGACTCCTGCTAGGCCGTCCGCGGGTCGGCCCACTTGGTGAGGCGGTAGACGTTGGCAAGCTGCGCGCCGTTCTCGGAGTGGACGGCCTCGGAGATCACGATCTGGTTCCTGCGCATCTTGGAGAGCAGGCGGTCGACGGTCTTCTCGTTGCGGCCGATTGCGGCGGCGATCTGCGCCTTGGAGCAGGGGTGCCCCTCGTGCCTCCCGAGGAACGAGAGAATCTGGACCTCGGTGGGTGTGAGGCGCACCGGGCCGTTGGGCGTCTGGCGGATGCGGGCGAGCGCGGGGCTCGTGCGGCGAGGGGGCTTCCTCTCGGCGAGAGGCGTCATTGCGGCGGCGTCCCCACGTTCGGTGTCTGTCATGGTGTCCCCCCTCGGGTGCAATCCGGCATATCGTGAGTGTACGTCTATATGCGTACACTTGCAACATCTGGCCCCTTACGCTGCTGTTATGAGCAGCCAGACAAGACAGGCCTTCGGCCGACGCGTCCGCCTCCTGCGCACGGAGCGCGGACTCTCACTGAGGGGCTTTGCCCTCATGACCGCGGTGGACAAGTCGCACCTCCTCGCAATCGAACACGGGCGGACGGCGCCGACGCTCGACACGATCGAACGCATAGCGGGAGGGCTCGACGTCCCGATGTCGTACCTGCTCTTTGAGGTGGACTCCCGGCGCGTGCGCTGCGAGTACGACGGGCGCGGGAGGGCCGGCGGCGCGGGGCGGCGGTAGCGCGGGGTGCGGGGGGGTTCTTCTCGCCTGGTTCTTCTCGCCGGGGGTGACGTTTATACCCCCTCCCACCCCACTTGCCGTGGCGGGAGCCTATGACCTGACAGGCTGCTCTTGGGGCCACGTACGCTGCTGCTATGAGCATGGAGACCAGACAGGCTTTTGGGCGCCGCGTGCGCGCGCTCCGGACGGAGAGCGGATTCTCGCTGAGGAAGTTCGCACTCGCCATCGGGGCGGACAAGTCGTACCTCGTCGACGTTGAGTACGGCCGCAAGTCCCCCACGCTCGACACCGTGGAGAGGATCGCCCGGGGCCTGGACGTGAGCATGTCGTACCTGCTGGAGGGCGTCGACACGATCGGGCCCATCGAGTACGACGGCGAGCAACAGGCCACAAGGCGCGCGAACGCGCCGGATAGCGAGGAGTAGCGCGCGGCGCACTGGTGGCGGAGGCGACGTCCCTTTCGCACAATTTGGGAATTGTGCGAAATTAGGGTGGGGACAACGCCTATTTCTTAAGCAGGAGTTTCGGCGAGCTGGGGTTTCTCGCCTTGGAGGCCGTTTGCGTGCGCACAATTCCGGAATTGTGCGAGCGGCGCGGCAAAAGAAAGCGGGGCGCCGTCCGGTCATCCCGGGCGACGCCCCGCGTCACGTCATCTGACGAGGAGGAGCTACTTGTTGCGGCGCCTCATCGCGATGCCGGCAGCACCCGCGCCCACGCCGGCGACGAGCGTCGCGGCGACGGCGGCGAAGGAGGTCGGGTCACCCGTGCTGGGGACCGTCTCGTCCTTCTTGGTGTCATCGGCAGGCTTGGTGTCCTCGGCCGGGGCCTCGGCGGCCTTGTAGACGTTGTTGAACGTCGCGCCGTCCTCATCGGTGTAGGCCTGGTACGTGAGCTTGCCGTCCTTCTCAGTCACCTCAATCATGAGGCCCTCGACGGTCTGGTCGTAGGTCACGCCGTCCTTCTGGACGCCATCAGTGTTGGGATCGTCGTCGGTCGGCAGAACCTCGGAGACGGAGTACTTGTAAGTACCCGCGGCCTCGAAGGTGAAGTCGTCAAAGACGACGTTGCCCTCGGCGTCGTTGGTGGCGGTGGCGATCACGTTGCCGTCGGCGTCAGCGAGCTGGAACTCGAACTGGCCGTCCTTGAGCGTGGCACCCTCGAGGACCTTGGTCACGTTGAAGACGTCGCCGGACACGGTGATGGGGTCAGGCGTCACGGGAGCGGGCTCCTCGACGGTGTAGTCGACAGTCGGAACGGGAAACTCAGTAGGCTGTCCACCTTCAGGCGTGAGCGTGGCGACGTTGTTGGTGTCGAGCTTGTAGTCGCCAGGCTCTGTGGGAGCCTTAACCAACTGAGCAGCATAACCCAGAGTTACAGCGTTGCCCGCAACGGGAACGTTGAACGTCAGCGTAAAGCTATCGTTTGAATCGCTGCCGGTGCCCTCGGGATAGTAGACAAGCTCATACGCGTAAGTGCCATCAGAGAGCTGGTCACCGAAGCCGTAGGTGTTCTCGGCAATCTTAGTCGCAGAGAGCGTCTCCCCGCTCTGGAGCTTAATCGTCAGCTGCGCAGAATCGTTCACGAAGTCGAAGTCATAGGTCTGATCGCCACCCATGACGTCGTGAACAGTACTACCGATTCCAAGCGAGTAGAGAATCTCGCTCTGGACACCGTCGAACATCCCAGTCTTGTCTGCCGGAATCAGCTGAGACGTAATGCTTCCATCGGCGTTGGAGTCAAGGGTATCAAGACTAGAAACCCATGTCGAAGACCAGGGATACTGACTCGCATATTTATCAGATGCGAATGCATAGGAGTGGTAGCCCTTTGCCTCAATCTGCTGCCAAGTGGTCACGGCCTTGTAGACGGCGGCATCAGTATTGGATGCAGTCTCGATCTTCTTGCCAGGCTCACGAGAGGCCCAGCGCTCGACCTCGTTACCTTCGCTATCCGTGCCATAGAACGAACCGTTGTCAGCGTTGTAATAGGTTGAGCTCTCGTGCTGGTACAGCTCGTCAGCAGCGATGTGAGAACCGCCGTTCAAGAGCACATGAGAGTGAGCATCAATATCAGCCTGAATACGCGCACCATTGGCAGAAAGCCACGAGCTGAGATTGTTGAAGGACTCGTAATACGCAACAGACTCATCAACTGAAGTCGTAGGGTCATCATGGTGAGCCTTAAGCGTGGGCTCATCCATAAAAGCCCAGAGAGACTCCTCGCCATTGTTGATCGTCTCATCATAGATGGTCATCGCGTTGGAGTCAGTGTTGCCCTCACCCCAGAGATACGTAACACCATCCGTAACCAAAACGAGATGCTTTGCGCTGGCCTCAACCGTGGTGTCGCCATCAAGCATGCTCATGCCTGCGTACAGGCCCGCTTGGACATTGGTTCCCTTGCTCTGCTCGTCATCGGCCTTTTCGATCGCCGCGGTAACCTCGTCGACGTTATCTTGAGTAAGGTTCGTAAGCGGAAGCAGCTCGGTCGCACTCGTCTCAAAGCGCACCACGCCAACCCTGACGAGGTTGTTCTCGTTGGTCACAGAGGCAAGCTCCTCGACCATGGCAATTGCCTCGTTCAGGACATCGACGCTTGTAGAGCGGTCAATGACAAACACGACGTCGGAATACTTGACCGTCTTGTCACCGTCAACCGTTAGCTCGATGTGCGTAATGTCGTTCTCGTCGAGCGGCGTCGCGGTCTTGTCGAGCGTGACGGCGCCGCTCGAGGACCCCGCCTCCGCGGCGATCGCGGTCAGCGGGCTCGAGACCGCCATCGTGGCCGCCGTGAGCACGGCGAGGCCGGCAGCGGCGACGCGCCTGATGACGCCCCTCGCGTCCCTCTTCCTCATTCCAATCTTTCCTTTCTCGCTTCTGTTGCACCTGCGTCCAACCCGCGCGTTCCAAAAGCACCACCCCCGGGTGCTTTAGCGAGTTTGTGGGCAGTGTACGTCTATTGCCTGACACAAGCAACAAAAATGGTCATTTATGGGAGGGGGGATATAGTATGAGTGGTCGGTTTTTCTCAGCCTGCGAGCTGCGAAGATCGCAACTTACGCCTCATCCCACCGGAACGAGTTAGCAAACACATGTTCTGTTTTGTGGTATGCTTGCCACGACGGCAGGCGGCGCCCTCCGAGTCTCGCAGGAAGATTGGAGGGTTCCCATTGTCCAAGCTCATCATGCTCGTACTATCGTGCGCCGTGTTCGTTGCGACGCTGAGCATTCTGGCTCTTCTCGTTAGCTAGGGTGGTCCAGGGCTTGGGCTCTATACATGGGAACAGCCGCCCCTACACGGCGGCTGTCCCTGAGCCTAGGCTCACACACTCGTCAAACAGGAGGGCTTTTGCCTCTGTCGTCACCGAGTATACCCGTTTCGTCTGCCCGTGCGACTCTATCCATCGTGCCTCTGCAACCCACGAGGTGAGTCCCCCAGACTCCCTTCGGAGCGTCTCGACGTCCCCGTCGCTCAGGTTGCGCGCAATACGCTCGATCACCTCATCGTCAACGTCGCTCCTCCCGAGCGCCTTGAGGGCCTGAACGACGGTGCAGGTTATTGTGCCTAGGCTCACACGTGCTCTCTTCGCGCCGAGCAGCCCGAGCCAAGCGCACGCCCCGCACCCAAAAACCGTGCGCAGGGCTCGGACTTCCGACGTCGCGAGGTTCTTCTCGCCGGGCGCTTGCCGAGTGCGCGATATTCTGGGTTTCTATTTCAAGTTTACCGACACAAACCCGAAGTTTTCCCAGTTGGCGGCAAGGAGCGTAGGTCCGGGGCCAAAGAGAAAACTTCGAGTTTCGCGCACTCGGCAAGTGCGGGGCGAGAAGGACCTGCGGCCGTCGGCGGCGACCGCGGCCCAGGGGCCTCGCTCCGTCCGGCCCCCGTGGTATCCTGCCAGAAGGAGGACGGAAGGGGGGCACGCATGGCACGCAGGAGGCACGGGAAGACGCGGTCTCGCGGGCCGCTCGCCCTTCTCGCCGCGCTTGTCGTCGCGGCCTCGGCGTTCGTGGGAGCCCCCTCGCTGTGGGGCTGGCTGCCCCCGTCCGAGCCCGCGGCCCCCTCCGAGGCCCGGGCAG
>ENA-OPBG01002406-OPBG01002406.1-human-gut-metagenome-genome-assembly--contig:-NODE-2406-length-11040-cov-3.812654_pt1 | contig 11040 bp, 7 predicted proteins | sample MGYA00241065_ERZ501446 | MGnify/ENA primary metagenome ERZ501446 (study PRJEB25962, sample SAMEA2042632) | human gut metagenome | biome: human gut; feature: human-associated habitat; material: faeces...
TAGCCGAGTTGGTCAATGGCGGCCTGGACTCGCGCACGGGTGGCGTCGGAAACGTCCGGCGAGTCATTGATCACACGGGAGACGGTTTGGTGGCTGACTCCGGCGAGCTTGGCCACTTCGAACATGGACGGACGTTTGCTTGGCTTGCGGCTGGTCACCATATTGCCTAACCTCCCCGCTGGCGGCCGGCATCCATGCACGGCCAGTCTTGTACCTTAATCAATACTGACTTTAGCGCGTCCACAACAGTTTTGCGTTAGCGCTCACACTGTCGTGTCGCACGCGGCTCAGGTCAGGTGCCATGAGACACGATGGAGCGGAGTCGGCCCGTGTTCGGCGATGGCGGCACGGTGTGCGGCGGAACCATAGCCCTTGTTATGAGCCCATTCGTAGGCGGCGTAACGTGGGTTGCTTTGCGCGAGGTCGACCATCAGCCGGTCTCGGGTCACTTTGGCGATGACCGCCGCGGTGGCGACGGTGGCGCAATGCTGGTCGCCTTTGACTTTGGTCGTTATGTCGGCTGGAATCGGCACGTCCGGCGCGTCGAACGTGTTGAGCGCCTTGGTGATGTAATCGCTCGGCCCGTCGAGAATTCCGGCGACTTTGGGCAGAGCGCGAACGCTTCCCCCGCAATTTCCAATGGAGGTAGCGGAAGGAGACATCCTCCAGCTGCACATGGCCGTCCGGCTGCAGCACGGAGGCGTTCTCGACTTCCGGCACCTGATCGTCGGCATCCAGCAGCTCGAACACGCGGGCGGCGCAAGCCAGGGCATTCTGCAGCTCGGTGACTACACCGGAAATTTCATTGAAGGGCTTGGTGTACTGGTTGGCGTAGCTCAAAAACACGCTCAGCTGGCCGATGGTGATGCCGCCCCGCACCGCGTACACGGCACCCACAAGGCCCACGCCTGCGTACACGATGTTATTCACAAAGCGGGTGGCGGGGTTGGTCAGGCTGGAAAAGAAGATGGCCTTCAGGCTCACGTCCTGCAGACGGCCATTCACCTCGTCAAAGGCGGTAAGGCTCTCGGCCTCGTGGCCGAAGGCCTGCACCACCTTCTGGCCCTCGATCATCTCGTTGACCAGCGCGGTCTGCTCGCCGCGCACGGCGCTCTGGCTCTGGAAGTAACCATAGCTGCGCTTGGCAAGGAAGCTTGCCACCACGAGGCTCAGCGGGGTGATGCACACCACCACCAGCGTGATGGGCACATTCTCGCTGAGCATGAACAGCAGGGTGCCGAGGATGGTCAGCACGCCGCTGAACAGCTGTGTAAAGCCCATCAGCAGGCCGTCCGCAAAGGTATCCACATCGGCCACCATGCGGCTGACGATATCGCCGGAGGGATGGCTGTCGAGGTAGGAAAGCGGCAAGGTCTGAATTTTGCGCAGGGCTTCGTTGCGCAGGTCGCGGCTGACAAGGAAGGTGATACGGTTGTTGCACACGCTCAGCAGCCACTGTGCAAGAGCGGCCACACCGGCAACCACCAGCACCTCGATGATAATGCGCATCACACCGCCAAAATCTACGGCACCCTTGCCCAGCATCATATCAATGGCGCTGCCGCAGAGGATGGGGATATACAGCTGTGCGCCCACGCTCACAGCGGCCACCACAAGGCTGCACACCACAAACAGGGAATAAGGTTTGATTTTGCCCAGAACACGGGTCAAGGTGGCCTTGCGCTGCTGCGGGGTCAGCTTTGTTTTTGCTTTTGCACTCATTTCTGCGCATCCCCTTTCTTGAACTGGCTCTCGTAGATCTCCTCGTAGACGGAGCAGGTCTGGCGCAGCTGGTCGTGGGTGCCGATGCCCACCAGATGGCCGTCGTCCAGCACCAGAATTTGATCCGCGTGCTGCAGGCTGGCGGCGCGCTGGCTCACGATGAACACGGTCAGGCTGCCGGGCAGAGCAGCCAGTGCCTTGCGCAGGGCGGCATCGGTGGCGTAGTCCAGTGCGCTGGCGCTGTCGTCAAGGATCAGAATTTCCGGCTTGCCCACAAGGGCGCGGGCGATGGTCAGGCGCTGCTTCTGTCCGCCGGACAGGTTGCGACCGCCCTGCTCCACAGGCTCGTCCAGCCCAAGGGGCTTGGCTTTGACGAACTCTGCAGCCTGTGCTGTTTCCAGTGCGGCCCACAGGTCCGCATCGGTGGCATTCTTGTTGCCCCACAGCAGGTTGGAGCGGATGGTGCCGCCAAAGAGCTGGGCCTTCTGCATGACCATGGCTGCCTTGCCGCGCAGTTCTTCGCGGGGATAGTTCCGGGCATCGCGGCCCATGATCTCCACCCTGCCCTCGGTGGCATCGTAGAAGCGGGGAATCAGGTTGACAAGGCTGGATTTGCCGCTGCCGGTACCGCCGATGACACCAATGGTCTGGCCGCGCTTTGCGGTAAAACTGATATCGGTCAGGCTGGGGGCACCGGCACCGGCGTAGGTCAGGCTGACATGGTCGAACCGCACAGCATCCCCGGCCTTGTCCGCAGGCACCTCGCCCTTGAGGGCCGTGGGGAACTCCATGCCCGGTTCGGTGTCCAGCACAGCCTGCACACGGCCGGCACAGGCCAGCGCCTTGCTCACCTGCACGATGAGGTTTGCCAGTTTGACCAGCTCCACCAGGATCTGGTTCATGTAGTTCACCAGCGCGATCACATCGCCGGAGGCCATGCCGCCCACATTGATCTCGATGCTGCCCACATAGAGCAGCGCCACAATGGCCAGATTGATGATGACGTAGGTCAGCGGGCTCATCAAGGAGGAGATGTGGCCCACATGGAGCTGCATCCGGGTCAGCAGGTCGTTGGCCGACTCAAAGCGGTCGATCTCGCTCTGCTCCTTATCAAAGGCGCGGACCACGCGCACACCGGTCAGGTTCTCGCGGGTCAGGCCCAGCACACGGTCCAGCCGGGCCTGGGCCGTTTTGTACAGCGGGTTGGTGATGACCATGACCCCGAACACCACCACGCTCAGCAGCGGGATGGCGACCACAAAGATCCAGGCGGCCCGCACATTCACGGTGAACGCCATGACCATGGCACCAACCACCACGAACGGGCTGCGCAGGAACAGGCGCAGGAAGAGGTTCAGACCACTCTGCACCTGATTGATGTCACTGGTCATGCGGGTGATGAGGGTGCTGGTGCCCATGGTGTCCATCTCGGTAAAGCCAAGCCTCTGGATGTGCTCAAACAGGGCATGGCGCAGGGAGGTGGAATAGCCCACCGCCGCCTTGGCCGAGAAATACTGGGCCGTCAGGCTGCAGGCAAGGCCCACAACGGCCAGCAGCAGCAAGATGCCGCACCGCACAAGGATATAGCGGAAATCATGTGCTGCAATGCCCACGTTGACGATGTCTGCCATGACCAGCGGCACAAACAGGTCGAACGTGGCTTCCAGCATCTTGAACAGCGGTGCAAGCACAGCCTCGCGCTTGTAGCCGTTCAGGTGGGTAAGCATTTTATTCAAGGGGTGATTCTCCTTTCCCAGTGATAGCGGGTGTAAACTTCACAGTTCTTTATTATAGTACAGGAAATGCAAAAAAGCCAGTTCAAATCACGCCATTGCGCACCGTGCCCTGCCAGGACAAGGAAAGGGACTGCCGCACAGGGGGAGATCCCAGTGCAGCAGTCCCTTTTCATAGGAGGGTATGATTCGGAGAACAATGAGCGGCAGACAGAAGAAGATCTAACTGCCGATCAGGCAAAGAAGGAGATGATCAGGGCTACCAGGAAGCCCACGCCGCCCACCAGCGTTTCCATGATGGTCCAGGTCTTGAGGGTGGTCTTTTCGTCCATGCCCACAAGGCTCTTCACCAGCCAGAAGCCGGAGTCGTTGAAGTGGGAGCAGACGGTGGAGCCGCCTGCAATGGCAGCGGTGACACAGGCCAGGTACAGCGGGCTCAGCGCGCTGAGGCCGGGCATGGCGGAGATGATGCCTGCTGCCATGGTCATAGCCACGGTAGCGGAACCCACCGAGATGCGCACCAGAGCAGCCACGATGAAGGCCACCAGCACCAGCGGCAGGCTGGCGTTTGCCACGGCGTTGCCGATGACATCGCCCAGACCGGAGTTCTGCAGCATATAGCGCAGCACGCCGCCGCAGGCAGTGACCAGCAGGATCATACCGGTGGGCTCCAGAGACTTGGTCATGATCTTTTCCAGCTGGGCGTTGTTATAGCCGTGACGGGTGCCCAGCAGGTACATAGCAGCGATGGTAGCCAGCAGCAGCGCCATGAAGGGCTCGCCGAGGAAGGCCAGAACGGGCTGGATGCCTGCCAGTGCGGGCACCACCTTTGCCACAGAGTTTGCAATGATGAGCAGCAGCGGGATCATGATGATGCCCACGATGGTGCCAAACTTGGGCAGCTTGCTCTCGTCAATGTCTGCCTGCTGTGCAATGTGCTCGGGGACTTCAACCATGTACTTTTTGCCGCAGATGCTGCCCCAGATGGGACCGGCGGCGATCATGGCGAAGATGCCGCAGAAGATGCCGATGAGGATGACCCAGCCCAGATCAACGCCCAGCATGCTGGCCACCAGAACGGGGCCCGGCGTGGGAGGGATGAAGGCGTGGCCGACAGCCAGACCGGCCAGCAGAGGGATGACATAGTACAGGACCGAGCGCTTGGTGCGCTTTGCCAGAGAGAAGGCCAGCGGGATCAGGATGATCAGACCGGCATCAAAGAACACCGGCATGGCCACCACCAGACCTGTGATACCCAGCGCCCATGCGGCTTTTTCGTCGCCGAACTTGCGCACCATGGTCACGGCCAGCGTCTGTGCGCCGCCGGATTCTTCCAGAATGGCACCGAACATGGAGCCAAGGCCCACCAGAAGGGCGATGCCTTTTAAGGTGTTGCCAATGCCCTCGTTCACCGAGCCGATGATGTCGGACAGGGGCATCCCGGCCATCAGGCCGATGCCCACCGCACCGATCAGGATGGAGATCATGGCGTGGACTTTGAACTTGATGATAAGGATGAGCAAAAGGATCAGGCCCGCCACCGCGGCGAACACGAGCCGCGCGGCGTCCGGGGTTGCAACAGCTGTCATAAACGTTTCCTCCATTTTTTGATGTTTTGTGTGCTTTGGGTCTTATTTCAGCGCCGTCCCCGCAGACGGACACCGGATTTCGATGGTTTTTATAGGTGAAGCAATATCCGCTTTTTTGTTTTTGGCGTAACTTTCACCAGACCGTTCAGCAAAACAACGCTGAACAGTTGATTTTTTGTTTTTTGGTTTTTATCGCAAACGAAGCGTTTTTACTCCATATATGCACCCTTCATGGGGCTGACGGCGTGCTGAGAGTAGAGCTTCAGCAGGCCCTTGGTGTACTTGGGAGCCTTGGGCTTCCAGTTGGCACGGCGCTGGGCAAGGATAGCCTCCATCTCTTCGGGGGTCTTTTCCTCACCGTTCACGCCCACGATGGCAAGCTGACGGTTCGGCACATCGATGCGGATGAGATCGCCCTCTTCCACCAGAGCGATGGGGCCGCCCACAGCAGCCTCCGGGCTGACATGGCCGATGACCGGGCCGCGGCTTGCGCCGGAGAAGCGGCCGTCGGTGATGAGCGCCACGCTGGAAGCCAGCTTCGGGTCGGCGCAGATGGCCTCGCCGGTGTAGAACATCTCGGGCATACCGCTGCCGCGGGGGCCTTCGTAGCGGATAAAGATGGCATCACCGGGCTTCACCTCACCGTGCAGCACAGCGGAGATGCACTCCTCCTCGCTGTCGTAGGGCTTGGCACGCAGGGTGGCTTCAAACATATTCTTGGGGCAGGCGGTGTGCTTGATGACACAGCCCTCCGGGGCCAGGTTGCCCTTGAGGATGGCAATGCTGCCGTCGGTGCCCTTGGCGTTGTCAAAGCTGTGGATGATGTCCTCGCGGCTGACCGGGCGGGCAAAACCAGCGGTCTTTTCTGCCAGAATGGCATCGCAGTGCTGGTAGAAGCCGTTCTTTTTCAGCTCCTCCAGATTCTCGCCCAGAGTCTTGCCGGTGACGGTCATCACGTCCAGATGCAGCATGGACTTGATCTCCTCCATCACGCGGGGCACGCCGCCTGCATAGTAGAAGTACTGTGCGGGCCAGTCGCCGGAGGGACGGATGTTCAGCAGGTAGTGTGCACCGCGATGCATCCGGTCGAAGGTGTCAGCATCGATCTCAATGCCGAACTCGTGGGCGATGGCGGGCAGGTGCATGGTGGCGTTGGTGGAGCCGGAAATGGCGGCGTGGACCATGATGGCGTTCTCAAAGCTCTTCTTGGTCACGATGTCCTTGGCGGTGATGCCCTTCTTGACCAGCTCCATCAGCTGCTTGCCGGCATCGTAGGCGGCCTGCTTCAGCTCCGGGGCGGTGGCGGGCATCAGGGCGGTGCCCGGCAGCATCAGACCCAGTGCTTCTGCCATGATCTGCATGGTGGAGGCGGTGCCCATAAAGGAGCAGGCACCGCAGCTGGGGCAGGCATTGTGCTTGTAGTAGTCCAGCTGCTCGTTGGGGATCACGCCCGTCTTTTCCCATGCGTCGAACTTGCCGATCTGTTCCAGCGTCAGCAGGTCGTTGATGGCGCAGGCGGGGTCGTTGACCACATACTCCTTGGGCAGGGTGTGGGCTTCCATCACGCCGCCGGTGACCACGATGGCGCTCATATCCTTCAGGCGGCCAATGCTCATCAGCATGGCGGGCATGGACTTGTCGCAGCTGGCGATGAACACACCGCCGTCGTACACGGTGGCGTTGGCCTGAGCCTCCACCAGATTCACGATGGCATCACGGTGGGGCAGCGAGTAGTTGATGCCGTCGTGGCCCTGTGCGATGCCGTCGCACATATCGGTTGCAAAATAGCGTGCAGCCTTGCCGCCGTGGGTGTTGACTGCCTGTACAGCCTCCTTCACGAACTGATCCAGATGGGCGCTGCCGGGGTGGCTGTCGCCAAAGGTGCTCTCCACCATGATCTGGGGCTTTGCAAGGTCGTCCACCTTCCAGCCCATGCCGATCTTCAGCGGATCGTTTTCCGGTGCCAGTTTACGCACTGCCTGAGAACGCAGTTCCATGATCATACCTCCAAAATGCTCTTTTTCTGCTTTGCAAATCGTCCTTTTGACTGTCGGACATCTTACATATTCATTTTAATCGACTCCCGCCTCGTTTGCAAGTTGTCGCAGTCAGAACCCACTTTATGACAATAACCAGCCCAGTTTTTCGTGCACATTGCCCTTAAATCTTGGATACATCATATAATCTAACCAGTTTTTCGACTTTTCTGTTTCATTCGTCTAAAAAAGTCATCAGACAACTTCAGGCATAAAAAGTCCCCGCACAGCCCTTGCACTGTGCGGGGACGTAAAATGCAGCGGCGTCAGGTTTCCCATTCGCCGTCGTAAAGCTTTCGGATGCAGTTGCGGTTGAAGTTCAGGTGCATCACCATGGCAGACCGGGCGCCAATGGGGTCATGCCGGGCAATGGCTTCGGTGATCATGCGGTGGGTCAGGATGGTCTCCTCCGTCAGCTTTTTGTGGGTAACATTCACGAACATCATGACCGCCGTATCAATAATGGGGATCAGCTGCTCCACCACCATGTTCTTGCTGCTCTCGGCAATGCAGGTATGGAATGCGATGTCGTCCTCAATGTACAGATCACCGCTGTGGATCTTGCTCTCCACCCGGTCGCACAGGCGCTGGATGCGCTCAATGTCCTCGTCGGAAGCGTTTAAAGCGGCCATCTCGGCCATGCCCGGTTCCAGCAGCAGACGCACATTGACAAGATCCAGTGCCAGCGCGTTCTTGTCCTGCACGCTGCGCAGGTTCAGCGGGTCCGAAAGGCCCTTGGCGGTCGTGACCACATAGGTGCCGGAGCCCCGCCGCACCTCCACGATGCCCTTGCTGGAAAGCAGCTTCACGGCTTCGCGCACCGTGCTGCGGCCCACGCCGAATTTTTCGCCCAGCTCAAATTCATTGGGCAGCTTGGCTCCCGGCTCCAGCGGGGTATCCAGAATATAGTGGTAAATTTCGTCCTCCACCTGTTCGGCAAGGAGTTTGTTTTTCAGATGGGAAAATTCGCTCATGGGTGTTCCCTCCCCTGTTTTTAATTTATTATAAGGCAGGGCAGCAGACAAAAGCAAGGGCTGTCCTCATTCACAGACAGCCCTTGCTTTTGGGTATTTTATTCGTTTGCGGCCTTTTCCAGCTCCGCTTCCTCTGCGGCGGCTTCGGCCTCCTCCTGCTTCTGGTACTCCAGGAAAGCCGACCACATGGGTTCGATGTCCTTGCCCTTCACCCGGCGGTCGAAGTAGTTGCGGGTGATGTCCACCACAGTGCCGGACAGCACCAGCACGCCGATCAGGTTCGGGATCATCATCAGACCGTTGAAAGTATCGGAAAGATCCCACGCAAGGCCCAGCTTCATGGTGGCACCCACCACGGTCATGCACACAAAGACCACCTTGTAGATGCGGCTGCCTGTGGTGCCGAAGAGATACTCCACGGCCTTGGTGCCGTAGTGGCTCCAGCCCAGCGTAGTGGAGTAGGCAAACAACAGAATGGAAACAGCAATGAACTTGGGGCCAAAGCTGCCAAATGCGGCGGTGAAGGCCTGACCCACCAATGCGTTGTCCTGCACACCGGCCAGTACAGCGCCGCTCTGCAGGTCCACCACGCCGGTGGTCAGGATGACCAGAGCAGTGAGCGTGCAGACCACGATGGTATCGGCAAACACCTCAAACACGCCCCACATGCCCTGATGCACCGGCTCCTTGACGTTGGAAGCGGAGTTGACCATGACGGCAGAGCCGAGACCGGCTTCGTTGGAGAAGGCACCGCGCTTGAAGCCCCAGGTGATGGTCTGGCTGATGCCGTAGCCCAGCGCACCGCCGCCTGCCGCGTTCAGGTTGAACGCACCCTTGAAAATAGCCGCAAATGCCGCTGGGATGTTGCCCGCGTGCAGCACTACGATGATGAGCGCGCCTGCAATGTAGAACAGGGCCATGAGCGGCACCAGCTTTTCGGTAACAGCGGCAACGCGCTTCAAACCGCCAATGACGATAAGGGCCGTGATCACCATCAGGCACAGGCCGGTGACGAGGGTCGGTACGCCAAAAGCAGCGTTCATGTTGCCCGCGATGGAATTGATCTGGCTCATGTTTCCAATGCCGAAAGAAGCCAGAATGCAGAAGCAGGCAAACAGCACTGCCAGCACCTTGCCCAGCTGTTTGCAGCCCTTCTTTGCACCAAGACCATCGGTGAGGTAGTACATGGCACCGCCCGACCACTCGCCTTTTTCGTTTTTGCGGCGGTAGTACACGCCCAGCACATTCTCCGAAAAGCTGGTCATCATGCCAAGCAATGCCATGACCCACATCCAGAAGATGGCTCCCGGCCCACCGGAAACGATAGCCGTTGCCACACCCACGATGTTGCCGGTGCCGATGGTGCCCGCCAGCGCCGTGCACATGCTCTGGAACTGGCTGATGGCCATATCCTCCTTGCTGGTGTGCGCGGTGATGTCCTTGTTGGTGAAGATCGCGCCGATGGTGTGCCGGAGCCAGTAGCCCATTTTGCGGAACTGGAAAAAGCCCGTGCGGGCGCTCATCCAGAAGCCGGTGCAGAACAGCAGTGCCAGACCAAACGGCCCCCACACCACGCCATTGATGGCATTGTTCACCTGCGTGATCATCTCGACCATTCTCTCTTTCCCCCTATACACAAAACAAAAGCGGACAGAACCCACCAAAGGCTCTGCCCGCAAAATTCGGAGCGCTCTCATTTTCCGCCGCCGGGGTGCGCCGCATTCCCGGCTGCGCCCCATTGCGCAAAGACGATGGCTCTGTCCTTTTGCCTGAGAGATACAGCCGCTTTCCCTGCGGCCTTACACCTTCGGCACCCACTTTACAAGCGGGCTTCTCCAGAGTGCACGGTCTTTCTCCGCCGTGCACGTCTTTTTCAGTTCTTCCGGCGCACAGTTGTGCGCGATAGAAAGACTATACCATATTCTGTCCTTGTGCGCAAGACATTTTGTATATCATACGCTGCTTTTTCATCTGTTATGCCGACAGATGAATTTTGTTTTGGTATTACTTTTATCCTCCCTCATCATAGCGCTGCCATAAATTTATTTTACTTTTCTTTTGGCTCTGCGCCTTCAAACCCCCGGGCTTTGCCATCCGGGCTGGCATCGCCGTTTTCTTTCGCGGTCTCGTAAGAATCTGTGCCGTAATAGGCGCTGGCGGGGCCGATCTCCAGCCAGAAGTTCTCCCGTTCTTTCTCTGTGGTCGGTGCTGTCTCTTTTTTGTTTTTCATCTGCAAACGCCTCCTTTTCTGCATAAAGTCTTGCCTGCAGGCCAAAGCTTTATGCAAAGGAAAGGCGGTGTATCCCATGCGCAGTGGAGGTTGGAAGCCCTTTTGGGCAGCACTGTTTGCTTCGCTGCTGGTGCTGGTGCCGCTGGTGGGCGGCACAGTGCTGCTGTCCCGTCAGCAGCTGCGCACCCAGCTGCGGCAGGCTGCCCGCAGCGAGAGCGGTGTGCCCATCCAGCTGCCCAAGACCACCGACCAGCTCACTGTGCTGCTGTGCGTCTCCGGCGAACAGCCCGGCTTTGTGCTGGCCTACCTGAACGCCAGCCAGAACTGCGTGCATCTGCTCAGTGTGCCTGCCGTGCTCACCGTACCTTTTGCAGAAGAAGAAACATCCCTTGCCCGCTGCTATGCCGTCGCTGGCCCGGCCCGCTGCCGCGAAGCGCTGGCACAGGTGCTGGCCCTGCCGGAGGGCACAAGGTATCTGGCCTTTTCTCCCGATGTGCTGGAGCGCATTGCCAGCCGGTACGGGCCGGTGCGGGTAGGCTTTACCGGCGCACTGACCGAGGAAGAGCTTGCCCGCTATGGCCGCAGCCGGGCCGTGCAGGGCATTTCCGCCGGGGACGCGCACGAATTCTTATGCCAGCTGCAGGCCGACGAAGCCTTTTCACCAGTACGCACCGCAGCGGCCCGCGCTGCCGTGTGGGATGCGTTTCTCCGGCAGGATCTGGACCTGCTGCCCGCCACCCTGCCGGATGCCCTGCG